>Ga0302253_1000051_pt1 | contig 150151 bp, 134 predicted proteins | sample AAG_RA_Trp_MG_FD_193537 | JGI IMG/M metagenome (GOLD analysis project Ga0302253, IMG submission 193537) | Enriched activated sludge microbial communities from anaerobic digester in WTTP, New Holstein, Wisconsin, United States - AAG_RA_Trp | ecosystem: Engineered > Bioreactor > Anaerobic >... | reverse complement strand
CCGCTCCAGCATGTAAAGCTCCACGGCGCCCTGTACAACTATGTGGCGACTCGGGAGGAACTTATCTTGAGGATCGCCGGGGCGTTACAAAAACCCTTCGACAATCCAGTATTTTTGACCCTCGGGACAACCAGGACCACGAAACTGCTGGAAAAATGCCGTCGAGAAGGCATCCGCCTGGCCCTGGAGGCCTTCCCGGACCGGCGCTACACCGACGCCGGAGAGCTGCAATCCCGCCGGGAACCCGGGGCGGTTCTCAAGGACCCCCGAGAGATTGCCCGACGGGCGGTGGCCATGGCGACCCGGAAGGGCGTGGAAAGCGTCAGCGGCCGTTGGCTGGAAATGGATATCCATACCCTATGCCTCCACGGGGACAACAAGGAGAGCATGGAGGCGGCGGCGCTGATCTACCGCTCCCTTCTCGATGAACAGATCCAAATACACCCCCTGGGCGTGATACTGCCATGATCGTCCAACGCTACACCGAAAACGCTCTGCGGATCATCTTCGGCTCCGTTATCGATCTGGAGATCCACGAACAGGTCCGGCGGGCCTTTTTCATCTGCCGCTCCCTGGATCGCCGGGAAATCCTGGAGATCGTTCCCTCTTTCCGCGCCTGTGTAATCATCTATGACGAGGAACGAATTTCCTTCCCGGAACTCGCCGCCCTGCTCCAGGAGCGGCTGGCGGATCTTTCCAGCGTGGAAATGCCACCGCCCCGGATTCACGAAATACCCGTCCGCTACGGCGGCGAGTACGGACCTGATCTCTCCTTTGTGGCCGGCCATTGCCACCTCCGCCCCGAAGAAGTCATCGCCCGCCATACCGGGGAACTTTATACCGTTTATACCGTCGGCTTCACACCCGGCTTCCCCTATCTGGGCACCCTCGACGCGGCCATCGCCGCCCCACGTCTGGAAACCCCCCGGACAAGGATCCCCGCGGGCTCCGTGGGCATCGCGCAGCGCCAGACGGGGATCTACCCTTTTGAATCCCCCGCGGGCTGGCAAATCATCGGCCGCACGGATGCCAGTCTCTTCGATACCAAGCACCCGCCATACAGCCTCATGCAAATCGGCGACAAGGTGCGCTTTTACGAGGTCCCCTGAACGATGGACGCCGCCGTCACCATCCGCAATCCCGGTCTCATGACCATGATCGTCGATCTGGGGCGCAACGGTTACAGCGATATGGGGGTCCCTTCTTCGGCCGCCTTGGACGGTTATGCCTGCCGGGCCCTCGCCGCCCTCTTGGACTCCCCGGACACCCCGGTGTTGGAAGTCACTGGGCCGCGGTTTGCCCTACGGTTCGACGCCGAGGTGACGTGCGCCATCACAGGCGCTCGGGTCAAGGCCTTTCTGGACGACGTCCCCTTGCTCCCCTGGGCTTCTTTCCGCGCTGGACGGGGAAGCATTCTCCGCGTCCGTGAGATCACGGAAGGCTTCCGCTACTACATCGGCTTTGCCGGTGGCCTCAAGATCGACCGGGTCATGGGCAGCTACACGACCAATTTGGAATGCCGATTCGGCGGCTATGAGGGACGGACGTTGATGGGCGGCGACGTCCTGTCGCTGGCGGCGCCGGGGCAACCGGATATCCGGATCTTACCCGACCACTGGATCCCCCCCATGGCCTCTCCTCACCGGCTCCGGGTCATCTCCGGGCCGGAGAGAGACTATTTCACCTCTGATTCTTTGGCTACTTTTTGGGACAAGGACCCCCAGGAACTATTTTCGACATCCAGACATCTGAACCGGACGGGCATCCGCATGAAAGGCAAACCCCTGTTGTTCCGGCCTGAGGTCCAGAAAAGCATCATCTCGGAAGGGATTCTCCCGGGCACGGTGCAGATCCCGGGCGACGGCCTGCCCATCGTCATGCTGTACGAAAGGACCATCGGCGGCTATGCCCGAGTGGCCACAGTGATCCGGGCCGATCGGGACCGCCTCGCGCACCTGCGACCTGGAGACATGGTTTATTTCGAACGGATAACCATCGAGGAAGCGGAGGCGTCATGGAAGGAAAAGAAGGACCGCATGGAAGCCTTCCCACTGTCGGGTAAATGAGGCACGTGCATGTTACCGCGGCCGGCCGCGTCCAGGGGGTCGCCTTCCGCGCTTGGACGAGAAAGACGGCCTTGTCGCTGCAACTGACGGGTTGGGTGCGCAATCTCCCCAACGGCAGCGTGGAGGCGGTCTTCGAGGGGCGGGACGAGCAGGTGGAACTCATGGTCCGCCGATGCGCCGCCGGTCCCCCCTTGGCGGATGTAACGGTCATCACCACCCGGGAGGAAGCGTATCGGGGGGAGTTCACAGGGTTCGTCATCCGTTATGACTGAGGCGGTTCGCCGCCTCCGTGCTGCCGGATGGAGTTGATGGCCGTAGGCGAGTTGTGATTTCGGGGTCCGGCATGGCTCTTTTTTACCTTGACTTACCGTTTTCATCCTCGTATAGTTCGCAAGTTTTTTAGTCTGTAAACCGCGTCAAGGACGCACAAACATGAAGAAAAGGAGGAGTTCTATGAAGAAATTATTGTCAGTTTTTCTGGTATCAGTGGTTTTCATCTTTTTCATCGTCGCGCCCGCCGTCGCCAAGACGACATGGAACGCCAATTCCGTCTGGCCCCCGAAAAATAACCACAGCATCGGCCTGGAAGCATTCGCCAAAAAGGTGAAGACCGCAACCAACGGCGAGTTGGAACTGGTGGTCCATTCCGGCGGCGCCCTGGGCTACAAGGGACCCGAACTCCTCAAGGTGGTCCGGGACGGCCTGGTGCCCGTTTCCGACATGCTCATCAGCGGGGTGGCCGGGGATGAGAAACTCCTTCAGATCGTCACCCTGCCCTTCCTGGTCCGTAATTTCGACGAACTCCACACTTTGATCAACATTGCCCGTCCCTATTTCGACAAATCAGCCGAAAAATGGGGTCAAAAGATCCTCTATACCGCCCCTTGGCCCGGCGCCGGCCTCTGGACCAAGAAAGAAGTGAAGACCCTGGCCGACCTGAAGGGGCTCAAGACCCGCACTTATGACAAAAATGGCGCCCTGGTCATGGAAGCTGTCGGCGCCACGCCCTTGGCCCTGCCTTTCAGCGAGGTTTACACCTCCCTGCAGACCGGCGTCATCGACTCCGTCATGACCTCCTCCCCCACGGCCGTGGATGCCAAGTTCTGGGAGGTCCTCAAGTATTTCGAACCGCTGAATATCACCATCGCCACGGATATGGTCACCGTGAACAAGAAGGCATTCGACAAGCTCCCCAAGGCCCAGCAGGATGCCCTGGTCAAGGCCGGGCAGGAGATGGAGAAGATCATGTGGGCCGGCGTGAAGAAGTGGGACGGCAGCATGGTCGGCATCAGCAAGAAAAACGGCATCAAGGTGGTGGCCCCTTCCAAGAAACTTGTCGCCGACCTGGAAAAGATCACGGAGAATATTCGCGCCGAATGGTTCAAGACAGCCCCGCCCGAGGCCCAGAAGATCTACGCGGAGTTCAGAAAGAAGGTCAAACGCTAAGACGCAACTGCGGATAAAGCGGATAAGTCTATTCCACCTTTTTTGCAGGCATGAATCACCACCGGTGATTTTAGATCATGTGCAGGGACCCAGGAGTGAGGTCTTCGGGGTCCCTTTTCATTGATGATCATGAAAAGATTGATAAAGATAATCGACGCCCTCTCGGGGGCCAACGGCTGGCTGGCCGGGATCATGACCGTGCTGGCCCTAATCCTCGTCATCACCGAGATCGTCTGGCGGACGGGTTTTTCGAAGACCATCTATATCAGCGATGAGTATGCCGGTTATCTGATGACCATGCTCACCTTCTGCGGCCTCGCCTACACCCTCCGGGAGCGGGGTCATATCCGAATGATGATGCTCCCCCATTTCATCAAGGGACGGGCGCGCATAATCTTTGACATGGTCTGCTTCGTTGTCGGCTTCATTTTCTGCGTTGCCTTCACCTGGTTCACCTTCGTCTTTTTCTGGGATTCCTACGTCAACGGGTCCCGTTCCATGCACGTCTCGGAGACCTATCTGGCCGTTCCCCAGTTTTTCATGCCCTTGGGCGCCGCCCTCATGACCCTCCAGTTTTTCGCCGAGTTCCTCAAGGCGATCGCCCGGCTCAGAAACGATACGGAGGGGTTGAGGATCCTCGAAGAAAGCGACGAGCTGGGAAGATGAAAGAAGGGGCAAACTCAGGGGATAAACGGCAGCCGTCGGAATTCGCCACGCCGGAAACACCGGAGAGGAAAAAAACGCCATGGATCTAGGACCGGTATCCGCGACCATCCTGGGCCTCCTCATCATCTTCATGGGGGGATCGATTTGGATCGGGATCGCCCTCTTCCTCGTCGGGATCGGTGGCTTCTTCTTTTTCAGCGACGTCGCCTTCGGTTCCATCCTCTCCAATATCGCCTGGAACAACACCAGCAGTTCGACCATGATGGCTCTGCCCTTTTTCATCTGGATGGGGGAGATCCTCTTCCGGAGCAAGATCTCGGAAAATCTCTTCAAGGGTCTGTCGCCCTGGATGGACAGCATTCCCGGACGACTCATCCATGTCAATATCCTGGCCTGCACCTTCTTTGCCGCCGTCAGCGGCTCTTCCGCCGCCACCACGGCCACGGTGGGAAAAATCACCGTCCCGGAACTCAGACAGCGGGGGTACGATTACGCCCTCTCCATCGGCTCCCTAGCCGGCGCCGGGACCCTGGGCTTCATGATCCCCCCCAGCATGGTCATGCTCGTTTACGGGATCATCGGCGACGTGAGCATCGGCAAACTTTTCATCGCCGGCTTCATCCCCGGCTTCATGATCGCCGGCCTCTTCAGCGGCTACATCCTCACCCGCTGTCTGATAAATCCAGCCCTCGCCCCGGCGGGGAGCGAGCATCATACCTGGCGGGACCGCCGTGAAGCGATCCCGGCCATCGCCCCGGTGATCATTCTCATCTTTGCGGTTTTGGGAAGCATCTATCTCGGCTGGGCGACACCCACCGAGGCCGGCGCCATCGGCGTCGTCGGCGCCTTCTTTTTCGCCGCCCTGACAAGGAGCCTTACCTGGTCGGTCTTCAAAGAGAGCCTCATCAACTCCGTCAAGACGAGCTGCATGATCATGCTCATCGTCATGGGGGCCGCCTATCTTTCCAACGTCTTCGGCTTTCTGGGGATTACCCGGGCGCTGACCACCTTCGTCACGGAGATGGGACTTTCACCCTACATACTCATCGTCATCCTGACGGTTCTGTATCTGATTCTCGGGTGTCTCATCGACGGCTTCTCCATGATCGTCATGACGGCACCCCTTGTCCTGCCCCTTATCGAGGCGGCCCAGTTTGACACCGTCTGGTTCGGGATCTACCTGGTCGTGATGATCGAACTCGCTCAGATCACCCCCCCGGTGGGTTTCAACCTCTTCGTTATCAGCGGCCTGAACAACGACAGCCTCTTCCGGATCGCCAAGGCAACCTTGCCTTTCTTCTGGCTCATGCTCTTAGCCACGGTACTCCTCACCGTGTTCCCCCAGATTGCCCTTTTCCTCCCCGGTATGATGAAATAAAGCGCGCGATTAAACCGCCTCGATGGTGGATGGCGGTTTCGTCGCTATGTTGTAGGTCACGCTGACCACTTCTGGAAGTTTGCTTATAATCTGCCCGGCCATCTTTTCCAGGGTTTCCCAGGGGAGCTGGGTAGGCGCGGCGATCCGGGCGTCAAGGCTCTCCCAGCAGCGCACCTCGATCTGCATCCCGAAGACCCTTTTACCATCCCGCATCCCCGTAACCCGGTCTTCATGGAGGACGGCCAGGTACTGGAAACTCCCGGTCCCCGCCAGAATTTTCTCCACGATGGTCGTGGCCTTCCGGACGATGCGGACCCGCTCCGGCGTAACCTCGCCCAGGACCCGGGCCGCCAGGGCCGGTCCGGGAAAGGGGATACGGTTGAAGAGGGCCTCCGGCAGACCCAGGGCCTGCCCAACCTTCCGGACGCCGTCCTTTCGCAGCTCCACCAGGGGTTCGATGATCTTGTAGCCGAACTCCTTCTGGGGGTCGATGCCGATCTGGGCGAAGATGTTGTGCTGGCGCTTGATGCCGGCCACCGTTTCATCGATGTCCGTGAGGATCGTGCCATGGAAGAGGCATTTGGCGCCGCTGTCCATAATCAGCTTCTTGAATACCTGCCGGTAAAACGTCTGGGTAATGGCCTCCCGCTTCAGCTCCGGATCGGTGATCCCCTTCAGGGCGCGAAAGAATTCCCTGCCCGCCGGAACGATCTGCACCTTGATCCCCAGGGCGGCAAATAGATCGACAACCTGCTTGCCCTCGCCCTGACGCATGAGGCCGGTATCGATGTAATAGGAGCGCAGGCGGTCCCCCAGGGCCCGATGGCCCAAGGCCGTAACCACGGAGGAATCGACACCGCCGGACAACGCGTTGATAGCGAGGCCTTTGCCGACGATCCGGCGGATCTCCTTTACCTTCTCATCAATGAAACTTTGCGGATTTAAATCCTGAACCTTGATTTCCCTGTTCATCTTTTCTCACCCCGGTTACCCTTCATTGAAATTCATTTAAATTTATTCAGCACCCTGCCGAACCCGGCCATGGCATTATTTATCGTGGCATCATCAACGCAATAGGCAATCCGGATGAATCCCGGACCGCCAAAACCGCTGCCCGGCACCGCCAGAATCCGCTCCTCCTGAAGGGCCCGGACAAAGGCTACGTCGTCGGCAATGGGTGTTTTCTGGAAGAGATAAAAGGCGCCCTCCGGCTTGCTGACCTCATAGCCCACCGAGGCGAGGCCTTCACAGAGGAGATCGCGCTTGCGTTTATATATCCCTGCATCCACATTGACTCCCTGGAGACGGGCGATGACCCGCTGCATCAGGGCCGGGGCGTTGACGAAGCCCAGCATGCGGTTGCACAGGACCAGACCGCCCATCAGGTCGGCGGCGTCCTCACATTCCGGATGGACGGCGATATAGCCGATCCGCTCCCCGGACAGGGAGAGGCTCTTGGAATAGGAAAAGACCAGGATGCTGTGGCCGTAAAGTTTCATGACGCCGGGGACCTGAACGCCGTCGTACACGATGTCTCGATAGGGTTCATCGGAGACGAGATAAATCGCCCGGCCGTAATCCCCGGATTTTCGTCGCATGACGGCGGCCAGACCCTCCAGCGAGGCCACGTCATAAACCCGGCCGGTAGGGTTGTTCGGAGAATTGATCAGCACTGCCTTGGTATTTTTATTGATGGCCGCCTCGATGGCGGTCAGATCCAGGGAAAAGTCTTCCCTGGTGGGGACAGTGACGGTAATGCCGCCGCCATTGTCCACATAGAAACGGTATTCGACGAAAAAGGGGGTGGGAATGAGGACCTCGTCGCCGGGATCGAGGATGGTTTTAAAGACGACATTGAGCGCCCCCCCGGCTCCGACGGTCATGACGACCTGCTCCGCCGTTATGGCCACGCCCTGCTCCCGGAAAAGGTAATCCGCCACGGCCCGCCGCGTCTCGGGATAACCGGCATTGGGCATATAGGCATGCTTCCCCGGAATATCCGCGGCGGCCACTTCCCGGAGCGCCTGGCGGAACTCCTCCGGTGGCTCCACGTTGGGGTTGCCCAGACTGAAATCATAGACATTCCCAGCCCCGAATTCCTGCTTGAGCCGTATCCCCTCTTCGAACATCCTTCTTATCCACGACGATTGCGTGATAAACCCCTCGATCTTTTTTGCCATGGCCATAGCCGGTCTCCTTTAAACAACGTGTATTTTTGTCCTTCCGGAAATGAGGCAGTACCGTTCTTTTCCCGAGCGGAGCGGAGTATAAGAAGAGCGCCATGGGATGTCAATGAAAAAGCATGAACCGATCGGTGATTGAATGATGCATTACGATATAATTTCTTTACATCTTGCTTTTTTGTATTTAGCATGATGTGCATTTTATCCCCGGAAGAGAAGGCTATGGACATAATAATTTTGACGGCCCTGGGAATAGCGGCGACGGCGTTCATCATCCTCAGGAGATGGGTGGAAAGCAGGCGCTACGGTAAATTCCAGCCGAGCGACGAGATTACTGCGGCATTCGAGTCATTCCGCGTGGAGAAAAACAAAAGATATTACCTCAGCGGCCCCGATAATTATCCCCATGCCATTATCGGCATCGAGAAGGAGTGGAGACTTGAGACGGATTTATGGAAGCAAAGGGACCTCTCCGGGCAAACCATGAAGGAACTGGTGCAGAATATGCACTCCAGAGCCCTGGAGCGGAATCTGACCCTATACGGATTCAGCATCCTTGACGATCGAGATCGAAACATCGGCGTCTGGTATTCCATCATGGGGCTGGATATGACCGTCGAGATCCGGGGGGAATACAGCGTCGTCATACACACGCCTCCCATCGACACCTACGGCGTCAATTGATGACACCATCGGAAAAAGTAATCATGCCTCATGGGATATGCCCCCCATTTCCGGAGCAGTTTCTTCGCCATGTCCGCGGGCTTCCGGTCCGGGCCCCGGCAAAGATGCCGTCCCGTCCCCCTTGCCCGTGAATTAAATGTTGACGGCACTCGTCAAACAGACTATTTTTCCACCGCTTTCATCGGAAAGGTCAACATCATGAAAAGATCATTAGCCGCCATCGCCATCTTTTTCCTAGGCGTATTTCCTGTCCTGATCTCAGCGTGCGCCAATTCATCCCAGGATGCAAGCGGGGCAAAAGATGGCCGGGAGCGGGCCGTACCCGTAACGGCGGCGACAGTGATCAGGAAAGAAATGCCCATCGAAATCAAAACGTTCGGAAATGTCCAAGCCAAATCCAGCGTCCAGATCAAAGCAGAGGTGGATGGCGCCCTGGCCAAGGTGCATTTCCGCAAAGGCCAGAATATCCGGCGGGGAGATCTCCTCTTCTCCATCGACCCACGCTCCTATCAGGCGGCGCTGGCCCAGGCGCAGGCCAACCTCCTGCGGGACCGGGCGCTGCTGGAACATGCCCTGCTCACTGCTAAGCGGGCCAGGGAACTCATTCAGAGGGGCTATATTGCCCGCAGCGACTTCGACAAGGCCCAGTCGGAAGCCGACGCGCTGTCGGCGACGATCAAAGCCGATGAGGCCGCCATCGCCCATGCCAAATTACAGGTGGAGCGATGCAGCATCCGCAGCCCGATCAACGGGAAGGCCGGTGATCTGCTCGTATCCGAGGGGGCGCTGATCAAGGCTAAGGATATGACCATGGTGGTCATCAACCAGCTGCGGCCGATCGAGGTTTTTTTCAGCATCCCCCAGGCGGACCTTCCGGCCGTCCGCAGCGAGATGTCCCAACGGAAACTGAAGGTCAAGGCCTACCTGCCGAAAGATAACCGCCCCCCAGAGGAAGGGGAGTTGTTCTTCATAGACAACGCCATCGATAAAAGCACCGGCTCCGTGCAACTGGCCGGTACATTCGACAATGAGCGGGATTTGCTCTGGCCCGGCCAGTATGTACTGGTAACCCTCGTGCTGGCGGTCCAGAAAGACGCCCTGGTGGTACCATCCATAGCCGTCCAGAACGGTCAGGAGGGTAGATTTGTCTTTGTCGTCAAACCGGACCGCACCGTCGAGGTCCGACCGGTTACGACCCGCATGGCCGCGGGAGGGGAGACGGTGATCGAGAAGGGATTGCAGGCCGGGGATCAGGTGGTCACCGACGGCCACCTCGGGCTTGTCCCCGGCACCAGGATAGAGATCAAAAACCCCGCGTCCGATAAGGCGGACGGCGCGATTCCACAGGGACGTTCATGAACCTCTCCGGGCTGTTTATCCGCCGTCCCATCATGACGATGCTCTGCATGCTGAGTATCGTCTTCGCCGGTCTGATCGGCTATCGTCTCCTGCCTGTGAGCGACCTGCCGACGGTCGATTTCCCCACAATCAGTGTCAGCGCCTCCCTTCCCGGCGCCAGCCCGGAAACCATGGCTTCCACCGTGGCCACGCCTCTGGAAAAGGAATTTGCGACCATCGCCGGCATCGACTCCATGAGTTCCGTAAGCAACCAGGGCTCCACCCGGATCACCCTGCAGTTTGTCCTGAGCCGGGACATCGACGCCGCCGCCCAGGACGTGCAGTCCGCCATCTCCCGCGCCATCCGCCGGCTGCCGGAGAATATGCCCACTCCACCGTCTTTCCGCAAGGTCAATCCCGCCGACCAGCCCATTCTCTATCTAACCTTGACGAGCCCGACCCTGCCCATGTCCACCCTGGACGAGTACGGTCAAACCATGATTGCCCAGCGGATATCCATGGTGGAGGGGGTTGCGCAGGTACAGGTTTACGGGTCTCAGAAGTACGCCGTCCGCATCGAACTGGACCCAAACGAGTTGTCCTCCCGGGGTATCGGTATCGATGAGGTATCCACCGCGGTTAGCAATTACAATGTGAATCTACCCCTCGGAACCTTGAGCGGGCCTCAGAGTCTATCCACGATTCAATCGGACAACCAGCTCAAGGAGGCAAAACAATACCTTCCCCTCATTGTGGCTTACCGCAACGGGCAGCCGGTGCGTCTTCAGGAACTCGGGGTCGTCCGGGACAGCGTGGAAAACGACAAGGTGGCGGCGTGGCATGTTACGCCACAGTCCATCAGCCGCTCCATCATCCTGGCCATCCAGCGGCAACCGGGAACCAATACCATCCAGGTCGCCGACGCGGTCAAGGCCCTGCTGCCCTCGTTTCGCGAGAAGCTGCCGGCTTCTGTTTCCCTGGGCGTACTCCGGGACAGCAGCATCCCCATCAAGGATTCGGCAAAGGATGTGCAGTTTACCCTCTACCTGACCCTGGCCCTCGTGGTAATGGTTATCTTTCTATTCCTGCGCAACCTCTCGGCGACCGTCATCCCGAGCCTGACGCTCCCCGTGTCCTTGATCGGCACTTTTGCCGTTATGTATCTCTTTGATTACAGCATCGACAACCTGTCGCTCATGGCCCTGACTTTGTCGGTGGGTTTCGTCGTTGATGACGCCATCGTCATGCTGGAAAACATCGTCAGGCACATGGAGATGGGGAAAAGCCGCATGCAGGCCGCTTTCGACGGCGCCCGGGAAGTGGGTTTCACCATCGTGTCCATGACTCTTTCCCTGTCCGCCGTTTTTATCCCCGTGCTGTTCATGGGCGGCATCGTCGGGCGGCTCTTCCGGGAGTTTTCCGTCACTATCGGCGTGGCGGTCCTGGTCAGCGGCTTCGTCTCCCTGACCTTGACCCCCATGCTGTCCAGCCGGTTTATCCGTACCCCTGGGAAAGAACAGCATGGCCGGGCGTATCAGGCCATCGAGGCGGGGTTCGAATCCATGCTCAGGTTTTACAGCCGTACCCTTCTTACGATTCTGGCTCACGGCCGTGAAACCATGATCTTTTCCGGAGTGGTCCTCGTGGCCACCACCGTTTTGTTTTACGTCATTCCGAAGGGTTTCATCCCCTCCGAAGACCGGGCTCAGATCTCGGTGCAGACGGAGGCGGCCCAAAACATCTCTTTCAACGCCATGGTTCAGCACCAGCTCGCCCTGGTGGATATCGTCCGGCGTGATCCCAACGTGGCCCGGTTTATGTGCAGCGTCTCATCCGGCGGCAGCAGCGGCTCCAACACGGGAAACATGTTCATAGTCCTCAAGCCGCGCCGGGAAAGGGATCTCACCGCGGATCAGGTGATTTCGGAACTACGTCCCAAGCTGGCCTCCGTTCCCGGTATCCGGGCCTATCTGAACAACCCTCCGCCCATCAATCTGGGGGGCCGCATCTCCCGGAGCCTCTACCAGGTTACCTTTCAAGGCACGGATACGAAAGAGCTGTTCAGATATGCCGCAAAAATGGAGCAACAGATGCGTGGCATGGAGGAACTGCAGGACGTCAGCAGCGACCTGCAGTTGAAGAATCCGGAACTGCACGTCGAAATCGACCGGGATCAGGCGTTCATCATGAACGTCACCCCGAGGCAGATCGAAGAGGCCCTCTACAGCGCCTATGGAGATCGACAGATTTCAACCATTTATACACCGAACAACGATTACCAGGTTATCATGGAACTGCGGCCCGAGTACCAGAGCGATCCCTCCGTGCTGTCCATGCTCTATATCCGCTCTTCCCAGGGGCAACTGGTGCCCCTCCGGGCGATCACGAAGCTCAGGGAGGACGTTGGTCCCCTGTCTATCAACCATTCCGGACAGTTGCCCTCCGTGACCGTCTCCTTCAACGTCAAACCGGGCTTCTCGCTCGGTCAGGCGGTGGAAAAGGTCCGGGGCATCGCCGGCGCCTCCTTGCCCGCCGGGATGACGTACGCATTCCAGGGCACGGCTCAGGCCTTCCAAGCTTCTCTCGAAAGCATGGGTATCTTGCTTATGCTGGCCATCGTGGTCATCTATATCGTCCTGGGCATCCTGTACGAAAGCCTTTATCATCCCGTTACCATCCTCTCCGCCCTGCCTTTCGCCGGCTTCGGGGCCCTGCTGACGCTCATGGCCTTCCGTTCCGAACTGTCCATTTATGCCTTCGTGGGCATCGTCATGCTGGTGGGACTCGTAAAGAAGAATGGGATCATGATGGTGGATTTTGCCATCGAGGCCCAGCGGCAAAAGGGGAAAAGCGCTCATGACGCAATCCACGAGGCGTGCCTGATTCGTTTCCGGCCGATCATGATGACCACTATGGCCGCCCTCGTGGCCGGTCTGCCCATCGCCCTCGGGTATGGCGCCGGCGCGGAATCCCGCCGTCCCCTGGGACTGGCCGTGGTCGGCGGTCTCCTCTTCTCACAGACGCTGACCCTCTATGTCACCCCTGTTTTCTACATCTACATGGAGAAATTCCGGACACGCATCGCCGGATGGATCAAAAAATACTATTTTGAGAAAAATCTAGCCTAAAAAATGATGACATCGTAAAAAGTCAAAAAATATAACGTGAAGATTGCCTTTCAGTTCGCGCTTACGAGAATGTCCATCGGACAAATCCTGATCATCACCGCCGGGTAAACTGAGATCAATCAATGATCTTTTCCCATCACATATTCATCCTAACCCCGATTGTTGAAAATCGTTTCCGGGATTATCTTAGGGCCGAAAGAAAAAGGAAGCATAATTACTATGACCACCAGCGGCCCCCAAAAAAATGTATTTCTTCCCTTCCCCACGCCGGGAAAGACGCCGCCGTCCAAGTGCCTCTGCCCCGAATGGATGTGTTGGATGCCCTGGCTTGCAGACGGTGAAGAGCTGATACCGGAGCTGCGTAAGAACGAGGGCCAGCCGGAATTGCCCGTAAATATTCAAATAGTCAGAGATTATTCAACAAGATAGGAGGCAGGAGCCATGAGAAAGATAGGAAAAGAAAAAGGCCGATTCGCCAAAAAGGCGACCAAGACCTGGATCGATCCTATGTGCACCCCCATCGAGACAAGGTAACTGCGGGTAAACAAACGACCAAGTTTCTTGACGCCAGACAGAGGAGACAATAAAGACGGGAAGGTTAGTGCTGCCGGACTTGGCGGCTATGCAAAGGAGAGGACGACGAGCCTCTCTAGAAAGATTGGACATAGCCAGACGCCGCTCATTATCAACTTTGGAAAAGATTATCCATTTATCAGTTGAGATGAAGATTACAAAATGATAATCGCCAAGCACCCAACCCATCATTATATCTCGTCAGATTTTCAAAGAACCCGTCGCCGTCAGTTGATGGCTCTGACCGACTGCCGCGAGTTACTCAATTCTGAAACAAACGCCAAGATAAGTCCTTCAGACGGTTACAATAAAAACGACCCGCGTGTATGTGCTCCTCCCGGCAATACGCCGCCGCGCTCCTACCGCTTGCCGCCTGCTTGTCTATGATGCCCTGCCAATGGGCGCTTCGCTCCGCTACGGTCATCTGCTTCCTCCCGATTATGAAAATATCCCACCGCCGGAAGGCTTACCCCAAAGGCAACCCCAGGTAAAGATGACTCCGTCAGACGCTTATTTTAGAATTGAATATACGCCATTGACACAAGTGATTATCCCCTTTGCGGAAAGACGCTCGACATGCTTCTTGACCGTCAAGGCGTCCCAGGCACGGACCCACTCATCAACAAGGAATTTCTTGCCATAAATCAGTCCCATGGCACACAGATCGCTTAAAGAAACCGGTTCTGAGAGGGCAGCCATGATCCGCGCCTCTCTCTTATCAATGATTTCGAGATATTGTTTCAGGGCCCTCCGAAAATCATCGTGATTGACAATGCCCGCTTCATGACTGGTGATATATGTGCCTGCATCTAGATTCGCAACAATCTCAGCTGACTTTATGAATTGATCCATATCGCCATCAGCGCCAAAACACCAGGGACCAAAGGCGGTGAGATCAATATCTCCGGTATAGACAATACCCTCGTCGGGAAAGTAATGACAGCAAAATCCTTCGGAATGGCCCGGCGTCCCGACGACTTCCATCCGGGTCGAGCCAAAATCCATGACATCTCCCCATTGGTAAGTACCGTCCAGTCTGGCCGTAGAAAGCCACCATTCATGACGATTTTGCGGGGTATAAGGGCTCTGGACGCTGTCCGGCCGTGAAATCCTGTTCAACCATCCCTGTGTCCAAGCGTCGCCATAATAATTCGTCATTCCAAGACGCTTCAGGATTTCCCTTCGATCCCGGTAACATTCTCCCTCCCAGTCATTAATAACAATCCGGGAGTGATCAAAGAGATAATTGTAGGCAATATGATCGAAATGAAAATGCGTATTAATGACAAGATCGATATCCATGCTCTTCCTAATCTGCATCATCGGATCCAGACCAGCGCCGGGGTCGATGATTACCTTGACACCGTCGTCGATAAGAAGAGAATTACAGAATGGAAATCGCCCATTGTTCTGACCCTGTATAACTTTAATTTTTCCTAACTCTATAAGTTCCATTATGGCACCTGCTCAATGAAATCATTGATTTGCATGCCAAATATAATTGGCCAAGTTTTTCCAGTAAAAAAGCTTAATTTTAATATAATATTTAAGTATCTATATATCAATATTCAATAAGCTAAGGAGATGCTTATCATTGAAGACTTGTATTTGCTATACTGTCTGTGGTTCTCAATTATAACAACAGAAATATCCTTAGCATACCGTCATTTGATATAAGAATGTATCAAAACTTGGCAACTATGCGCAATCGCAACTACCTTTTATTATTGCGTTATATCAGATTAATCTCATAAGTGGCCGACAAAAATCTTATATCAAATCGCTCCACGAAAATCGGTTGTTGTCATTTCCACCCGTTGATCCTCAACCAACGACCCGCGTTTCCTGATCGCCCCAATCGCCTGATCCATTCCTGTGCCTGGTAAAATTTTAAATAACCCGTCACCGACAGTCGCTGTCTCTGACTGACTGCCGCACCTTACTAGACTTCGAAATAACTTCCAAGATGAGTCTGCCAGACGTTTGCGGATGAATCACACAAATCATCATGCCCGTTTCGGGCACAACGAAAGATTAAAATATCCGGCTAGTTGTGAATATTTTCTCATAAAAGCATTACAGCAAGAATTTATTATGTGCTGCCTCAATAGCCTCTTTTGCTTCAGCAATCATCCCATCGATCAATTCTTTACACGTGAGCTCATTTCTGATGTTACCAATAATTTGACCCACAGGGAAAAATCCCTCGTCAAGATTGCCTGTATCCGCGGCTGTTTTAATCCCAGTCACATTCAGTGCCTGACGAGCTAAATCAGCAACTCCCCTATTACCCATCTGCTTAACGCCACTGGCTAATAGTTTATGCATCGGCACATCAAGTTCTTTTTTTACCTTCATTGTACTGGATAAGGCTTTCATCATCGATAGTTTTCCTGTAGCCATCTCCATTGTCGCTTTTGTCTTGAACCATCTTCCGGGTAGTCCGTCTATTTTATCAGAATAGATCGTGTCGTTCTCCGTTGCCTTCAGAATCGTTTGTTTCACATCATCATGCACTTGGCATTCCTTGGTCAGCACAAATCTTGTACCCATGGATATTCCATCAATACCAATTGCCAATGCAACAGCCAGCCCCCTTCCATCGCAGAAACCACCAGCTGCAATGATGGGAATATGGATTTTATTTACAAGAATCTGTGCCAACACCAAGGTGGTTATTTCCGTTCCATGTGCCGCCGCCTCATAACCCGTTATGGCGATGGCGTCAGCCCCGTCTTCCTGGGCCTTCAGTGCGTGACGTTCAGTGGCGACTGTCGCAATAACCTTCCCACCATACGCATGAGCAGCCTTTATCATCCAGTCGGCTTTACCCAAAGCATAATTCAATATCGGAACTTTTTGTTCCAACGCCACTTCCGCATTCTCTCTCGCATTTGGAAGTAACAGGGTAAAATTTACGGAAAACGGTTTATCGGTAAGAGACCTGATCTCTTCTATGATGTCTTTCATCTCTTCGGGAGTGTTTGCTACACTATTATAGGTACCAAGCCCTCCGGCTTCGGATACAGCGGCCACCAACTTGGGTAAGCTGACATACGCCATACCGGCCAACATAATGGGATATTTCACTCCAAATACTTCCGTCATTCGTGTTTTCATTTCAATCCTCCTGATCATTGGTCTATTTTATATCTCCATATTGACGTTTCTCTAAGAATCATTTGAGTCCCGCTCAAGCCTGCTTTAACGGCTTATCTGTTCAATTCATTCCGGAAATAGGGGTGAACCACAGCAATCAAGGCTTTTTTGCGAGCTGGAATAGATTTAAGATACAAGTCTGCCGCATCGTACTCCGTCACGATGTACATCACCTTGAATCTCGGGGTTACCACGGCAGCTCCCAGAGGCAATACAACGATGGTGCATTTCTATCGTGTCGTAAAAAGGATTGCATCAGTAATGTCCGGTTTTAAGTAATTGCATGCGAGCTATGTGAGTCAGGCGGCTGATGTGACTTGCCTACGAATCGGCGGGCGTCTTTCTGTTTGCGCCGTTTCTGGAAAGCTTTGATATTCCGGAACTTATTCGTTCTGCGGGACTTCCCGGCAGCAAAGTCGTCCCTGCTGTCAGCTATTTCCTTTCTTTTCTGGCGCTGAAACTCATTGGGACGGAGCGATACGGCCACATGGGTGATCATGCCTTCGATCCCGGTTTGGGGTTGTTTGCCGACATCAACTTTCTGCCCAAGTGCACGGCCATGTCCACCTATTCCTATTCCCTCGATGAGGTTCACATCCTGAAACTCCAGCAGGCCTTCGTGAAGAAGGCCGCCAGTCTGGGTCTGTATGACGGCAGCGTTATCAATCTGGACTTCCACACCATTCCCCATTACAGGGATGAATCGGTCCTCCAGGAACATTGGGCCGGCGCCAGAGGCAGGCGGATGAAAGGGGCCTTGACCCTTTTTGCCCAAGATGCCTCCTCCAAACTTGTTCTCTATACAGCAGCCGATCTCATGAAGGAAGAGGCCAATGAATAGGTCGTCAACGTCTTGTCCTTCTGGAAGGGCATTCGCAAGGGCGTTGCTTCCACCTTTGTTTTTGATTCCAAGTTTACCACCTACGAACATCTGACGGTACTGAATCGCATGGGAGTCAAGTTCATCACCCTGAGAAGACGAGGAAAGAAACTGGTTGAAAATCTTGAGGAACTTTCCCCTTGGGAGAAGATCCACATTGCCCACGACAAACGGAAATACCCCAATCCCTATGTCCATCAATCCGTCATCTCTCTCCATGATTACGAGGGGCAACTCCGGCAAATCATCCTTAGAGGCAACGGCCATGAACGACCAGCATTTCTGATCACCAATGATCTCGAAACCCCGGTGGAACTTATCGTCAGCGACTACGCCCACAGATGGCGCGTGGAGAACGTCATCTCCGAGCCGGTCAAGTTTTTCAACCTTAACGCCCTGTCTTCCCCTATCCTGGTGAAGGTGCACTTTGACGTTTTGATGACCATGATCGCCGACACCCTCTACAGTATGCTGGCCAAAAAGCTCAGGGGATTCGAGCAGTGCGACGCCCAGACTATCTATCGCCATTTTGTCCGGGGAAAGGCGGTCGTCCACATCGGTAGCGGCACGGTGCAGGTATCCTATCCCCGCCGGGCGCACAACCCCATCCTCAGAGGCGTCCCCTGGCATCGTCTGCCGCAGTCTCTCTCCTGGCTCGGAGGCCTTAAACTGAACCTCGATTTCCAATGATGCCAGATTCAAAACCTTATACCAAAATGACGGTTAAACCGTCTGCGAAAATCGTTGATAAAAAAACCATCTTGCGCTTACACGTATAGAGATGGATATCTTTTACTCGGTTCATGAACTCCTGATTGACGATACTTTTAAAATGACACAGCACAACCGCTTATTATAAATAGTCTTCCCTTATCGGGTAAAAGACATCGAGAATATAGCAATCCGTGATTGAGGTGCCCCAATGTTTTGCATGAGGTGGGATGACCACAACGGAACCCGGTTCGACGGTTTTCGTCTCACCGTCCACGGAAATTTCAAAAGTACCCCGAATGATCGTTGTCACCTGTTCATGGGGATGACAGTGTTCCGGTAACGAATAGCCAGCTTTCGTGTTCCAGAAAGAAAAAGTCATAAATTTCGTGTGCACGAAGCGACCGGAAAACCCAGGCATCATATCTCTTTCCGTAATGTTTGACAGTTGAACAAAAGGCATGGGGACTGTCCTCCTTTCTTTTTAAAAATAGAAGGCTAAAGGTCGTGTAAAGGAGATTGAAAAGCAACCCTTAAACCTTCTATTTTAAATAGCTTGACTGTGCCTGGCAAGAACGACCTTTTGTAAAACCATTTGATACGCAGTTATTGCAGGCGTGCGCATCCAAGCGATACGTACATAACCATGTTTATATCATCTTTATAATTAACTTGATGACTCCTCACGTTCAAACGGGGCGATTCCCCTGCTTTCTTTTTGGCCTGGGAATGACGCGCTCTTTTATGGATCGACCTAAATGCATGGATTTTACGATCATCTCCCTTGTTTTTCTGGGATCAATGATATCATCAAAGAAATCCCACCTGAGGTTCGCAGCTGTCTTGATCGGGTCCACGTACTCGTCAAAATATTCCTTTTTTTTCGCCTCCGCAAAAGCAAGTCTCTCTTCAGTGGACGACAGCTCTCTTATTTTCCTGTCGTATATGATAGCGACGGCGCCGTCGGCCCCCATCGGCGCATATTCTCCGGTCGGCCATACGTATACAAAATCCGCCGCATGAGGCTTAGAGCAAAATATGGGAAGCGTGCCGCCGTATGCTTTTCGAACAAGAATACAAACACGCGGCACCGTTGCGCAATTTGTTGTATGTAACAGTTTCGTTGCATGCCGGATCACTCCCTTCATTTCCCAATCGTCGCCGACGGTAATGGCGGGCGTGTCCACCAGATATACCAGAGGAATATTGAAGCAATCGCAATATGTAATAAATCTTGTCACCTTATCACAGGCATCGGGTTCGAGGCACCCAGCAAGATAGGCCGGATTTCCCGCATAGATTCCGCAGGGGTGTCCGTCAAAACGGCAGAAACCTACAATCGCACTTTTGGCATATCCTTCCATGATTTCGAGAAATTCGCCGTCGTCAACGATCAGGTTGATGATATCGTGCATGTCATAGGTCCGTCGCGGATCGGACGGCAGGATATCCAGTAGTTTTTCTTCCCGGCGGTATGGATCATCCTTCGGAGTCGTATATGGCGGCACTTCCTCCCACGAAGATGGACAGTAACTCAGGATCTTCTTTGCTACCTCGACGGCTTCTTTGTCGTCTTCCGCGACGTAGTGGCAACTTCCGCTGTATTTCATGTGATATTCCGCGCCTCCGATTTCCGTTATGTCTTCCTGCGTGAGAGCAGCGGTTGCCCTGGGACCACCCAGCCACATATTGGTCCCTTTTGTTTTCGTCATGATGACAAAGTCCGTCAGCAGCGGGGAATAGGCCTGGCCCGCAGCACAGCCGCCACATATAATGGTAATCTGGGGGATCACGCCTGAGTAGTTGCACTGAAGCCAAAACGTATCATAATACCCCTTCAGGCACGGGGCGGCTTCATGCAGTCTGGCCCCCGAAGAATCAATAAACCCCACAATAGGCACTTTAGCGGCGGCAGCCAGTTTGGTGATGTCGGCAACCTTGATCTGATGACCTTCACCGCTGGATCCGGCAAGAACGGAATAATCCGTGGCGTAGGCACAGACCTTCCTACCGCCAACAAGGCCAAATCCGCAGATCACGCCATCTGCCGGCGTGCCGTATTCTCCCATTCCCATCCCTCTAATCTGGCTCTCGCCGAATATCCCATGCTCAAAGAAAGTTCCTTCGTCAAAAAAAATCTCAATTCGTTCTCTGGCGGTAAGCTTTCCTCTTTCCCGCTGTTTGGCCAGTAATTTCTTGTCGCCCATTTCCAAGATTTTTTTTCGCTTTTCCTCCACCTTTGCCAAGCGAGTCCGGAGATCTTCCACATAGGGTCTAAATGATACTCCCCTACTCTTCTTGCCTTTGGCCATCTCCTTTTTTGCCTGCATGACTTCTTTCGTAGTATCGATAGACCATTTTTCCTGGCTGCTATCATTCTTCTCCTCATTTGACATCGATCTTCTCCCTTTCTAAGAAAATAGTCCCACCGATTGCCATGATCCGATCATGACGCTCTCATGAATTTATTCCATTAAAACCGTTGATATAATTGGTATTAAAATGACCCGCTACAAAATTCCCATCCCTCAGAACCCTTTCATGAAACGGAATGGTCATCTTAACGCCTTCGATTTTGAATTCCCTAAGGGCCCGTTGCATTCTACAGACAGCCATTTCACGATTTCGTCCCCACACAATTATTTTTCCAATCAGGGAGTCATAAAATGGGCTGATCTCCCATGAATCATAAATATGTGTGTCCACTCTTATGCCGGGTCCTCCGGGTAAAATCAATCCCTCCACCACCCCGGGAGAAGGCGCAAAATTATCCTCCGGATCCTCGGCGTTAATTCGACATTCCATAGACCATCCGTTTTGTCTGATCTCATCCTGAGTCATCTCCAACTGCTCACCGGATGCTATGAGGATTTGCTCGCGTATGATGTCAACACCTGTAACCATTTCTGTCACGGGATGCTCTACCTGAATGCGCGAATTCACTTCCATGAAATAGAAATTTCTCTTGTCATCCACCAGGAATTCAATCGTCCCTGCACTTTTATACTGGATGGCTCGTGCAATACGCAGGGCTGCCTCGCACATTTTCTCCCTCAATTCCTTATCAACGAAAGGTGAAGGCGATTCCTCAATTAACTTTTGGTGACGCTTCTGAATGCTGCACTCTCGTTCTCCAAGATGCACATAATGATTATGCTGATCCGCTAAAATCTGGATTTCGATATGCCGCGGGTTATGAATATAGCTTTCGATATAAAGATCCGGGTTTCCAAAGGCCACCCTTGATTCGCCTGAAGCAACTTTAAGCCCGTGGAGAAGTTCCTCTTCATTGTTAGCTATTCTCATTCCTCGCCCACCGCCGCCGCCCGCTGCCTTGATAATAACAGGATAGCCTAACTTATTGACAAGACTGACGGCTTCTTCCGGTGAACGAATCACATCGGCGCTTCCCGGAATGACCGGAATGCCGAGTCCACCGATGGTTTTTCGTGCTTCCGATTTGTTTCCCGCCAAAGCGATCGTTTCCGGAGAAGGCCCTATGAAGATGAAATGGTTCTCCTGGCAGACCCGCGCAAACTTTTCATTTTCCGAGAGAAAACCGTAGCCTGGATGAATGGCTTCGGCACCTTTTTCTTTGGCCGCGGTAATGATTTTATCCGCATTTAAGTAACTTTTTCTGCTCTGCGAAGGACCGATATGAACTGCTTCGTCAGCATAACGAACATGCAAGGAGTTGACATCAGCGTCAGAATATACTGCTACAGTCGCGATGCCCATTTCTCTGCATGTTCTTATGATTCTGAGGGCTATTTCACCCCGGTTGGCTATAAGGATTTTTCTTAACATAAATTCTCATCTCCATGTTTCAAAATCAGGTCATTTCTATCTCAATCAAGACCTGTTCCTTCTTCACTGAGTCTTCATCCTCAACCAAAACATTGACGACGGTCCCCCCTCGTTCAGCCCTGATCTCTGTGAACACCTTCATTGATTCAACGATGCATAAGACATCACCCGTCTTGACCTTCTGCCCGACTTCAACAAAGGGCGCATCTTCTGGTGAAGGAGCTTCATAGAATGTGCCTGCTAAGGGAGCTGTCACTTTATAAACTTTACCACTCATCGATCCTTTCCTCCTGTCATCTATTTATACTGACTATGTCGTCCATCTGGGCTTTCTTTTTTCCATGAATGCCTTTGTTCCTTCCATCGAGTCAGGTGAATTCGTGAGAATGGATGCCGTGTCCCTCAAGAATGCCATGGATTTCTCATACTCCATATCCATGGCGGTATAATAGGCTTCAAGGCCGAGTCTGAATATAGCGCCACTCTTGTTCCTCAGCTTCTCGGCAAGTTTCTCAACATAGTCATCCAGTTCCTGACCTTCCACCGCTTTAGTGATCATGCCCATTTTTTCCGCCTCATGGGCATCTATGATTTCTCCAAGACATATTAATTCCCACGCTTTTTTCCTGCCCACCGTCCTGAATAGGGTTGCAGTAACCATCATGGGCCACATGCCCACATTGATTTCCGGGAGACCAAACTTGGCGTCATCGGAAGCAACACTAAAAGTCGGAAGCATGGCCAAACCGCACCCACCAGCTACAGCTAAGCCCCTTATCTTTGCAATGGATGGTTTCCTGAGCCTGTGAAAAGCAAGGCACATACCGGCATATAAATTAAGATTCTCCCGACTTTTAAAGGCTGAATCATGGGCAATGGCTGACAAGTCAGCCCCCGCACAGAAAGCTTTTTCTCCGGCACCTGATATGATAACGACTTTGACTGAGTCGTCTTTGTCTGCATTCTCTATTGCCTGAATCACTTCCTTGAGGACCCTGTTGCTGAGCCGGTTCATCTTCTCAGCCTGGTTAATAGTTATCCGAACTATTCCATCCTTGACATCATGTAGAATGGTTTCGTAAGTCATTGGTCAACTCCCGTATTTTTTCTGAATTTCTTCATCTCTTTTTCTTGCTTCCTTGACCAGGCTTTCATCGACTTCCATTTCCATCCTCAGCATCGCCATGCACATCGATTTTCCGGTTTGGTCGAACCGGAGCGTGCAGGTGGCGCCACCCCCTAACGATTGTCGAAGGACGACTTCGATGCATTCAATGTTGGGCATCGGATAAATCTCCACGGCTCCCTTAATCATCCCCTTATAATGCTTCTTGATTTTTTCGGGGGTAAGCGATCTTGCAAGAAATTCATATATATTTTTACTTTTCGCCATAATACCCACATTGCAGACATCCCCTTTGTCACCGGACCTCGCAAAAGCAATCTCCTTCATTAGTACTTTTTCCATGTCTACACCTCCATCAACTGACTTTCGATTTTTACGGCATCTCTCGGTACGAGGGTCGGCCAAAGAGCAACCACCGGACGGACCGACATAGGAACTCCAAAACTTACACCCACGGGTCCCATTGTCCATAGATGAGTCGCCTCGCGACGTATGGCATCTGCTTCATCATATGTTTTTGTCTTTCCGACAATACGAATGCCGACTTCGTTGTAATCCTTGTCTTCCATTGGGGCAGCCTCCCCGTGCAGCATATTGACTCCCATATAATCTATACGAAAGTCATCGAACTTTACGCCGAGACGATTAAACCTTTCTCTGACCCACTTGTCAGCCCATTTCGCCTTTTCCAATGCGTCCGGCCATGGGAAAAATGCCAGCCCTTCACCGATAAAGCCGTCCCGATAACCGATGCACACTTTGAGTGTTTCTGGCCTTCCCTTGCCCCGCATTCCCGTCACTTTGACTCTGTCGGGGCCTTCTTCCTTAAGTTTGAGAGAGGTGAAGTCGGCTATCCCATCCGGCATCATGTAATTAGAAGGATCCATTACTTCGTAAATCAGGTGCTCCTTAACCGTCCATTCATTAACGATCCCTCCCGAATTCGGTGTTTTTGTGATCACGGCGTCACCGTTTTCAAATACTTCTGCAATAGGAAATCCGATCTCCCACGGGCGCTTCGACACTTTCCACATATTTGACATTCCGCCAGTCACACAGGCTGAACATTCAATTATATGACCAACTGTTACAGCTGCACCCACTCGGTCAATATACTTATCGGAAAAATCCCATCCGAATTCGTGCATCAATGGTCCCACGTAAAGTGCGTTATCAGAGGCCCTTCCCGTGATCACGACATCCGCTCCGTTTCTCAGTTCCTTGGTGATTAGGTCTGCGCCGATGTATGCATTCGCTGCGATAATGTCTTTGCGAATGCGGTTGATATCTTCTTCGCCTGTGTCAAGATTTTTAAATATCCATCCATTCTGCCTTATACTATCCAGATCGGACAGAATATCGTCCCCATAAACCACGCCAATCTTCATACCTTTATATTTCAAACCTTTGGCGATTTTCACGACCTCACGGGCCGCCTGAATGGGATTAGCCCCCCCCGCATCTGTAATCATCTTTATGCCTTTCGGCATCGTCACCGGCAGCAGCGTCTTCATCCATGGTATGATGTCAGGAATGTAGCCGGCTTCCGGGTTCTTCGATTTCATTCGATTCAGCAGCGCCATCGTCAGCTCCGCCAAGTGATCAAACCCGATATACTGAACATCGCTTCGTTGTGCCATCTCCAATGCCGGTTCGAAGATATCACCCCAAAAGGCAGACCCTGAACCAATTTTTACACTTTTCATTTCACCTTCTCCTTTTTTTAAATATTTTCTATCCTTAACGATTTTAACCTATCTTGCCGAATGCTATGCAAAAAAGTCGGGTTTAAACCGCTTGATAAAACTCATTGCCGTTCCTGACAGTATATTTTCCTTTGCCGCGTCGGACATGGACAGCGACAGTACATGACGATATATTTTTTCCGGATCATTCATGGCTACAGGATAATCCGAACCAAAGAGTATTCTATGACTGTACCTCTCCATTTTATCCCGAAAAAGCATGCAGTCAATCCGGTACCGCCCTTCCTTCCCCTCTTTTTCAAGTTTTCCTTCAAATATATTTTCCCCGGACTCAGGTTCCTGATAATCGGAAAGAAGATTCGTCGCATCCAGAAAGACATTTTCGTACTTCTCTAGGAGGTGAAAGGCACGATCGATCCTGGGATAAAACATGTGGGCAATGACAACAATCAAATCGGGATATCGGAGGAGTATCGTCTCCACATCCTCCGCACCAATCTTCGCTTTATAGAACCGATCGAAACCAGTATGGAGGACAAGGGGTCGACCCATTTTCTCTAAAGCTCGATATACTTCATCCAGATGATCGTCCAGAACCGAAAACCCCTGCACAAAGGGATGAAACTTTATCCCGATTAGACCGAAATCGATCAACGCTTCCTCAAGAATTTCCATTCTGTTTCTGTTTTCCGGATGAAGAGAACCGAAGCAGACGGCGTTTTTTACTCGTTTTGAAAGCTGGTGGTTATATTCGTTCAGCGGCTGTGATTCTTCCGGCCTGAGCGGGTAAATGTAGTTAAAAAAATGTGAAACGCCGGAATCCTTTAGCATCCTCAGAATCTCAGTTTCATTGACCATCTCGCTGACCTGCAAACCGGGAATGTATCTCTTCAGCCACCGGACAGCTTTCACGCTGCGGTATGGAGGAAAGATGTGGATATGTGCATCAATCATAATTTCTACTCCCCTTTTCCCCTCTGTGGTCACGCGGATTGCAGGGATCTAGTAGCCCCTTGGCAGGCCCATTTCCATAGCGATGAAACTTTTGGCCATTTCGTTGGTGATCGGCGCATGCAGAAACAATTCAGCATCACGGAAGAAGCGTTGCATATCGTATTCCATCATGTAGCCGTATCCCGCCATGATTCTCATCCCCTTCACCGCAGCTTGAAATCCGATCTCCGAGGCTGCCAATTTGGCCATGGCCGATTCCTTTGCAGACCGGATGCCCTTGGATTGCAGCCAGGCCGCTTTGTAAGTCAAAAGTCGCGCCATTTCAATGTCCGTCGCCATTTCCGCCAAATAATTCTGAATGGATTGAAACGCTCCGATGGGCCTTGAGAAGGCCACTCTCACCTTTGCATATTCGAGGGCGATCTCAAGGGCTGCTTGTCCCACGCCGACGGATAAAGCTGCCAGACCGACTCGTTCGTTATTCAGCGTATTGACCACCTGGGACCAGCCTCTATGCTCCACCCCCATGAGGCTGTCGGCCGGCACCACCACATCGGTGAAGAATATCTCGTTTGTGCCCGTCGCTCTAATGCCTAGTTTATGAAGTCGCCTCATGGATATACCGGGACTCTTGGCGTCCACAAGGAACGTTGAAAGTCCGCCTGATTTTTTTTCGGTATCCTTCCCCGTTTTCACTACGGTGACAAGATAATCCGCCACGTGAGCACCCGTGATAAATGTTTTTTGACCGTTGATAACATACCGATCGCCGTCTTTGACAGCTGTCGTTTTCATGCTTCCTAGAATGTCGGTTCCTCCGCCCGGTTCGGTCAGGGCAAGAGCAAACAGCATCTCTCCAGAAAACAGTTTCGGTAAAAAAAACTGCTTCTGCTCATCCGTGCCGAAATATTCAATCGATTTTCCGCCGAAACAGGTTGATAGGAAGTAGGTCAGCCCAATGGCGGCCGATGCTTTGCTTAAATACTCGATAATCAAGACCTCGTCGATAATATTGCCGTTCATCCCGCCATATTTATCCGAAAACGGCAGGGCCATGAAACCCAGATCGGCCATTTTGTGGTATAATTCATGAGGAAATTCCTCGCTTTCATCAATGGCCCTTGCAAATTCAGGTGAACATTCCTTTTGAATGAACTTTTCCAGTGTTGCGATCATCATTTTTCGATCTTCGTTAAACTCAAAATCCATTTGGGGCTCCTTTCTCAGTTTCAGGATTATAGAGAGAAATAGGATTTTTATGCGTGGAGGAGAGAGTGTTACGCTGAGGGGTATTTGTCCAGCGTAACACTCAACCTCGTAATTTGTTCCTTCTCATCTAAGTTCAGGTAACATGACAAATGTCTATTTTTCACCTTTGAACAGGTCTTTGTATTTTTCACGAAGTTCGAACTTCTTGATCTTCGTACCCACGGAGATGGGCAATTGATCGACGAAGACGACTTTCTTGGGTGTTTCAAAGCCTGCCAGCTTTTTCCGACAATGATCGAGAATTTCCTTTTCAGATACGACCTCACCTTTCTTTTGGACGACTGCCGCTACGACGCTTTCTCCCCACCGCTCATGGGGCACGCCGAAAACAGCGGCCATTTCAACTTTAGGATGGGTCACGATCGTATTTTCAACTCTCATGCTCGAGACATTTTCACCTCCGGACTTTATGACGTCCTTGAAGCGGTCCACCAAAATCATCAGGCCGTTCTCATCATACTGACACGCATCTCCACCGTGGAACCATCCATATTGAAAGACCTTTTTCGTCTCTTCTTCATTCTGGTAATATCCGGCCATCATTCCAGGCGACTGCATAACCTTTTCGCCTGGAACGCCTGTCGGACAGGCGTCTCCTTTGTTGTCCATGATTCTCGTTGCAAAAAAGGCATGGGATACACCCAGATAATTCAGGGCGGGTGAATTTTTCTCATAGGTTTCATAAAACTTATGGTGCCACCCACGAGTATCAAAGACGCATTCCGTTTGTCCGTCGTAGCTAAGAATAATCAAATCCTGACCGAAAATTTTTCTGAGCCTCTTATCGACAGAAGGGGGGATGGGACCCCATCCACATGGGCATACCCTCAGAGTACTTGCATCATATTTCCCTGGGTTTTGCTCATAAAGATCGGCGATACGACTGTAGTCAATCGGCCCGCCGAAGACCGCCGTCAATTTCTCTCTGGTAATCGACTCGCATATCACCTTTGCATCCGGCATGCGTGATATCAAGGACGTTCCTCCTATCATCAAGGAGGACCAAATCATACCTTGGCTGGCGATGTGAAAAAAAGGATAGTAATTTCCATGCCTGTAATCGAGTTCCGTCAAGACACCTGCACCACGGGACATGGTCATGGCATGACTGATCGACACCCAGTACATGTATAAATGGCTCAACATAACGCCCCTGGGCCAAGCCGTCGTCCCGGAGGTGTACATAATTTGATAAATATCATCTCCATGGATGGTCACATCGGGTTCCTTAGTGGATTTTCCATCGATGAAATCCTTAAAGGATACGCTTCCCGGAACAACGCCGCCACCGATAGGAATGGTCACACCGACATCGACTCTATTTTCCTTGAAGACCTTTTCCGCCCGGGGATAAAGTTGCGCATCGACGATCAGAAAGTTTGGTTTAACCTGTTTGACGATATAATCAATGACATCCGGGGCAATCATGACATTGACAGGGACGAGCACGAGCCCTGCCTTGGCAATGCCGGCCTGGGCTAAAAAGTGCTCGGCGCTGTTCAGACCGAAACACATAACTTTGTCGCCGCGTTTTAGGCCCTTCTCAAGCAAAGCATTTGCAAATTTATTTGCTTTATCGTTACATTGCCGGTAAGTTAGTCTTTCATTTTCTTTGTCCGCATATGCGCCTTCCCAGGATATCAAGGCCTCTTGATTGGGATAGCTCCAAGTCATCCTTTCTAAAGCATCACCAAGGGCAACGCGGTCCCACCGGTTATCTGCCCTTCTATTAAATAGGCTCGTGACGTCAAATTTCATTGTACTCTCCTCCTTTTTGCAGACTGATCAAGGTTCTTCTAGGGCGCTCAAGTTCTTTCTATTCTCTCTCCCAAGCTGACCTCCTTTCATTTGTCGTTATACGTTTTGGTATATTACTCAGTGCGCATTATCTCGCCTTTATGGGACTATTCAGTTCGTCTTACCAAGCCCCATATTTTTCACCCTACCCATTCCCACAAGGCAGCCACCCCTTGACCGTGTCCGACGCACATGCTTTCAACCGCATATTTAATGCCGTAATAGGGCATTTCGTGCATCAGAGTTGTCGCAATCCGGGCCCCTGTGCACCCAAGAGGATGGCCAAGGGATATTCCACTGCCACGCGGATTGAGAAAGGGATGATTTTCAATACCGAGAGTTTCAACACAATAAAGAGCCTGCGACGCAAAGGCCTCGTTGATCTCCCACAAACCTATTTCCTCCTTCCCCATACCCGTTTTTTTCAGGAGTTTTGGTATGGCAACGGCCGGCCCGATACCCATATAGGCCGGATCAACTCCTACGACGACATAATCCACAAGTCTCATCTTGGGACGTAATCCAAGTTCCTTACATTTCTCCTTACTCGCAACAAGAACGCACGCTGCCGCATCATTAATCTGACTTGAGTTCCCCGCTGTGACAGTGGCTCTTTCGTCCTGCATAAAAGCAGGCTTCAGTTTAGCCAGTTCTTCAGCGGTTGTGCCGGGCCTGATGCCCTGGTCGCACGCGACAACTATTTTTTTTCTTTGACCTTCTTCGGTTAGAATTTCGACTGTAATGGGAAGGATCTCATCTTTAAACATCCCCCTCCGTGTTGCTTCATCCGCCTTCGCATGGCTTTCTGCAGCAAATCTGTCCTGCTTTTCTCTGCTTATTTCATATTTCCGTGCGACCATTTCTGCGGTATAGCCCATGAAAATCATTTTGGGGTCGCAGAACTCTCCGAGCCTCGGATTATGCTCTGAGCCGGTTCCCATGGGAATATGCGTCATGTGCTGAACGCCTCCTGCTACAATCATGTCCATCCATCCCATTCCGATGGAGGCGATTGCATAAGCAATGGATTGAACACCGGAGGCGCAAAAGCGGTCTACGGTGCACCCGGAAACGCTGTAAGGCAGTCCGGCCATAATTCCGGCGTATCGGCCGATGTTCGCTCCCATGTCTTTCATGAGCGCCGTTCCACCCCAGATGATGTCATCGATCTGATCTTTCCTTTCCTCCAATCCCGCACGTCTAATAACCTCATTCATGACAAGTGCAGACATATCATCCGCCCGCAGATTCATGAACCATGATTTATTCCCGGCCTTTGCGATGCCGGTCCGAACACTTTCTACTAAATAGACATCTTTCATAGACTTAAGCTCCTCATGATTATTTAGCGTCCGATGAATTCAGGTTTACGTCTTTCAAGAAAGGCCTTGATCCCCTCCAGATAATCTTTTGTAGCCATGGAAGATTTGATCATGCCTTCCGCTTCGAATTGCAGTTGAGTCGCAAGAATGCCCATCATGGCATGGTTCAAATTATTCTTAGCCAAGCCGTAAGCTTTGGTAGCTCCGGACGCAAGTTGATCGGCAACGGCCATCGATGATTCCATGAGCTTGTCGTCTTCGACAATTCTGTTGACCAGACCCCACGCCAGTGCCTTCTCCGCATCGATCAGCGGATCAAAAAATACCATCTCCATAGCCCGCGCATACCCTATGAGCATCGGTACCAACAGCATCCAGGCGCCGTCCCCGGATAATCCTACACTGGTATAGGCCTGTTTGAATTTTGCCGACAATGCGGCGACACGGTAGTCGCAGGCGGCGACAAAGGACATCCCCGCGCCGGAGGCCACTCCATTCACTGCACAGATGACGGGCTTGGGCATGCGGCGGATCAAGGTGATACACTTATTAAATGGTACAATGAGCTCCCTGATGGGTCTAGATGGATCCTTTTCCAGACATGTCTTGAATATGCTGATGTCGCCACCGGAGCAAAAGGCCTTGCCCACGCCGGTCAGGATAACCGCGCGAATATCGTCGTCATAACTACAGACCTCCAAGGCCTCAATGAGGTCCTGCCCCATTGACATGCAAAAGGCATTAAAAGTTTTAGGTCTATTGAATTTAAGCGTTGCCACGCGTTCCGTTCTATCAAAGGCAATATCTTGCATTTCCATAACCCTTTTCTCTTTCAAGTCCTCAGCACCTTGAACCTCGAACTGCTGAAACCATTACGATGTGAGTTTTGGGAACAGCTGGGTCGACAATTTCCTGCCAACCCCTTCCGCTTCCTTAACCATCCTTTCAATGAGTTCTGAAACGCTCGGCGAATCATTAATCATGCCCATCACCTGTCCCACAGGAAGAACACCCTTTTCTTCATCGCCCTCTTCCGTTGCCAGACGAAATTCGTGGAAGGCGTTCGCCATGTTCGCCATGTGCCGGGTGTTCTTCCATCCTGACGCCAAAATACTTATTACCAGCTTGAAATATGGCAGGTGCAGTTGCCTGGCAATGCCCCGCGAGTTGAAGAAAGCGCCCATGAGATCGAGACCCCGCCTATGTGATCTCCTTGCTCCATTGGTGTCCATAACGCGGCAGTCCAGCCCATCGATGCGAGGTGTATACAGGGTATCGTACACGCTTCGCTCGATGGATACCTTCTTGAAATGTTCATGCAGACCGCTCTCCTTCGTGGTCATAAAACGTGTACCCATGGCGATGCCTTCGGCCCCAAGGGCCAGTGCAGCAGCCAGTCCCCTGCCATCTCCAAATCCTCCGGCCGCGATAATCGGTATGTCCACGCTGTCCACAAGACTTGGAATCAACACAAGATTCGTAATAGGTCCTCCGTGTCCGGCTGCCTCATAACCCGTGCTAATCAGGGCATCCGTGCCGTATTCCTGAGCGCGTTTCGCATGGCGGTGGGTCACCACGGTCGCAAGAACCTTTCCACCGTACTTGTGCACTTCCCGAACAATCCGGTCTCCTTTTCCAAGGGCAAAATTAATGACCGGGACCTTTTCTTCCAGAAGCACCCTTGTATTTTCTGCAGCACCGGGAAAAAGCAAAGTGGCATTGGCGCCGAATGGCTTGTCGGTAAGACTTCTTATCTCCCGAATCGATTTTCGGGTCGTCTCAGGATCTAACGGCCCTGTCGCCAATATCCCTAATCCGCCTGCATTTGAAACGGCAGCGACCATCCTTGGAACGCTTATCCAACTCATTCCCGACAGAATGATGGGATATTTTATACCCAATAATTCAGTGATACGCGTTTTCATAATTCGATACTTTCATTTTATGTAGCCTACTGAATGTGCAGGATTCGGATGTTTTGTGTAACTCATATTGGACATTTTGACTCTGCGCAAGGCTTATGATCCACAGATTTTCTGCGGATTATTCCCAGGTAATATCTGGGAGTCACAAATCATTTGAAATGAGGAGGTGATTGTTGCTGAGGAAGTAAGCGACTTTCTCATCTTTGACAGTCGATGTGTAACTCGTTGTAAACATTAAGAGCGTTATTTGAGAATTTAAAAGCATAGCGCCACGCAATATTCTCTTATATTTTGATATTTAAAGTTATTAAGAGTATCTTCTCACTTGGTAAACTCCCAACTCTGCCAGACGATACCTATTCGACAAAAGGTGAGCTGATTTCTCAAAATTGGCGCCGCCGCTCACCTCCCTTTTCCAATGGCATTGCCAGCCTTGCTTTTCGATGGAGAATATCCCTTGACAAGCAAAAACATCCTCCCTATACTACAACTCCTTGAAAGTAATGTCTTATCCAAGGCAATCATACTCCTTGTAAAACCGTCTTTTTTTAGAACTTTCAGGAGGTGCCTGTCCGGAGGTCGCGTTCTCCAAGATAAAAATAAATCAGCGATCATAATTGGTCTCAAATCTCTGTTTCCCTTGACGAAGGGGTTAATGGTTTTTAAGATTTCTCTCAAGGGTTTGGTTATATTGTCAATTGAACTCGGAAGAGAATCGGCTTATTCTTCAGAAGGCGGGTGGTCAGTATATCCTGGGCGAAAGGCTTCGGGACAACCAGGAGGTTCAAAAAGAGGTTCTGGCCAAGCGGAGAAGATATCTCAAGATTCGGGATTACCTGGAGATCAAGGAGGTGACCATCGGCGGCGGGGAGAAACGTCGACGGTTTATTCTGGTACACAATCCTGAATAGGTCAAAAAGGACAAGGCCACACGGGAGAAGATTCTGACCAAGATAGAAAAGATCCGCTTTGAGTTGGGGGATCAGAAGGGGAAAGCCCATAAGAAGAGCGTCTGTGCGTCTATGGCCCATAGGGCAATGGGCCGGTACTTTCGGCTTCTCAAGGACGGGGCCATCAAGATTGACCGCGGCAAGATCCGTGAGGAGGCGCAACTGGATGGGAAGTATATTATCTCCACCAGTGACAACACCCTGGCACCCGAGGATATCGCCTTGGGATACAAGCAACTTTTGGAGGTAGAAAGGGCCTTCCAAACCCTTAAGACAACCAAACTTTTCTATGATCTTTATTGACCCCAATGCAATTTTCCTCCAGTTACTAACCGGACCATACTGAATTAGTATGAAAATACATCATGGCGATCTGCCGTAAACCATTTTCATCGTTCGTGGGTGTTGGATAAACATGACAATTTATGTGAAAAATAAGCTGAAAAAGAATGAAAAAATAAATAATAGCGTGAGGGGCATGTCTCATTTGTTAATTCACCCCGAACTGACTATGGATGGCATTATGTTGACGGATATTTCAGGATGCGTGCAGTTCGTCAATGATTCATGGGCGCGAATGCATGGATATGCCGCAGATGAAGTCGTCGGAAAGAATTTCAATGTGTTCTTCAATGAATCGTTATTCAACAATGATGTCGAACCATTCCTGCCTAAATTGGATGAAGAGGGAACCTGTCAAGGCGAAGTGAGCCACATCTCAAAGGGAGGATCCGTCTTCAAGACTTGGACAACCAGCACATCCATGGAGGACGCCGCAGGAATAATAGTGGGTATCCTCTGGACGGCTCGAAGAATAGAAGAACAGGATGAAGCTGAACATTTATATGAAAAGCTTGCCAAGAGTTCTTATACGTCTATTTATATTGTGCAGGATAGGAGGGTTAAATTTTTAAACCATGTCGGGGAGACATTCGGGGGATTGAGCGCCGACGAGATTATTGGATTAGAAGATTCTTTGAGTTTTGTATATCCTGATGACAGGGATATGGTCCGAAATAACGCAATTGCAATGCTCAAAGGCAAACGGACTTCGCCATACGAATTTCGATGCATAGGACGTGATGGAAATGTCCGATGGCTTCTGGAGACCATAACATCCATCAACTATCAGGGAAGGCGTGCCTTTCTTGGTAATGCTATGGAAATTACGGAACTGGTGGAAGCCAGGAATAAAGTCGAAGAATTTAAGGATCTATCGTCGTCTATCCTGGATGCAACGCCCCATGCAACCTTTGGCTTGGAGGATCGCCGGATCATTTTTGCTAATGAGGCCGTGGCGTCCGTTTTTGGCTGGAAACCGGAGGAATTGATAGGCAAATTGACAAGAGTACTCTACCCGACGGAGAAGGGGTTTAAAGAGATCGGCATGAGAGGGTATGGCACCCTTGAAAAGCAGCGCAGCTTCGTGGCGACGGAATTTCCCTGCAAACATAAAGACGGCAAAATAATTATTTGCCGGATCAACGCCGCAAGAATCGGTCAGAGTCTGACAAGCAAGAAAATTGTTGTTACATATGAGGACATCACCGAGCAGAAAAAGGTGGAAGAGAAGTTACATGAGAGTGAAGAGCTTTATAGATCCCTCGCAGAAAGGTCTTTTGCCGGCGTTTATTTGGTACAAAACGGGATATTTCGGTTCATCAATAAAAACGCAGCATCCTATGCAGGCTATACCCAGAAGGAATTGGTAGGCAGAAAATCTTACAGCATTGTTCACCCTGAAGACAGGAAGATGGTTAAGAGAAATGCCGAAGAGATGCTGAAGGGTGAACGCACTTCGCCTTATGAGTTCAGGATAATAACCCCAAAAGGTGACATTCGATGGATCATGGAAACGGTCACGCCTATAACCGTGATGGGCAGGTCTGCCGTCCTTGGGAACTCCATGAACATCACAGAATTAAAGGATGCGAAGAGCAAACTCGAGGAATTCATGGATTTGGAATCATCGATTCTGGACGCGACGCCTCATGCAATTTTCAGTTTGCAGGAGCGGAAAATTATTTTTGCCAATGATGCCGTGAAGTCCGTTTTTGGCTGGACGCCGGAGGAATTGATAGGCAAATCGACGAGGGTTCTTTATCCTGCCGATGAAGATTTTGAGAGGTTGGGCCAAAAGGCTTATTCAGCTCTTGAAAGAAAGCGTAATTTTACGGAGCCTGAATTTCCCTGCTGGCACAAGGACGGCAGGGTGATTACATGCCGAATCAACGCTTCCCGAATTGGCCAAAGTCTCCAGAAAAGGAAGGTTGTGGTAACTTATGAGGATATTACAGAACAGAAAGCGGCGGAAGAGGCGCTGCGAGAAAGGCAAAATCAGCTTGAAATTCAAACCCGCAATCTCGAAAAAATTAATACCACATTAAATGTCCTTTTAAAGAAAAGGGAGGATGACAAGAAAGTCCTTAAAGAAAATATCCTGTCCAACGTCAGAGGATTGATCATGCCCGGTGTAGAGATGATCAAAAAGTGCAAGATGGATAACAAGTCCAGGATGTGTGTCGATATGATCGAATCCAATTTGAATGCCATTACTTCACCTTTCTTGAGGACCTTATCGTCAAAATATTTAAAGTTAACGCCAAAGGAAATCCTTGTCGCCGGCCTCTTGAAAGATGGAAAGGCTACTAAGGAGATTGCAGAGATGCTTAATGCGTCTGTAAGGGGAATCGAATTCCACCGCGAAAATATCAGAAAGAAACTGGGGTTAAAAAACAAGAAAGAAAACCTGACATCCTATCTGATGATCATGTCTTCTGACGACTGACATACGCCATCCGGGACAATACATGAACAATCCCGATATAAAGAGAAGACGCATCCTCCACATCGACATGGACGCCTTTTTCGCCGCTGTCGAAGAGAAAAGGAATCCTACTCTCGTCGGGAAACCTGTCGTCATTGGCGGGACAGGTGATCCAAAAAAGAGAGGAGTTGTCTCCACGGCCAATTATGAAGCCAGGAAATATGGCATACATTCCGCCCTGCCGCTGAGAACCGCCTACAAGCTCTGTCCCCATGCTGTTTTTCTCCCTGTTGATTTTGAAGCTTATGAAGCAGCCTCCCGCCAGTTCAAAACAGTATTGCTGAATATCACCACCATCATGGAAGACGTCGGCGTCGATGAAGCCTATATAGACATATCGGATGAGCCGGATAGCAATGAGTTTATCGTAAATAAGATCAAAAGTGGCATATTTGAAAAGACAGGACTGACCTGCTCCATTGGAATTGCCCCAAACAAGCTCCTGGCAAAGATTGCTTCAGACATGGAGAAACCTAATGGGCTGACAGTTTTCACTGGCGATGATATCCCGAACAAGCTCTGGCCGCTGCCCATCAGAAAATTATACGGCATCGGACCGAAAACTGAAGAACATCTGAAGACAATGAAAATCGAGACCATCGGACAGTTGGCCGCTTTGCCTATGGAGAATCTGCTTCGACGATTTGGCGCTTCTTATGGTCATTACCTTTATGAGGCGGCAAGAGGCATTGACGAGAGCCCCCTTGTCACCCACTGGGAACCGAAATCATTCAGCCGGGAAACAACCTTTCAAATAGATGTGAAGGATTGGCAGACGATAGCCAGGACTATTGCTGAACTCACGAAGGACGTTGTTTCAGACCTCAAGCGAAAAGGATATAGGGCCAGAACCGTCACTCTCAAGATACGCTATAGTGACTTCCGGACGGTTACCAGGGCCTGTTCCGTCCATGATCTTATCGGCAAGGATGACGAGATCAGGCGCCTTGCTTTTTCCTGTTTGAAGCGGGTTGATCTTGTGGGCAAAAAAGTAAGGCTTGTTGGTGTCAGAATCGGCAATCTGGAAAAGGCTGCAAATGTATCTTTGCCGTTATAGATTCCCCCAAAAGAACATGATCAAGAATGGAACAATACCAATGAGCAAAGATGTTTTGAAAAAAGACAACTCAAAGGAAAGAATCACCCGTCAATTATCGAGTTCCAGAACTGGTCTCCCGGGGATGCGGGCGTTCTCTCTTTCAATCCCGAATGCTCACATCTGACAACCTGCCGCCGCCAATTCATAAAAGATGCGCAGGGTAACCTGCTCCCTTGACATTTTCCCTGATCTTACCTGAACACAGTACGGGATGAAAGCTGCTATCTAATCCCATTTTTCCACAATCAACATAACGGGAAGCAATACGCAAGATTCGGATGAACCAAAAAAACGAAATCGAAGGCAGCCAGGCGCCCGAACACCGCCAGGACGGCCAAGGCCAGCCCCAGGAAGATCAGACGCTCCGAGACGGGGTGAACGGTCGAACTCACGCACCGGGAAAATGCTGATTTTCAAGACCTGAATCCATTACTTGTTTTATCGAAATCTCAGCGCCGCTTGGTTGCCCTTATTTCACAACGGATCCTTCATAACGGACCTTGCCTTTTTTTTAGCGTTTTTTCTTGGCGCTGTCCTCTTCTTCGGCGATTCTCAGATTTTCGATTGCTTGGCGGTAACCGGGATGGATCCTGACGGCCTCCCGAAAAGCGGCAATGGCCCGTTCATGATTTCCCAGGCGCGCCCAGGCGATCCCCATATTATTGTAACCCTGGACGAAGAGGGGATTGTGGGCGATCACCCGCTCGTAATAGGGCAAAGCCTCCCGGAACCTCCCCTGCCCAGCCAGGGCCACCCCCATATTAAAGAAAACCTCGTGATAATCGGAACGATACCTCAGGGCCTGGTCAAAATAATGGTACGCTTCCCCATAACGCTCCTGCCGGGAAAGGGCCGCCCCGAGGTTATTGTTGGCCAACCAGTTCTTTTCGTCAACGGCGACGGCATGGCGGAACAGGTTCTCGGCGTTTCGCCAATAACCCACCTGAAAGAAGGAAATCAGGGCAAAGACGAAGATCAATGCCGTCCCCAAGGTCGCCACGGCCGAAGGTGACACCTCCCAATTCCCGGGCTTTACCGAGGCGGCCACGCAATGGCCGACCCCCATGGCTTCCCAAGTCGCCGCCGGCAGGGCGGACGGCGGGCGGACGGCTTTTTGGAGGTCAACGTCTTGAAGGCCGGGGGCATTTTCGGATTCGGCTTCGGCTTCCGGCCGTGGGGAAGGTTCAGCTTCAATATCGCCGGATTTGGTCACGTCATCGAAAGCATTGGCGTCCTGACGGCAGATAACGGTACTCCGGCCCTCCTCCCCCCCGCCGGTGCGATAAGGAGCCGCGCTTCCGGGGCGTCCTGGAACCTCAGCTTGTTTATCCTCCGTGACCAGCGCTTTTTTTCCCCTCTCGGTCGCCCATTCCCCCACCCCCCAGACGACGGCGATAAAAACCCCGTTGAGGGGGATATAGGTGTAACGATCCGCAAAGGCGTGGCTGCCGATCTGGATGAGACCGCTGACGGGCAGGAGACTGATAAGGTACCAAAACCAGCCTACCAGATAAAACGGCTGGGATTTGCACCTGTTCACCGCCAGGAAGGTGAGCGCCGCCAGAATCGCCAGGGAGACGACTACGGTCCCCGCGGGCCATCCCCCGGGATGGAGATAATGGACGGTAAGACCAACCGGCCAGACCGTCTTGCAAAGATAGAAGACATAGGCAACCACGGCATTGGTCAAGCGGGAAAAAAGCGGAAACTCAACGAATGTTTTCAGGGCCCCCACCTGCGTTTCCGCTGCCATGGTGACCATCCCCACGGCGAAACCGAGGATCAGCATGGGCAGCTTCTCTCCGATCACCATCAGGATCTTCCCCCGTTCAACCGACTCGCCGTTGAATCCCACCAGGCGCCGGCAAGGCCAGATGTCCAGCAACAGCAGGATGACGGGAAGGGTCACCACCATCGGCTTCGCCGCCAGCCCCAGGAGGAAAGACAGCAGCACCAGGGCATAACGCCCCCATCCCGGCCGTTCCACGTACCGGGCGTAAAGGAGGAGCGTCAGCATCCAGAAGCAGCCGCTCAGGACGTCCTTCCGTTCCGCGATCCAGGCGACGGATTCCACATGGAGAGGATGGAGGGCGAAGAGGGCCGCCACGAAGGCGCTTTGGACCACCGCTCCCGTCAGGCGGCGCAATCCGGCAAAGAGGAGCAGCGTCGCCGCCAGGTGCAGCAGGACATTGGTGAGATGATAGCCGCCCGGATTGAGCCCCCAGAGCTCATGGTCGATCATCAGGGAGATCCAGGTCAGGGGATGCCAGAAGCCGGCGTCGGTGGCCGTCAGGGCCCACCACACCGACGCCGGTGTCAATCCGGCCAACACCTGGGCTTTTTCGATCACATAGACATGATCGTCGAAAAAGACGAAATCGAAGGCGGCCAGGCGCCCGAACACTGCCAGGACGGCCAGGGCCAGCCCCAGGAAGATCAGGCGCTCCGAGACGGGGGAACAGGCGAACTCATGCTCCGGAAAAATGCTAATTTTCAAGACCTGACCCCATTATATGTGCTGGTTGTGTCCTGTGCCGGAAGCGATTGCAGGTAAGTCGTCAGATTAATTTGCTCGTTGGCAATTTTCAGCTTCCGTCGAATGTGTTCGCGGTGGCGACTTATCGTTGCCGGGGAGACACTGCGTAACCTGGCTATTTCTTTGGTCCGCAATCCATTCCGGATCATATTGCAGATATCAACCTCCGTTGGGGTCAAGGTGCGATAGTGATTGAATATCCGGCTGGTAAAGGGAGATGTGATTTCCTCGAGATTAGTCTTCAACATATCCAGGTATTTTTGCTTGCTTTTCTCTATGCCGGGAGTCAAAGCGTGGATAACCGGCATGACCACCTTTTCGATATTCAAATGAAAGTTTTCATAAATACGTTTTTTTTCATCTTCGATATTAGAAAGAACCACTCGTAATGCCGCATTCGCATCCTTCAGGGCTTTTCTTTCCAGCAGGAGTTGCCTGTTGTTTTCCTGCAATTCCTTCTCGGCCATAATCCGGAGGGCAATTTCACCTATACGCTGGGCTATTCCCTCCAATAGCGCACGTTCTTCCTTGAGGAACGGACCATCATCCGCCTTCGGGCGCTCTTCCATATAAATAATCGTCACCTCACCTACGGCTTCACCGCCTATTCGGATTTGCTCGGATTGTCCCCATTCTGTCCAGTTGAATTTCCTGCTGTCAAAGATCTCACCCTGAAAGAGGATGCGTGCGCACGCAATTTCTGCATATCGCCACGAAAGGGGAAGAAAATCTACGAGATGCATTAGAAAGTTTTCCATTGAATCATGGTGCTGCTCTGCCAGTCGCGCCATCCCATACAGACAATTCAATTCTTTGATGCGTTCCTGCAAGGCTATTTCAATGTCTTTTTTTTTCTCTGTCATGATCACCCTTCTTATTTTTGTTTCGAATACATCCATTTGTTACCTATCAATTGTAGGCAAATATAGTGCATTCTATTTGTATTTACAAGCGGCAGTTCGTCGATTAGACTTTTTCCTGAAAGACAACGTAAAGCATCTCATATCGGATCCGTGCCGGGGCATGATATTCTGGGAAGCCGGGCTTCTGAGGCAGGTAAAATGCCGCCAGCTGGAAATGGCATTGAGACGGAATGAAATGGAAGGAGAAGACGGGTGACACGGGAAACCGGTTGCACCAGACGCTCCTTCCATTCTTTTGTTGGGTTGAGGGACTGTTGTTTCGCCGCGAAGGATTGCTTATTTAGCCCTGAGCTTCCCGACCAAGTCATCATACAGGCAGGTTTATTCAAGTGAATGTGGACATAAAAACCAAAGTAGGTAACTAATAGGGCGTGACGGAATTTGACGCTCTGGAACTTCATGATCTCATTAAGGATACCACCGAGGTGCAAAGAGTTTTGCCCCGAAAAAAAATGACCGGCGGTCATATCGACCAAATTGGCCGAAACGATTGCGGCATATGCTGCCTTTCATGACCGACGGAGGCGATATCCGCCGCCGGCAACCCCTGAGCACCGCAGGATAAACTAATCCGTAACGAACAGGCCTCAGGGGTGGCGAAATCATCCGGAATCCCATGGCGCTTTACATAGGAACAGGGTGGCGGCTTCCTCCGGAATCGAGTGGTGGAATCAGCGGAATATGCAGTTATGTCCCCGAATTACCCCGAATTGCCCGCTGTGACCTGAAACCAGGGGAGGACGATGAAATTCTCCCTTTCATACAGATCGTCTCCCCCATGGATCAACACCCCCTGCCGGGCGACATTCGGCCCCAACGCCATAAAGTAACGGAGACCGTCGAAGAAGGAGCCGCTTAACGTTCTTCCCGACTTGATCTCCATGGGAATAAGTTCTTTGCCCGTATCGATGATTATATCAACTTCATGACCCGTCCGGTCCCGCCAGAAATAGAGCGGCGGCATTTCACCCCGGTGGGCAAAGGCCTTGTAGAGTTCGGAAACCACGTATGATTCAAAAACCGCCCCGCGCAGGGCATGGTCGGTCAAATCGTCAGGCTCCCGGATGCGGAGGAGGTAGCACAGCAGACCGGTATCGAGGAAATAGAGCTTCGGGCTCTTGATGATCCGTTTTGAGAAATTGTTAAAGTGTGGCGGCAACAGATGGATAATGAATCCCGCCTGAAGAATTGAAATCCACTGCCTGGCCGTGGTATGGGAGACGCCGCAATCGGCGGCAAGGGATGAGAGGTTCAACAGTTGTGCCGTACGACCGGCGCAGAGCCTGACAAAACGTTGAAATATCTCCAGATTACCGATATTGGACACCTCCCGTACATCTCGTTCCACATAGGTCTGATAATAACCGGCAAACCAGTCCTGGGGCGCCAAATTCTGATCATGAATCCGGGGATAGAATCCCCGATACAGCATGGATTCCAAATCGAAACCCGGCGGATTCCTACGTTCCGGGAGTTTTTGCCATGCCCAGGGGTCCCGGGACGGCAAGCCCAGCAATTCATCGAGACTGAACGGCAAGAGATTAACGATGGCGGTGCGCCCGGCGAGCGTTTGGCTGACCTTTGCGGACAGATGGAATTGCTGCGATCCCGTCAGGATAAACCTGCCCCGCTCACCATCAGCATCAACAATTCCCTGCACGTATGAAAGGAGGTCCGGCGCCCGTTGAATTTCGTCGAGAATCACACCACCCTTGTATCGCCTGAGGAACCCCCGGGGATCAGAAAGAGCGAATTCCCTTTCGTGCGGTTCTTCCAGACTGACGTACTCATGATTCGCAAACACCATCCGGACAAGGGTGGTCTTTCCGGATTGGCGCGGCCCCGTGATTGTCACCACGGGAAACTGCCCGGCGAGGGACATTAGCTTTGCTGATAAGGTACGCTGAATCATGGCCGTAGTATAGAGCAGAAATCTTCTCTTGTCAAATTGAAAGTATAATATTCAATCCGCATGACACATATGCAACTATTTTTTATATCAATTACATACATATTTACCATAATATTATTCTAATTATATACATATATTATATTCGCCGGTCCAGGGGCCGGAAGGGCCTCCCGGAAAGAGTGACGAGAATCGACGCTCAGGAAGCTTATGTTATTATTTCATTTCTGACGATTCGCAAAAAATTTTGCCCCCAAAAAAATGACCGGCGGTCAGAGCCATCGCCCGCCGTCGCCGTCGCCGCCTCCGACGAAGCAACCGTCCAACCCACCGAGCATCCAACCGTCCGACCAACCAATTGTCTCCATACAACCGACCAGCCCAACGAGCCGACCGACCAATTATTCAACCGGTGGGTCAAGGGTCCTACCGCCCCTTCTGAGTAACCTTCATGCCCGGCGCGGGCACAACGAAGGATTAAAATGTTCAATCCATCCCCACCCCTGCCCTACCCTTGAAGGGGAGAGATTGAGGAATTAAGGATTGAGCATTTTCATGTAAACCTCAATCAAGTTGCGACATGATAAGGCGCCCCCTCCCCTATGACAATTGCATGCGCGGCTTCCCCTCTTCCCCGTCGCCGTTACCGCTGCCGTTTTCCTCTTCGGGAGGAGGATTCAGGTACAGGTCAATGGCCTCCTGTAGGGTGTTTATGGAATCATTGACCATGTTGAGGTCCGCTTCGGACCAGTTGCTGTTGTCGGCCTTTTCCAGCTTGTCCCGGGCCGCATCGAGGGTCCGGCAGAGGGCGGCGGGCGGGGAAAGTACGGGCCCTCGCTTCCCGGCGCTCCCCTCCTCCTCCTTGCGCATCTGTTCCTTCAGACGCTCATAGGCGCTTCTCATGGCCCGTTCCTGGGTCTTCCGGGAGATCTCCACCAGCCTGGTCTTGCCGGTCTTCCGGTTGGCCCGGCAATCGTCCCGAATATCCTGGGGCAGGCGCATGAGCGAAATGGATTCACTTACCGTCGTCCGGGGCTTGCCGATCACTTCTCCCAACTGATCCATGCTGTAGCCCTCTTCATCCATGAGCCGCTTAAGGGCCTCCGCTTCCTCGATGACGGTGAGGTCCTGACGCTGGAGATTCTCCACCAGGGCGATCTCGGCATGGCTCCCCTCGACGCAGATGGCGGGGAGAATCAGGAGGCCGGCCTGCTTCGCCGCTAGGTAGCGCCGCTCCCCGGCCACAATGTAGAGCCAGCCCTGATCGGCCGTCCGGAAGAGCAGCGGCGTCAGGATGCCATACTTCTTGATCGAGGCGGCCAACTCCGCCAGGGCATCCGGATCGATGACCTTCCGGGGCTGGTCGGGATCCGGTTTGAAGTCGATGATGGAGATCTGGTAAAGCTTGCCTTTTTCGTAAGTGGTCATGTTCCTGATCCTCCCTGGGTTATTGTCGATCAACTGCCGTCGCACCGCCGGTACTGCGCGGACAGGATAATTAAGAGCCGTCAGTCAAGCCGCCGGCACTACACTAATAGGAGAATAATCTATTCCCGGAAGTTTTTCAAGTTGTTATCGCCGTAATATATCTTTTGCCCTTGCATTATGGAGAAGCGACGGGCTATAAAACCGCCTGACACTCGGTGCGAAAAAAGGGGGCGCGACCAACATCAACCGTGCCTGTGGAACCGCAGCAGACGATAGTGCATGCCTCTCCATCCGCGCGAAAACGTCACGGCAATGCAATCCGGGAAAAACACGGGCAAAGAAGGGAGGCAAAGATGGCGGGCCGTAAGAAGAATGAACAGGAATTGAAGGATTTGATCGAGGGGATCGTCGTTGACGCCGATGGCGACGACGAGCAGCTACGGGCCTTCAGTCAGGCCATGGAAGATGACCTGGACCTGCCTGCGGACGCCTTTGTGGTGGGAGAGCACGTTGCCGTACAGGAGATCCATTACGACGGCAACGTGCGCCGCGGACTGACCGCCCGCGTCCGGCGCGAGGATGGCACGGAATATCGCCTCGCCGCAGGCGATGTTGCCTTCCCCGAAGGATCGAGGGGCGCCGACTGCGTGGCCGCGTACCGTACGTGGCTTGGCGTCGAACCCTATCCTCGCGTCTCCATGCCTAAACGGCCGAAAGCAACGGATGACGATCTCGACATGGACAAGAAGGCGGACCTCATCGCCCTGGCCGTGAAGGGGAATGCCATTTCCTGCCGCATCCTGGGGGGAAATCGTGTTCTTACATTGCGCCCCGCCGCCCGTTGGCATGTCGTACCGGGTGAGATCATTACCGTGACGCCGCGCAAGAAGTGGCGCTACGCCGGCCATCCCTACGTCTCCGGCGAAATCAGTTCCTCGCGACTCGACATCAAGGCGCTGGGCCTTATTCCCCTCCGTTTGGAAAACGTGGGCATGTGGGATCCGGAAGAGCATTACTGGGGAGAGGCGGACGAGCCGATAGCGCCCTGGGAGAAACGGATTATCAAACGTGGCCCGAGACCTCAGTACGAAATGGAACAGGTGCTTCCCGGCGAGAATCCGGACAATTTCGATACGGATCCCATCATCGACGCTGCTGACCTGCACCACGCGGGCGATTGGCGGCAGGCCGAGCGCATACTCATGGATATACTCGCCGCCGATCTTCGCTGTCTCGATGCCCACAACCACCTGGGAACTTTCGCGTTTCCCCACAATCCGGAAATGGCTATCCGTCACTACGACATCGGGGTTAAAATCGGCGAGCTTTCCCTCGGAAAAGACTTCACCGGTCTCCTTCCCTGGGGATTTATAAACAACCGACCCTTCCTGCGCTGTCTCCACGGCTACGGTCTCTGCCTGTGGCGCCTGGGCCGCATCCGGGAAGCGGAGAAGGTATTTACCCGCATGCTCTGGCTTAATCCTTCAGACAACCAGGGCGAACGCTTCAACCTCGCCAACGTGCAAGCTGGGAACGCCTGGCGTGAAGGCGAATAGTACGTAGCAGATGAGCAGAAACGCTAAATTAAGTGTTATGTCCCCGTATTACCAAGCCCTTATAAAGAAACTGAATATTACATAGTATAATCTAATAATTAACATACATTATATCCACCGGTCCAGGGGCTGGAAGGGGGTTCCCGGAAAGAGTGACGAGAATCGACGCTCAGGAAGCTTATGTTATCATTTCATTTCTGACGATTCCTAAAAAATTTTGCCCCCGAAAAAATGACCGGCGGTCAGATATCTCGCACCTGCCGCCGCCCCAGGGTTTTTAGCCTATTCTTCCTCATGCAGGCCGTTATTTTTCTGATTGATAATTTTCGTTCACTGCGATGATAGGCAGTGTCCCGCGAAACAACACTGTAATTAATGTCATTTTCACTTTTTTCTTTCCTACATTCATCTGACAGAGAAGTCAAACCATGTTTTCTAAAGGTAAGAAAACAGCGGCCATAGTCCCTTTTGATGAGTGGGAACGGATAGAGGCGGCTAAGAAAATCCTGGAGCATGTATATCTGGATGGAACAATAAAGGAACGTAGAAACATAAGAGCAACAATCAATCTTGACGATTTACTGACGGCGGAGGGCATGACGCGTGCCGATCTGGAAACTTGAACTGATACCGGAGGCTCAGAGCGATTTTTTTACAGTCTGGACGGCAGCGATAAAAACGCGTCTTGAAACAGCTTGCAAAGCTTGAACAAAATCCAAACTCACCCAATCACAAAAGAAAACAGTTTCATGAGTGAAAAGCACATCGCCGGCATCGGTACCGGCTACCGGGGTAAGAACATGTCCGCAATTTTACCTGAAAATTCCCCCGTACCTGTTTGTCTTCATTCAACAATTATTTTCCTCCCTCGCTGTAGTGCGTAGCTTTAGCTGCGCTGCCGGCGGACTTACGGCGGGCCATTGCCGCCAGGACTACAAAAATCGCCAGCGTGATGGACGAGATCCAGGCCCCGATCACCAATGCCCGAGGGCGATACTCGATGCGCAGCAGATGTTCCCCCGGTGCAAGCGAGACGGCCATCAGGGTATAGTTCGCCGGAATGATCTCGTAATCCCGTTGAGTTCCCGACCGCAGGGGCCGCACTCGCCAGCCGGCGCTGTAGTTGTCCGTAATCAGCATCATTGCCGGCGCCGCAACCCTTGCCCGGACTGTAAAATGGTCGCTTCCCTGCTCCAGGATGGCGCATTCGCGCCCGGAAACCGTGTCGGCGTCAAGGACGGCAGTGTTGGCAGTCGCGGATGAGGACGTAGCGGCAGAGGAGGCGACACCGCCGGGGGCGTTCGCGATCATGGGTGTGGAGGCAGTGGCAGGGTAGCTCCCGGCGCCGTCCACGGCGGCGCCCGCCGTTTTGGAGGCGCTGCCTGAGAAATTGGCGTTTGCCGGAGGGCGATCCAGGATCACCATCCGGCGTGGGTCAAAGCCCGGCGCCGCCATCGCCGCAAATATTTCGTCTCTACTCTCCGTCCCCCTGCCCCCCGTAAATTCACCTCCTGCGCCTCTACCCCCGGCCCCGGCAGTCTCTCTTTCCGCATCTATCCTACCTCCGGCAACCTTAGATCTTTCGTCCCCCCTACCGCCGGCAGCTTTAGATCCCTCATCCCCCCTACCACCGGCCACATCTCCGGCCTCGCCTTCTCTCCTCACAGGTGCTCTCTTCGCACCCTCTCGCTTTGCATCTCCTCCCCCCACAACCTTCCACTCCGGAATCAGCAGCGCCTTGGGGAACCAATCCCCGAATTCCCGGACCTCGATGCCCTTTTCTCCCGCAATGAAGGTATACCGCAACCGGAGCATCCTGAAGAGGGGGTGATACTGCCTGATCTTCAGATAGGTCGTCGCCCGGTCCGGGTCGGCCCCCTGCGTCCAGGCCATGAACTGCACATACCTCCCCAGCGCCGCCGGCCCGTATCCCCAGATGTCCTGGGCGCCCGTGGACATGGCCGTATTGGGATTGACAAGGTTCAGGACCCGGTAATCGCCGGGATGGGCCGCAAGAAAGCCCTTGAATTGAGAAATCTGCAAATCCTCATAGGAGAAGGTGGGGCGGCTCGCACGTCCAAAAATGAACATCTCCACAACAGCCAGGAGGATCAAAACATAGGCGGCCCTTGGCGATGATCGCCGCAGATAAATAAGCCCCCCGGCTATGAAAGCGATCCCCGCGGCCACGAACAGGCCGGCGGCGGCAAATTGCCGGGCGTCATGGAGAAAATGCGGGTTTTTGTATAATTCCCCGGACAGATAGGATTCTCTCGAACCGGCGATAAGGCTCACCATAGCATTCCAGAGAGAAGGATGGCCCGGCGCCGCTTCCCCACCGGGAAAAGGCACATAATACAACCAGATCGCCAAACCGCCCAAAAGCGCCGCCACCACGAGGGGAATCGCGGCGAACACAGAGGACGTCCCCATAGCACCAGCCCCGGCGGCCCCCTCCCGCCCTATGTCAGATCCCGCCGCCGGGTTCGCCTCATGCTCCGCCGCACGCCCCGCCGCAGGAGCCCCGGGGGTCTCTTCCCGCCCTATCTCACCACCAGCCGACCCTTTCGCCTCCAGTTCCGCCCCCCAACTTGTCTCCTGTCTCTCCTCTCCTTTCGCATCCCCCTTCGCCTCCCCTTTCCCCTCACGCTCCGCCCCCCGGATCGCCAAATCGCATCCGTAACCGGCCAGCATGATCCAGAACATCGAAGCAAAGAACATGAACTTAGAGGTCCCGCGAAACTTGTCGAAACCGGGGAGCCAGTCAAACAATATCTTGAAGAGCGGCGTATGCGCCCCCAGGGCCAGAATCGCCAGGACAGCGATCATGACGAACAATTCATACCGGCGCCGTCTATCTCCTTTCAACGCGCCAAAGACGGCCATGCAGAAACCAGCTACCCCCGTAAACAGGCACATTTCCCACAGGTAGCAGCGCCCCCAGTAGGGAAAATCCTGGATATCGCCAAAGAAAAACGGCGCGACCAGGGTGAGGAAATTCTCCGGGGGAAAGCTGAACATGGCGGCAAAACTCACCGCGACCCCCGTGGCCCGCACCCCTTCTCCCGCCGCCGTAAGCGCGTGCAGGAGATGAAAGGCGCTCAGGAGCAGCCCGCCGGCGGCAATGCCAAAGAGTCCCAGGACGGCCGCCGGCCGCCGGTGTTTGACCTCCGACAGGCGGACAAGGCTGTACAGGATCGCCGTCAGACCCATATAATAGACGTACTGAAACTGCCCGGTGAGGATCTGCATGGCCACGGCAAAGGCCCCCAGCAGCGCCCACCGCAAAGTCGGCCGCTCTACCATCCCGTCCACCGTCATAAGGATCAGGGGCGCCCAGGTCATGGCGTAGAGGTTGCCCACATGCCCCGCGAAGACATGCAAATAGAAAGGCCCGGAAAACATGAATATCACCGCTGCTGTGAGCGCGGCCAAAGGATGCAGCCCCCGCCGAGCCGTCCACAGATACATGAAGAATCCCGCCAGCAGGACATGCAGAGCGATGCCCCAATTGACGGCTAACGGGAGGGGGAGAAAAAGATGCAGCACGAGGGGCGGGTAAAGGGCCGTGGCAAGAGAAAATGTTCCTGAGAAGAGATGAGGAATCCACGGGGAAAGATTGCCCTTCCCCAACTCACGGGAGAGAAAATCGAGGCCGGACAACTCGCCGTTGTAAAGGTCCAGACCCTTGGCGGACAGGATCAGGCCGTCGCCGAAGAAGAGGACATCGCCGAACATCCCCAGCATCAGGACCGCCAAGACAAACAGGGAATGGCGCCAGTCGAAAGTGTCCCACAGATGATTATCGCGGGCATGACGAAACGATCCGGATTCAGGGAGCTCGTCGCTCATAAGTCCCTCCTCCTATTGGGAACGGAAAGAAAAACGGGAATGACCGAGGTAACTGAAAACCGTGCAGATCAGGATAATCGCCGCGGCGGCGAGCTGCGGGGTCATTCCCGCCAGTTCAACAAAGATGGGGAGCAGGATCAGACTCAAAACAAAACTGAAAAGGTATGTACCGGCGAAGCGGACATATTCCCGGAGGGCCGCCCACCCCTTCTCAGGAGACTTGAAGGTGATATGCTTATGGAAAAAAAAGGCATTCGTAATGGCCAGGATGCCGCCGATCACGTTGGCCGTCATATAGGCCACATAGTTGGGGGAGAGAAGACCACGGAACAGGGCATACAGGACAAGAAAAACGACATAGCCGAAAAGGGTGTTCCAAACGCCCACAATCAGAAAGCGGATCTTGACTTGATGCCGCCGCCATAGCGGTTCACGCCCTTCCTTCAAGAGGTATCCTATACCCTTCAGTCAAAATTGCTTAGTTCCTTCACAATGGCAGGATGCCGTTTCAAGACCTGTGTATGGATGGCGCCGATATATTCCCTGATGAGGATTACTTTGATCAGTGCCATTTCCACCATCAGCAAACCCTTTAATGCCTAAATCAAACCGTTTCCAAGCCAAAATCACGCAATATGGCAACCGTCATGTCGAAACCGAACCGTTGCCGGATAATTGCCGCCACCTCGTCGGAATAGCTGGCCGCCATAATTATTATTGCGTCCACCGGGTCCGAAAGAAGCGCTTCGGGGGCAACGATGGGCAGATGCGTGGCCGGCGTGTATTTTCCCTGTTTAAAAGGAGCAGAATCAACCAGATATCTGATTCTATCCGCAATGCCGGTTAGTGAGATAGCGGCCAAAGCTTGATGCCCAGCACCCCAAACAGCCACACGCTTCGCCGCAAACCGGTTTAGATATGCGTCTATTTCGTCTTTGATTTTTATCCGATAATCATGAAAATGCGAAATGTCTATCCGAGTCCTCTTTTTTACAACAACGGAAATGACATAGTCGTCACGCAACTCTTGATAATCTATCACGTCAAAACCGTTAAGCCGCAGCGTGGTCTGTAGCGTCTCTTTGGTAAAGTACAGCAGATGGTCGCCAATAAATTCAGAAAAAAGATTTTTTCGTAACACCATGTCCAAATTCGGGACTTCGATCAAACCAACGGCATTGTCCGTCAGATTGTCATAAATCACCCGTAACGCGACGTTGGGCTGGGGCATGTGTTCCAAAAACATCAACAAGAGAAATGCGTCAAAGGGAGCTTTTTCCAACACACATGTTTCCCAATCGGGATAACCTTTCGAAACATCCAGGCCATTCTTCAGGCACTCCGCGACTGCCCTTTCCGAATACTCCAACCCACAGGCTTTGACATCAAGTAGCGAAAGCAGAGAAAGAAATTCGCCCCGTCCGCATCCGAATTCAATAATATTCTTGCCTTGAAGGGAATACCTATGGATAAAATCGGCAAACTGCCGCATTTTATCAGCTTTTATAACCTCCGAAACAGCGGAGGCGCGAATGACCTCGCGATAATATGGAACGGGTTCGTTGCTCAACTGCACCAAACCGCAACCAAAACACTGGCAGACTTCCAGATCAACGCCTTTATCGAGCGCCAAAACTGACGCGGCCGGAAAATTTTGCGCGGCCTTCGGCATGTTCGCATACCGCAGCAACGGCGCCGTGAAAAACTCTCTGCCGCAAACCCTGCAAGCTTTAATTGTGGTCATATGTCATATACCTTGACGTGAGAAAAAGGCTGAAAAACCAATAGAGAAAAAGGAAGACTCCATATCCGAAAACGGTGTTCCAGACACCGATAATGAGGAAGCAAATTTTTAATTGATGATCCAGCCATAATTGTTGCCATGCTGTTTTCAAAGACAGGCATCGTTGTAACTAATCAAAATTGATTCTTTCCTTCTCAATAACCAGCGGTCGTTTTTTAACCTGTGTGAAGATGGCACCGATATATTCTCCGATAACGCCAAGAAAAAACAACTGCACACCGCCAAAGAAAAAAATCCCGATTATCATTGGCGCCATGCCCAGTTGGAAGCTATCCCAGTAAATCAGTTTGTATATGAAATAAGCCATCGCCACCATGAGATTGATAACGGCAACAAAAAAACCAAGAAAACTGGCAAACCTAAGAGGAATAATTGAGTCTCTGGTGATTCCCAACATGGCCTGATCATATAAATTATAGAAATTATTTTTTGATTTTCCTTTTTTCCTTATAGGTTGAACATAATTAACCAGCTCCTTTTCAAAACCTATTTCACTGATGAGACTTCTCAAATCAGGGCGAGAATCATCTATTTTTCTCATTATATCGATTATTGTCCTATCATAAAGACCGAATCCACAGAAATTTGTAACTATTTGAATATTTGAAACTTTATTATAAACTTTATAATAAAGCTTTCTAATCGTGAACATAATTTTTGACTCTTCGCTCTTGTTTTTCACGGCAAGAACTATTTTGTATCCTTCTTCCCATTTCTTTATTAGATTTTTTATCATGGGGGGAGGGTCTTGGAGATCAGCAACTACCTGTATAACAGCATCGCCGGTACATTGAAACATTGCATAGTAGCTGTTCATTGTTCCAAAATTTCGAGAATTGATAATGACTTTAACATTAAAATCACTTTGCGCGATTTCTCTCAATATTGAAATTGTTTTATCCGTTGAGGCATTGTCTATAAAGATATGTTCATATCGGTAAGCGGGAATTTGCGCAAAAACATCCTTCACCTGTTGATAAACTTCCCTGACGTTTTCCTCTTCATTGAAGCAGGGTGTGATGATAGAGATGAGCTTTTGCATCCTTTGTTGTCCTCGTTAAAGAAAGTGATTTTATTTGAAAATGTCCGCAAGCAGCAGGATATTTTCATCTTTCGTTGTGCCCGTAACGGGCATGGTGGTTAATCGCAGAAATCATCCTTGTTAAAAATTTCCGTGTAAGGCAACGGTAGTTGTTTTCCGTAAAATCTGGTCATGTAGTTCTCGATGAAGTTTCTGTCTTCGCCTGATAAGCATTTTGGGTTGTATTCCCTGAAGTGCTTTATGCTCATGCCCCGATTCATAATATCCTTAAGGCTTTCTTCGAAGATATTGCCGATTCCGATATGGATATAAACGCAGGGAAGAACATCGCCATACTGGGTAATATGCAGACACGCGGTCACGGCCCCGCATCCTTTGTCCATGCCGTAGGAGGGGAAAGTGTCACGGTGTAAGACCGGATGTACCGTATGCGCCTTCATCAGGAATTCCGCGTCTTCCTCGCTGATTAAAACTTCATGATTGCCTTCCCATTCGCCGGTGCATCGGGCTATCAACACGTCAATGGTGAACCCATGCACCGTGGCAAACTCCGCCATCTGAAACAAACGTTCTGTCTGACAGTTCTGATGGGTAACAACGGTTTGGATAACCACGCTCAATCCCGCTTCCTTAGCGTTCATCATGGCGTCAATGGCTTTGCGGTATGCCCCTTCATCGTTGCGGTTTGTGTTATGTTTTTCCTCATCAAAGTCGTCCAGGCTTATTTTGATCTTGTCGAGCCCCAGTTTTTTCAAATGTGTGGCTTTCCCCATCGTCAAAAAATGACCATTGGTACTCATGGTTAGATGAAACTTGTCCGGCTGAAGCGCAAGAATGACTTCATCAAGATCTTTTAAGATCAGCGGTTCACCACCGGAAAGACAAAACTGGCAGAAACCGAGATCATGTGCCTGTTTACTAATATTGAGCAAATCTTTTGGCGTGAGTTTTCGGCCTTCTTTCTTGAATCTGGAGGCTGTACAGTGTCTGCATTTGAGATTGCAAGCATAGTTGTAAGCGATATCGATAATTGGTGTCGGGATTCCCTGCTTGAAACGTTCTTCGATTCTGATGACTTTTTCGAAAACTTCAGGTTTTTCCCTTTTCAGTTTTGCTCTTTTTTGCTGTTCGATTTCTTTTTCTGTAACCATGATCGCTATTTTTCAAATTGTAATTTCAGTGTTAAGTTAAGGCATAACAGACCGTTTCATATTCCAGTGGATTATGATGCCGGATGTATATCTTATATTCGGGCACGATTTTTTTAACATATAGAGGAACCTCCCAGAGATGTTCCGGTTTATGATACACGCAGATAGCCAGCTTGGGTTTTTGTCTTTTTATTATCTCTTCAGCGCCTAACAATGCCTTTATCTCTGAACCTTCAATATCCATTTTAATGAAGGTAACCTTTTCATTTTTCAGGATATCGGTTAACCGCACGGTTTTGCCACAGTCGCTCGCACTGTTTATGACATTGATAAAAGTGCTTTGCACACCGGAACCGCCGGTTTCATAATAAACTTCTTTTTCTTCATCCAGAAGTCCTAAATTATATAGTTTTATTTTTTTCTTTACCGGTGCTGCCAGTTTATCAACCACAGATTCCATTTCTTTAAAGTTCTTTTTATCCAGTTCAAAAGCAAAAATTGAGTCGAACTGGTTATTGGTCTTTTTGATGAAATCGATTACCGTATCGCCGTTATATGCTCCGACATCAACGAATGATTCTCTGGCGCTTAATTTAAAGATATCGGATGGATAATATTGATCGTTGGTAAAAATACCTTCATAACCTTCCGTATCAACATCAAAATCAAACCAGTTTTTTATCTGCGTAAACATGATTTTTTTGGATCGTTCATCTTCCAGTATATCTATTACCTCCAGCACGTTATCCTTTATCGCCTGAATATTCTTTTTGTTTTTGAAATAGGCGTCATTCAGGATTCTGTATTCTGTAACGGCAAATATCTTTTTAAAACCTTTCTCCGTCAATTGCTGATATATATTCTTGTAATGCCGGGTGGTTATAAGAATGGCAATGTCATCTTTATATACTTCCAGTTCCTTCGGAGAAATGCATTGTAAACCTCCATAAAAAGTTTTCCCCCATTTTGAACTATCATTATCGGATAAAAAATCAATCTCGACATCAGTACATTTTTTTAAAGCTGAAATTATTGAGTTTGATACAACGCCAACGCTGAAAACGCATAGATATTTTGCGCTTCTAATTTCGCTCTTTATTATATCAATACTAAATTCTTCTTTATTCAGCACCCCATCAAGATATTTAGCAATATCCTTCTTATAATCCATACTCTGTTAACCATTGTCTCGAATTTAAAAACCTATCTGTTCTTTTATTACCAGCGATATTTCCAGAACATCTATCCCTTGTTGAAGGGGTATGAGGGATACTTTTTCCCCGTTCAATACGGAGATAAACTCTTTTACCTCATCAACGAACATATCGTTTCGGTCAAAATTTTCAGGAACCGGATATTTTGATGGCGTGGCCTTGTCATCTTGGGAAACCCAGGTCAGGTTTTTCGCATAATAATCCCAGGCAATTTTACCTTTTGTGCCAATGATTTCAAATAAGCGCCGGGGTGGTCTCTGCCAGTAGTCAAGATGCAGGGAAACAATGAACCCGTTTTTATATTCCAGCAATGCCTTTACCATATCCTCGGCATTGCCTTCCAGAGGGGTTATCTTGCCGCCAACCGCATGAATTATCTCCGGCATGCCGAAAAACCAGTACATATAATCGATGTCGTGGCTGAAGCACAACACTGCACCGCCTCCGCCGTCTTTATAAGCGGCGTAGGTCTGACGGTAATCCTCCCAGGGATGCCAGTCTTCGATATTTTCGCCCATTTCAATATTGGCGCACAGCGGTTGGCCTATCAGACCTTCGGCAACCATCGTCTTCATTTTTATCAGAAGCGGATGCTGGCGGAGATTGTAGCCGATCATGATTTTTAGATTCTTTTCTTCAGCAAGCGCTTGTAGTTCCTCCAGTCCGACACGGGTGTGTGACAGGGGTTTTTCAATAAAAAGATTGCAGCCTGATCTTGCCGCAAGCAGCGCTGTCTCCAGATGTTTGCTATTGGGATTGGTGATAAAAACAGCGTCAGGTCGGAAATCTTCAATCGCGTCCTTAAGATTGCCGTAAGATTTTACATTTCTTCCCGCCGATGATTCTTCAGATAAAAATTTTTCTATGAAAGGAGCGTTGGCGCCGCCGCCGGTGCGAAACAGGGCAAGTTGATGTCCAAGCGAGGTTAAATTCTTGTAATGGCGCTGTCCGGCGGAACCGATGCCGCAAATCAAAAATTTCATCACCAGGCCGTCCTGCCGCCGTCAACAACGAGTGTCGCACCCGTCATGTAGGAAGACGCATCGGATAAGAGAAACTGGATAACACCGTTATACTCATCTTTTTTCGCCATTCGTCCGAGCATATTCAAAGCGCTGTTCTTTTCTACAAATCCGTCCGGATGACCGTTGAACATGCCGCCGGGAACTGCCGCATTCACCCGGACATTATATCTGCCGAGATAGGAGGCCCAGGAACGCATCAATCCCAACAATCCGGTTTTGGATGTAACGTATGCAATATCTTTGAAATTTCCTTCCTCATAGATACTGTTGTTGGGTGCAATGATCGCCAGATCAGAAGCGAGAAAAACAATAGCGCCGCTTTTTTGTTTCATCATTACAGGCGCTACGGCCTGCGTTACAATATGGGCAGCGGTAAGATTGACTTCCAGTTCCTTTTTCCAGAGTTCCAGTGGATACTTTTCATAGGGCTTCCAGAAATTCTTCGACGTTTCGCTTTCCGGAACGGCATTGATCGCGGCAACATTAACCATACCATCAATGCGCTTATGAGCTATCACTGTTCTATCCACGGCCTTTTTCACATCTTCGGGGTTGGTGATATCAACGGGATTCTTCGCTTTAACGTCAAGTATTACGACTTCCGCGCCGCATAAAGTCAAATGCCGTTTGAATTGAGCGCCGAGAAAACCGCTGCCACCCGTAAGAATAATGACCTTGCCTTTGACCGAAAATAGATCTTTCATTGTCATTCCTTTTGGTTATTCCCCAACCAGTGGAATCATCATATTGGATGCGAGTTCCTTCCTGTCTAAAAACGGCCATTGATCCTCCAGTGGTTTGGAAACCATGGTTCCGTCCTCCCTGCGCTGTGCAGCGACTTTCGGTGAAACTTTAAAGCCGGGGATAACCATAACGTCACATACAACAGGCCCCGGAAATTCCAGCGTCTCTTTGATCTTGGCTTGCAGTTCGCTCACGTCATAAATACGGATGGCCTTTATTCTATAAGCCTCCGCAACCCTTATGATATCGGGCAACGTCAATCCCGAAGAAGGATCATTGCCGACATGATGTCCGCCAAAATGCGTTTCCTGCATCGTCCTGATCGAAGAATAACCGTTGTTGTTCATAATAAATATTTTTACGGGTAAATTAAGCCTGCGCAGTGTTTCCAATTCCTGAATGTTCAATTGGAAACCGCCGTCGCCGGCTACGCAGATCGTTCGTTTTCCGTGATTGGCAAGACACGCGCCGATACTGGCAGGCAATTCAAAACCCATGGGGCCGAGGCCATGATTGGTGATGAATTTCTGATTTTCTTTAATCTTGAATGCCTGAAAGTTATACTCGGCAGCGGTGCCGGCGCAACAGGGATGAATAACGTCATCGCTCGTCGCCTCCCCTGATAAAACATCTATCAGCATGTACGGATTGACCAGCCCCGATTTTGTGTAATATTCTGCCGATACTATCGGGTATTTTTTTCGCCATTGTTTAATTTTATTTTTCCAGTCACTTCTGTCTTTGACTTTTAGATTATTCAACTGATCAGAGATTTCTCTAAGGATTACTGCGGCATCGGCGATAATTTTTAAATCTACTTTGAAATCCAGTTTCTTAATTTCATTTTTATCAATATCAATGACAATTTTTTTGGCGGCGCGGGCAAAAGATTTGGTGTCAAAACCCGTTTGGGTAAAATCCAGTTTTGAACCGATGCATAAAAGCAAATCGGAATTTTGCACCGCGAAATTGGCGGAACGTTCGCCCAGGATTCCACATCTCCCCGCATATAATCCATGTTTTTCATGAAGCATATCCATGGCCTTCCAGGTGGGAACGACGGGGACATCCAGATGGTTAATTATTTCGAGAAATAAATCTTTCGATTTGGAAATCTTTATTCCGTCTCCGGCAATAATTATGGGCCGCTCGGATTTATTCAAGTAGCCGAAAATTTTTCCGACAGCTTTTTTTATGAAAGAAGCTTCCGGTTTTTTTTGTTTGATCTCCGCGGTATTGAAACCCTCCAGGGCGGTTTCGTCTATGATGGTTCCCTGAACATCCAAGGGTATGTCAAGCCATACGGGTCCCGGCCTCCCGTTTTTTGCAAGATAAAGAGCTTTTTCCAGATGATACCTGATCGACGACGGTTCTTTCACCGTAATCGCGTATTTTGTAATGGAATGAACCATGGCAATGATATCCGCTTCCTGGATTCCCAACTGCCGGAGTCTCTTTCCCGTCATCATATCCGATCTTTTGACCTGACCGGAAACAAACAAGCAGGGAACGGAATCTATCCAGGCGGCGCAAACACCCGTAATGGCATTGGTGCCGCCCGGGCCGGTGGTTACCAGACCTACGCCCAGATGATTGGTATGCATGGCATACGATTGAGCGGCAATGGCCACAGCCTGTTCGTGCAGACAGCAGACGCTTTCCACATCCTTAAGCTTACCCAGCGAGTCAACCAAGTGCATGGCGCCGCCGCCGGGCAGATAGAATATATGTTCGATTCCCTGACGGGCGATAAACTGCATGACATAATCGGAAAGTTTCATGATTTACCTGATGTTTTCTTTGCTAAAATCCCGTCCAACAATTCCCTGACGGCGCCGTTTCCGCCGGCTTTGTTGGTAACGAGATCGACAGTGCGTTTCACGCTCTCGTGTGCGTTGGCCGGCGCGGCCGAATAACCGGCCAGTTTCAGCGCCCCAAGATCATTCACATCATCGCCCATAAAGCAGATCTGTTCCATCGCCAGCTTGTTTATCTCGGCAAATGAACCCAAGGCCGAAGCCTTATCTTTTATTCCCTTAAATACATGGTCAATCTTCATTTTTTCGGCAAACCTATCGACCAGAATGTTGTCTTCACCGGAAATCAAGGCGAAAACTATTCCCGCTTTCGACGCGAGAGAAATACCCATGACATCCATAAATGAAAATTTCTTAAATTCCTCGCCGTTGGTTCCCCAGATGAATGTGCCGTCCGTCAGGACGCCATCGACATCAAGGGCCACCGCTTTAATGTCTTTAACCATTACTGGCCTTTTCTGCGCAGCTTGATCATGATGGGTTTTTCGCTTTCGTAAACCTGTTTTACGCCGTCGCCAAGGGATAATTCCACCAGGCGTATATCTCTTACGAGTTTTATGATGCCGCTGGGTCCGAGTGACGCCGCCTGATCGGAACCCCACATGGAACGCTCAAGAGTAATATGTCTTTCCACAACACATGCCCCCAAAGCGACAGCGGCACTGGAAGAAGGAATGCCGGTTTCATGTCCTGAATAGCCGATGGGGATTTTATATCTCTCTTTTAGAGTCGGGATTGCCTTTAAATTTAGCTCTTTGTAATCAGATGGGTAGGTACTGCATGTGTGCAGAATGATCAAATCTTTCTTGCCGAGAACCTTGACCGCGTGATCAATCTGCTTGAGTGCACTCATCCCGCACGAAAGAATTACCGGTTTTCCTTTTGCACGGGTGTATCTTAAAAGTCCGTCATCGGTGAGGCTTGCGGATGCGATCTTATAGCAGGGGACATTGAATTGATCAATGAAATCAACGGAAGCTTCATCCCAACAGGACGCAAACCACATGATCTTCTTTGCCTTGCAGTACTTGTCAATTTCTTTGTATTCCTTACGCCCGAATTCGAGCCCGTATTTTAAATCGCCGTTTGTCACACCGAAAGGGGTTTCGCGAGGTTTGGCCAGTTCCTCTGCCGAGTACACAATATCAACCGTGCGTTTCTGGAATTTTACTGCGTCGCACCCGGAAAATACGGCAATATCAATCAGTTTTTTGGCAATATCAACATCACCGTTATGGTTGATGCCGATTTCAGCAACAATGAAACATGGGTATCCATCCCCTATGTTACGTTGACCGATCTTTACGCTTTTCATCTCCTGTATCCTTAATTATGAAGTTTGATAAACTCAATCGTCCGTTTGATTGCACTCTTTAAACCAATATATTGACTCAAACTCAACCCTTCTCGAGCTCTCTGGATGGATGGCACATAGCGATCGCTATTGTGATCCGTTACTTGCTTTTCGGTAAGGACTACATTCTCTTCCATCTCGAATGAAACCGTCACCATTTCCGCAAGGGTTCGGATATTGGTTTCCACATCAGATCCCACATTGTAAGGCAAGCATGATTTTCCATCAAATAATATCGTCCACAAAAAAATCATCAAATCTGCGGCATATAAATAGGAACGGCAGGGCGTACCATCCCCTTTTACTACGATGGGACCGCCGTTCAGTCCATCATTGATAAAATCCGTGATTGCCCATTGACCATCCAATCTTTGATATGGCCCCAAAAAAGTAAAACAACGGGCGATCTTTGCTTCATAATTATATTTCCGTGCATTCAGGATGGTTAGCAGTTCCGCAACCCTTTTACCTTCACCATAGGCAGAATGCCAATCAGTTGGATCAGGTCCCTGATGGCAATCTTCATGAATGCGTTTCATGTTTGGTGTCTGCTTGCCATAAACGGCTCCCGAACTTATCAAAAGGAACTTTTTCAAGTTGCAATGTTTACTAAATTCGAGGGTATGTCGCGTTCCATCAGCGATGATGTCAAATACGTCTAAAGCGTCTTCTTCAGACATATTTGACTGGAACGATGCGGCGGCATGAATAATATATTCAAATACGCCGTTGGGAAATTCATATGAACGAACATCGCCTTCATGAAAAGATATGGAATGATTGTCACCAAGGTGGGGCACCTTTTTCTTGAATGCATCTATATCTCTTGTCAATACAAGCATTGACGAATTTAGATTCAGTCTTCTATTTGCCCAGGCAAAACTCTCCAGGAACCAAGTGCCGAAAAATCCGGTGCCGCCGGTAATAAATATTTTTTTCCCCCGCAGTTCTTCCCATCGTGCTTCCGTATGAGACAAAATATGCTCTAAATCTTCCTTTAATGGATTTTCGTAATCTTCCTTCATTGTTTTCAAGATTGAATTATTTCCAATCGGAAATTTCTAAGTTCTGTGCGAAACAGGTCCCGTTATAAAAAAGATTGAAATCAATCAAACCAATAGGTTCATGCGGCCTCACCACGTCTTCCACGGCGCCTTTCCCGCCGTCCAGAGGGATTCAAGATAACGCAGATCCCGGGCCGTATCCATGCACTGCCAGAAGCCTTCGTGCTGATAGCCGCATACCTTGCCCGCCGCCGCCAGGGTTTCCATGGGGTTGTGCTCCCACATGACGTCGTCCTTGATATAGCTGAGGGCCTCCTGTTCGATGACGAAGAAGCCGCCGTTGATCCAGCCTTCGTGGAGGGTTGATTTTTCCTTGAAGTGGACAATTTTTGTCCCTGCAAACTCTAAGGCGCCGAAACGGGCCGGGGGACGCACCGCCGTGAGGGTCACCAGGGGGCGCTGCTCTTCGTGGAAGCGCCACAGCCCATCGAGGTCCACATCGCAGACGCCGTCCCCGTAAGTCATCATGAAGGGCCGCGGGCCAATCAGCCCCGCCAGGCGCTTCAGACGGCCCCCGGTGAGGGTTTCCTGACCCGTATCCACCAGATGCACCGTCCACTTTTCCCCGTGATTCTCTTTGATCACCCGGCTCTGGCCATCCGCCAGGGTGACCGTGAAATCCTGTTGCAGGGTGTAGAAATCGAGGAAATAGCGCTTGATCATCTCCCCCTTGTAACCCAGAGCGAGGATGAATTCGTCAAACCCATAACGGGAGTAATGCTTCATGATGTGCCAGAGGATGGGCCGCCCCCCCACCTCCACCAGGGGCTTGGGGCGGACCTCCGTCTGTTCCGCCAGGCGCGTCCCCATGCCGCCGCAAAGAATAACTACGGGAATTTTCTTCATCAAAGCAGATGCCCTATCTTAATAATCATTGTTGTTACATTAACTAATTTCGCCAAGAAGGAGGAAATATTCTTCCCGGCTAATATTGGCTGAACGCAGATTGTTCTTGATGATAAACACCGGCACCTCCGGCCAATCCGGTATTACAATGGGTCTGGCAATGCCGGCCTTGGTGTACACATAATGATCGCCTTCGATTCTTACACACGAGAACCCCGCTTTTCAACAACCTTTATCAGTTTCCGCGCAGGTATTGGTACTATTCTCGGCATTGAATTTACAATGACATATGCTCGGTGGCAATCAAACGTGGCGCCGTCCAATCGCCGTATGATGCCTTCTCGTATCCTGCTTCGTAGAGAATATCTTCCAGTGTCCCCATCTTTTCAGCTTCTTCAAGGAAGAGACACACCGCCGTCTTTAAATTGTTCTGGGCTTCATCGACTGTACTTCCACAACTTGAGACATCGAGCTTCGGTGAGTAGGCAACAAAGATTTTACCTTCTTGGAAGACAATGGTGTCAAATTCAATGCTCGTCATTTCGATACTCCTTCCCTTTGTTGCTCGGTGTGAAGAAAACAATTCACTTATTAGTTGTAACAAAATTTTTCATTATATCAATCACGTATTCCAGCATTTCCCTCCTCAGTCCCGGATACACACCGATCCAGAAGACCTGGGTCATGACGAAATCGGAGTTCGCAAGGGGCCCGACCTTGCGGTACGGCATATCCCGGTAGGCGGGCTGCCGGGTGAGATTGCCGCCGAAGAGGAGACGCGTGTCGATCTTGGCCCGGTCAAGATGACGAATCAGGTCGTTACGGCTAAATGGCGCCTCCGGACGGACGGCCAGGGGAAAGCCGAACCAGCTTGGTTCCGAATGCGCCGTCGCTTCGGGTAGGATAAAGAACTCTTCCAGTTCCTTCAAACTTTCATAAAGGATGCCAAAGTTTTTCCGGCGGGTTTCGATAAACCGCGGCAGCTTCTTCAACTGGGAAACCCCCAGAGCCGCTTGATAATCCGTGAGCTTCAGGTTGTAGCCAATATGCGAATAGACGTATTTATGGTCGTAGCCGTGGGGGAGATCGCCAAACTGCTGCTCGAAGCGCCGCCGGCAGGTGTCGTTTTGCCCTGTCTCACACCAGCAGTCCCGGCCCCAGTCTCGGAAAGAGGCAATGATTTTCTTGAGTTCCCCATCCCCCGTGACCACCGCCCCGCCTTCGCCCATGGTAATATGGTGGGCGGGATAGAAGCTGAAAGTGGCCAAATCCCCGAAGCCGCCGACGAGCCGATCTTTATAGGCCGCCCCGAGGGCATCGCAACTGTCCTCGATGAGCCAGAGATCCCGGGCGCGGCAGAAATCGGCCACGGCGTCCAGGGCGAAGGGATTCCCCAGGGTGTGGGGGAGAAACACCGCCTTCGTCCGGGGGCTGAGGGCCGCTTCCAACTGGGAGACATCGGCGTTGTAGGTGGGGATGTGGACATCCACGAAGACCGGGACCAGCCGGTGCTGAAGGATTGGATTGAGGGTGGTGGGAAAGCCCGACGCCAGGGTGATCACCTCGTCCCCCGGCTGGAGGCGACGGTCCTTCAGGCGCGGCGAGGTCAGGGCGGCGATGGCCAGCAGGTTGGCGGAAGATCCGGAATTGCACAGCAGGGTATGCCGCACCCCCAGGTATTTGGAAAACGACTCCTCGAAGCTCCGGGCAAAACGCCCCGTGGTGAGCCAGAAATCGAGGAGGGCCTCCATCGCCGTCGCCATGTCTTCCCCGTCATAGACCTTCCCGGAGACAGGCACGAAGGACTCCCCGGGGACAAACGGCGCGGCCATTTTACCCGCATGATATACGGAAAAATATTCCTTTATGATATGGCGAAGCTTAACCTTCAGGTCCTCGTCTTCCATACGGATTTATGTCTCAGTTTTTTCGGCGGCCCATTTCAGTTTTTTCTCTTTTGCCTTCTCTATATATTCCGCAATTTGTCTTGTACAACGGTGATAGGCAGCGTCCTGCGAAACCCCGCTGTAGAAAGTGTTATACCATGCCGCCGTCATCTCGATGGCCTCATCCAGCGACAGGGCATTTCGCCAACCCAGACAGCTCGCCGCCTTGTCACAGCAAAGGCGGAGCGTCGCCGCTTCGTGGACTGCCTCCGGCGGGGAGAGATCCCGCCAGGCCCCGCTTCCCCAGGCCCGAAGGAGGCGGTTCACCACTTCCCCCACCGTCATGTGGGCCTCCCCGGGGGGGCCGAAATTCCAGCCGCCGTTGAAGGCCTCCGGGTGCGTCCAAAGGCGGGCCCCCAGCCACAGATAGCCGCTGAGGAGTTCCAGGACATGCTGCCAGGGGCGGATCGCCCGGGGATTGCGAATCCCGATGTCCTCCCCGGCGGCAAGGGCCCGGATGCAGTCCGGGATCAGGCGGTCCCGGCCCCAGTCGCCGCCGCCGATGGCGTTTCCTGCCCGGCAGGAAGCGGCGCCAAGTTGCCTGTCGCCACAAGCCGGTTTGCTGAAAAAAGACCGAAGATAAGCGGCAAAAACCAACTCCGCCGCCCCCTTGGAGGCGCTGTACGGATCATGACCACCCATCGGGTCGTTCTCCCGGTAGCCCCACACCCATTCCCGGTTTTCATAGCACTTGTCACTGGTAATGTTCACCAGAACCCGGACGCTGTCCGTCCGGCGCACCGCTTCCAGGACGTTCACCGTCCCCCCGATATTGGTATCGAAGGTTGTCTTGGGATCTTCATAGGAGGAGCGAACCAGGGCTTGTGCTGCCAGATGGAACACCATCTCGGGCTCATACCTGGCAAATACATCCATGAGATGATCCAAGTCGCGGACATCACCATGCACATGATTAATCCTGTCCGCCAGACCCGTGGCGGCATAATTGCTGGGATCACTCGGCGGCTCCAGGGCATAACCGACAACCTCCGCCCCCAACTCCTTGAGCCAGATGGCCAGCCAAGAGCCTTTGAAGCCGGTATGTCCGGTTATCAAGATCCGGCGTTTCTTGTATCTATTGCCAAAAACCATTTTCACGCTTCGCCATTATACTAATTAATTGATTGATTTTGTTGTACATACGAAAAGCACGGAAGTCAAACGCTCTTTAATATAATGAGTGCGCCTTTAACTGCCTGGAGATACATGTCGTGGAAGACGCCGTTGATAACAAGCCAGATAATAAACGGTGCCGATGCTGCAAAAAACCCGTTACGAAATAGGCGCAGTCAGACATTGTTTTTCCCCTTTTACTTCACGCCTTTCTTCTCCGCTTTCATTCCGACTAAGACCTTTTCCAAATTCTCTGAAGCATTTTGATAAATTGGATCAAGGCTTAGCGCCTTCTGAAAATGATATATGGATTCTTCATATTTCCCCTGAGAAGCCAAAGCCGCGCCAAGATTGTTATGTGCCTTGGCATTGTCTGCTTTAATCTTCAAGCCTTCCCGAAACTCACGTTCCGCGTCTTTAAATCTCTTTTGGCCCATGTACACGACGCCAAGGTCGATATGGGCACGATCGTTCCGCTTTAGCCAGAGCGAGTGGCTGATGTATTTGATCGCCTGTTCATCTTCACCCTCCTGATGATAGGCCATTCCTAAGCCGTGATAAGCCTTATAATTATTTTCAGTAACCCTTATGGCGTGTTGAAATAGGGACAAGTCATTACGCCAATGGGCAAGCTGAACCCGCGACGTAGCAACAAGGGGCAAAAGCACCGCCAATGCCAAACAGAGGGGAACGGATCGATTGTGCTTCATGCCTTTGATATACGCCGCACCACTCCAGACGCAGGCCATGAATAAACCTATGAGGGGAATATAGGCATAACGATCGGCACGCGCCAATGTGCCCAATTGGATAAACCCAATAACAGGCACAAGCGTTATGAGATACCAGAACCAGCCGACAAAAAAGTGGGGACAGGTTCTCCTTTTTCGGATGGCCAGCACCGAGAGCAGCAGAATCAACATCCCGGCGCCGATACTCTCCCAGAGCGGCCATGTGCCGGGGTGAGGATAATAGGCTGCCAAATTCACCGGGATGACCGCTTTTTCTATGTAAATCAAATAAGAAACCAGGGCGTTGGAAATGCGGGCAGGCAGGGAGATTATATCCGTATTGGAAATGGCGCCGAATCTATGCTCGGCAGTGAAGGTGACAACCACTACGGCCAGGGCGAGAAGCACCAGGGGAACCTTCTCCAGGACCAACCGCACCTGTTTCTTTTTCTGATCACCAACAGCATCGAAGCGTACCAAGGGCCAGTAATCCAGAAGAAGCAGAACGATGGGCAGGGTTACCAATATGGGCTTCGACATCAGGCCCAGCAAGAAGCACAAGAGAAATAACCCATAACGCTTGATATGGGGGGATTCGACATACCGCACATACATCCATAACGTCAGTGCCCAAAAAAAACCACTCAGTACATCCTTTCGGGAGGCAATCCAGGCCACTGGTTCTACATTCAACGGATGGACGGCAAACAACGCTGCAAGAAATCCGCTTTGCCAGATGCGGCCGGTCATGCGCAGCCAGGTAAAAAAGATCAAAAGGGCACTACCGATATGGAACAGGACATTGGTCCAGTGAAAGCCTCCGGCATGCACCCGATATAACGATGAATCCAACATCAAAGACAACCACGTCAGCGGATGCCAAAAGCCGGCGTCCAAACTTCCGAAGGCCCATTGGACATTGTCCCAAGCCATCCCCCCTCGGACGTGGAGGTTACCGGTAACATACACCTGGTCGTCAAAGTTGAGGAATTCATGATACTGCACCGGCCAATAGACGAATAAAATCATTGCCGTCAAGATCAGGGCAGCTACGGCTATCTTTGATTTCTCCATTTTACCTGGGCGTATCACTCTTTTGGTTTGGTCTTACCCGCATAAGAAATCACGAGTGGAGTTTCCTGTGATTATTCGTTGACTCTTTATCACATCCCTCCTATAACAAGGCAAAAAAATACTCACCGATCCATATCAAGAATATGCAAGAGGACATAGGTACGCCAAAGATCAGTGTCATCATTCCTGCTGTTAATGAAGAGGTAATCATAGCCTCCGTCGTGAGCGGGGTACGCGAATCACTAAATGCCTATGGAGAAACCTATGAAGTGATAGTCATCGATGACGGTTCCTCCGATGAAACAGCCGCCCTTGCCCATTCTGCAGGTGCTCACATCTATTCTCATCCCTACAACATCGGCAATGGCGCCGCCGTAAAAAGCGGCATCCGACATGCACGAGGCAAATACTTAGTCTTTATGGACGGCGACGGCCAGCACGACCCAGCCGATATTCCGAGATTGTTGGAGAGGCTGGACACTTACGACATGGTCGTCGGCACCAGAACGAATGACTCCGTTGCTACCCCTCAGAGAAAGATCGCCAATAGACTCTATAATAGATTTGCCACATACATGTGTAAGCGCCGGATCGAGGACCTAACATCGGGATTCAGGGCAATTAAGAAGGAAATTGCCCGTCAATTCATTTCTCTTCTCCCCAATGAGTTCTCCTATCCAACGACCATCACCATGGCGGTCATCCGTTCGGGTTACAGCCTCGCCTATGTGCCCATCAAGGCTAATCGACGGATTGGGAAAAGTAAGATAAAACCACTGCGGGACGGCGCCCGCTTCTTCATGATTATCCTCAAGATCGCCACCCTCTTTTCACCAATGCGGGTTTTCCTGCCCGTAAGCGCCTTCATGTTTTTCATGGGATTGGGCTATGGTCTCTTTCGGATTTTGTTCATGGGTGGGCGTTACGGTCCTACATCGGCCATGCTTATAACCATGTCCATCGTGGTTTTCATGGTGGGGCTCGTCTCGGAACAGGTGGCCCAGTTGCGATTTGACCGGAGCGAAAGGATACCTGAGAACGAACCTGATTCAAAAATTTAAAAAACTGGGCATATTGCCATAGCGATCATCGACCAAGGCCGCGCTTCATAATCAATGTTGATTGAAAGCGGCGCCATGTTTCCACAGCCCATATTTCTCTGCACAGACCGCCTTGATAATCCCTCCAACCCGTTTTTGCATGCCTTTATTTGCCTCACCGCAATATTGAATTTTACTGTTTGCATAAGATCATTTACCGCTCATGTCAATCACACAAAAAATATCTTGACATAATGCATACGCATGTTATGTACAATATAACTACTCATGAAAGAAAAGGCATGGAAAATATTCTCTCCGGCATCATTGCCTCAAAGACACGCATCAAAATTCTGATGCGCCTCTTTTTCAATCCTGACACCCGGGCCTACCTCCGGGAACTGGCTCAGGAATTCGATGTCTCCACCAATGCTGTCCGGGAAGAACTCAATCAACTCTCCCGCACCCAGCTCCTCACGTCGGAGAAAAACGGGCGGCAGGTCTATTACACGGCCAACCGCTCGCATCCCCTTTTTGCCGAATTGCGTTCCATGGTCTCCAAGGCCATGGGGCTGGACCAGGTCCTGGAAAGCATCATTACGCGTCTGGGGCGTCTCGAAGCGGCCTATCTCCTCGACGACTACGCGGAAGGCAAGGACACGGGGATCATCGACCTCCTCCTGGTGGGAGATATCGATCCCTATCATCTGAATGATTTGAGCAGGAAAACTGAACGATATATCAAGAGAAAGATTCGCACCCTCGTCATGAATCGGATTGAATACGAGGCATTTGTGCCCAAGATGAGCAATCGCCCTCATTTTCTGATTTGGGAGGCAAAGACAAATGGCCAAGAATGAGCCCGCGGTGGAATATGTCAATGACGGCCTGGAAGCCATCGCCCTGATCATCAGGGCGGGGTATGAAGAACCAGGGATCGAGTTTTTTACCCCAGGCAGTTTCTCTCAGCAGGTGGCCTACATGAAACATCCCCAAGGCCACCGGATCAGTCCCCATGTCCACAACATGATGACGCGTCAGGTTTTATACACCCAGGAGGTGCTCTTTATCAGAAAAGGCAAAGTCAGGGTCAATCTGTATAATTCGAACAGGATTCCCGTCGGACACCGCATACTGGCGACAGGCGATCTAATCTTGTTGTGCGGCGGCGGCCATTCCTTCGAGATGCTCGAAGAAACGTCCATGATCGAGGTCAAGCAAGGTCCTTACACCGGAGACGGAGATAAAACAATCTTTGAAGAGGAATGCCGATGATCCCCGTCAATGATCCATTAATAGGTGCAAAAGAGATCGCCTACGTCACGGACTGCCTGCGCACGGGCTGGATATCATCGGCGGGACAGTACATCGAGCGCTTCGAAAACGAATGGGCGGCATATTGCGGCCGCCGGCACGGCATTGCTGTCAGCAACGGGACCGTGGCCCTGGAATTGGCCCTTTCCGTCCTCGACCTTCCCGAGAAATCCGAGGTTATTCTGCCATCCTTCACCATTGTCAGTTGTCTGGAGGCGGTCCTGCGCAACAATCTCACGCCGGTGCTTGCGGATTGCGATCCCCGGACCTACTGCCTGGACGTTGAAGATATCTGGCGGCACATAACACCCCGAACCGCCGCCATCATGCCGGTACACATCTATGGACACCCGGCGAACATGGATGCGATCTGCGACATCGTGCGAAAACACAACCTGAAAATCGTGGAGGATGCAGCGGAGGCCCACGGGGCGGAATGCCGTGCAAACGGAAAGTGGCGGCGCTGCGGCTCCTTTGGGGAAGTCTCCTGCTTCTCTTTCTATGCCAACAAGAACATCACCACCGGCGAAGGGGGGATGGTCCTCACGGACGATAACGAGCTGGCGGCAAAGCTAAAGAGCCGCCGCAATCTTGCCTTCGGCGCCACCGAACGTTTCCGTCACGAAGACAGGGGCTGGAACTTCCGCATGACCAACCTCCAGGCCGCCATCGGCTGCGCCCAATTGGAGCACATTGATTTCTTTGTCCAGCGCAAGCAGGACATGGCCGCACGTTACAATGATGGGTTGCGGGGCCTCCCCCTGCAACTGCCCCACATTGAACCATGGGCAAAAAGTACCGTCTGGATGTACGCCGTTGTTCTGGACGACCAGGCGCCCTTCGACGCCGCGGAATTCGCTACCCGCCTCCAAGAACAGGGCGTCCAGACCCGCCCCTTTTTCCTGGGGATGCACGAACAGCCCGTTTACCGTCGTCTTGGCCTATTCAACAGCGTGCGCCTACCTGTAACGGAGCGCCTCGCCCGCCGCGGTCTTTATCTACCCAGTGGTCAGGCCATTACGGATAAGCAAATAGAGAAGGTCATAGAAGCAGTGCAGCAGGTATTCAATGAAAAGAATCCTTAAGAAACTCCTCAAGTCGCTCATCGATAAAATGCTTTTTCTTATACCGCATCCACAACAGATTGCGGCAAAATGTTCACCGGCGATTAAGGTTTCCCAACGGCAACTCTACAATTTTTATCAATACGCCATTGCCAACGGCCATTTGTTTGATATTTCCGATACTGGTTTCAGGAACTATTCGCAGTTCGAGGAGGACGGCATTCTTCTTTATATATTTGCAGCCATCAAGGCGCCGCATAGAACATTCATCGATATCGGCGCCGGCGATGGCATCAACAGCAACTGTGCGAATCTTGCTGTCAATTTCGGATGGGACGGCCTTTTCATAGATGGCAATCCTGTAAATGTCAAAAGAGGTAAAAAATATTATGCTACTCATCCCGACACATGGGCATATCCACCGAAATTTGTGCAAGCTTTTGTACAGAGGGAGAACATCAACCAGTTGATAGAATCAGCCGGATTTGCAGGTAGGGTAGATCTCCTTTCTATTGACATAGACGGCAATGACTATTGGATCTGGGACGCGCTTTCGGTGGTGGAACCCAGGGTGGTAATCATAGAAACTCATATTGAATTCGGCATGCAAAACATTGTGGTTCCCTATGACAAGGATTATTGCTATCCCGGAAGGCACCCTGATTACTACGGAGCTTCACCAACAGCAATGGAGAAACTCGGCAAAAAGAAAGGCTATCGTCTTGTCGGGGCAATGAATTACGGGTTCAATACAATTTATGTCAAAAATGGCATCGGAGAAGATATCTTGCCGGAAGTAACTGTAGAGCACGTCATGAGGCACCCGCGTAACGTGGAGCGACAGAAACTCTTTGAAGCAATAAAAGATTGGGAATATCTACATGTCTGATTCTTTCACCGTAAACTCTAAACATTCGGCAGTTTTCCATGACTACGCCCGCTATTACGACCTTCTCTACAAGGACAAGGACTATGAGGGCGAGGCCGAATACGTTGCCGGACTGATCCGCCATTACAACCCCGATGCCCGGTCAGTTTTGGAACTCGGTGCGGGTACAGGCATCCATGCCATGCATCTGGCTAACCGGGGCTACGAAGTTACGGGTGTCGAGATCTCCGCCGACATGCTCGAAATTGCCCGCTCCAAGTCCGGCGATCAATCACACACAAAAACAAACGGGCATGTATATACTCAATCTTTTTCTTGGTCTGGCAAACCGGTTTTTCTTCAAGGCGACATCCGCAATGTTCGCCTCGCTCAAACCTACGACGCCGTCATAGCCCTTTTTCATGTCATCAGTTACCAGACAACCAATGAAGATGTAATATCGGCATTCAAAACAGCCCGCAATCACTTGAAACCCGGCGGCATATTTATCTTTGACATATGGTACGGTCCGGCGGTTTTAACACAACGCCCTGAAGTCAGAATAAAAAAGATGTCTGATGACGGGATTGAGGTTACCCGCCTGGCTGAACCGGTTCTCCATCCCAATGGAAATCGGGTAGATGTAAGCTACAGGATGTTTGTGCGTGACTTGGCTTCCTTGGCCGTAGCGGAATTGATGGAAACCCATTTCCTGCGATATTTCTTTTATCCTGAGATTGAACTTTGGGCGCACTTTACCGGGTTCACGATCAGGTTTGCGGAAGAATGGCGCACCGCAAAACCGATAGGAGTCTCCACATGGAGTGTATGTTTTTGTTTGCAAGCAGTATAGGATATGATCTCTGGAAATAGCGAGTGAATTTTATGACCACGATTGTTATCGAGCCCGTCCGGTCTGAGAAAAATTACTGGCACGATCTCTGGCGGTTTCGTGAACTTTTCCTGATTCTCGCTTGGCGCGATCTATCCGTCCGTTACAAGCAGACTGTAATCGGGATTCTGTGGGCAATTCTTCGCCCACTGCTGACGATGGTGGTCTTTACCATCATTTTTGGTCGGATTGCCGGCCTGCCCAGTGACGGGAATGCACCTTACACCCTGTTGGTCTTTGCTGCTATGCTCCCTTGGTCACTCTTCTCCAACGCCCTGATGGAATCCTCCAACAGCCTGATCAACAATGCGAACCTGATTGGCAAAGTGTATTTTCCCCGCTTAATCATTCCGGCAGCGACCATAGTAACGGCCTTCATCGATTTCATCATCGGCTTTATAATCCTTGCAGGCATGATGATCTATTATCACTTCACACCAGATTGGCAATTCGTTTATCTGCCCGGCTTTATTCTCCTGTCCCTTTTGGCAAGTCTCGGTCCTGGTCTCTGGATAACGGCCCTCAATGTTAAATACCGTGATTTTCGCTATATTATCCCTTTTATCGTGCAGTTCGGCCTTTATATCTCTCCGGTAGGCTTCAGCAGCAAGGTGGTGCCGGAAGGATGGCGATTGATTTATAGCCTCAATCCCATGGTAGGTGTAATTGATGGCTTCCGTTGGTGTATCCTGGGCGGTAACAGCACCATTTACCTGCCCGGCTTCCTACTCAGCCTCGCTCTTATAACCTTCTTCCTTTGGCAGGGTATATCTCGTTTCCGTAAGATGGAAAAAACCTTTGCAGATCTTATTTAGAAGCAGGCATCATGTCCAACATCGTTATCAAAGCTGAGAACCTCGGCAAAAAGTACATAATCGGGCACCAGACGGACAGGGGTGGCTATACGGCTCTCCGCGATGTGCTCATGCAGAATGCCAGAACCATGTGGAAGAAGACTAAAGACCTGGCAACCGGAAAGCCGATCATACAAGGCGACACGATGGAAGAGGTATGGGCGCTGCGTAATGTAAGTTTTGAGATCCGGCAGGGAGAGGCCGTAGGCATAATCGGCCGCAACGGGGCAGGAAAAAGTACATTGTTGAAGATTTTAAGCCGGATCACCGAACCCACAACCGGGCAAATCGCTATATCGGGCCGTGTGGCGAGCCTGCTGGAGGTGGGGACAGGTTTTCACCCAGAATTGACCGGTCGAGAAAATATATATCTGAATGGCACCATTTTGGGCATGACCCGCCGGGAGATCAAACGTAAGTTTGACGAAATAGTCGCTTTTGCCGAAGTCGATAAATACCTGGACACCCCTGTGAAGCGATACTCAAGCGGAATGTACGTGCGACTTGCTTTTGCCGTTGCCGCCCATCTGGAACCGGAAATCTTATTGGTAGATGAAGTCCTGGCGGTGGGTGACGCACAATTCCAGAAAAAGTGCTTAGGGAAGATGGGGGATGTCGCCAAGGAGGGAAGAACCGTCCTGTTTGTGAGTCATAACATGGGGGCAATCCAGATGCTTTGCCAAAAGTCCATGCTTCTTAAAAACGGTAAACTCGTTATGATTCGAGATGCCGGAGACGCTATTGCACAATATCTTTCCGACAGCCGGAAGGATCGGGAAGGACAGATAAAACTGGCTCCGACTGGATCGGATGCATTTTTTACGGCAATCTCCATTCGGAATTCGTCAGGAGAGATATGCAGCGAGATCGACGTCTCTCTGCCCTTGACGATTTCATTTGAATATAAGATCCTTCGTCCTATTCAAGGATTAGAGGTTTCATTTTCCTTGTTCAATCAATACGGGTCCAAGATTTTCTACTGTCCCCAATCCGGTTCAATCCATCAGCATGAAAATGAATATCCTCACGGGGAATATGTCGGTTCCGTTGCAATCCCCGGAAATTTTCTAGCACCGGGAAACTACACGATCAGTGCTGGAATACATAAGCCTAATATTCAATTATTCGATGGAAGGCAGCATGTCATCGGATTTCAGATTGTTGAGTGTGGATCTCAGCATTATGCCTTTAGTGGACAAGACATAGGATCTGTGCTTGTTGATTTACCATGGATGGTTCGTTGCCTGTCTGACGGTGAGAATGTATCGTTTAACTAAGCGCAGATCGCATGATCATAATGAGCTGTCAACCTTACAGAAGACGCTTAACGATGCTCTGCATTATTGGCTTTACGGAAGTTTTTCTGCAGACACTTTCAGGAAGTCGCTTATTGAAAAATTTTTCCTTCGCGTCATGCCATTGCTGGACTGTGTAAACGCGCTTCAGCTTTGCGGAGCACCTCTGGACATCCAGAAGATGCAAATCTATCGCGGACATGTATCATCTCGACAATATGCAGAAATATTAGCCGGTTTTTTTCAAGCCTGGGAACAGCATATTCCACAGACGAATACAAATCAGACGACTGCCGCTTCAGGAAAAGATTACTCATCCTGGTTCAAGGAAGGTGGATTTCATCCTCATTATAGCCCTGTACACATGCTCCACCGAATTCTTGATAAAGAGGGCAAGACCTTTTTCAAAAAAGCTATTGTTCACGGTAGCATTGCCACCCTAGACGATACCATCGGGTTCAGTGATTTGGACCTGGCCTTTGTCGTAAAGAAATCCATACTCAAAGATCCGGCAGCCTTGCTGCGACTTCGCAACCTGGCAAGAGAAATATTGACGCTGACTTACGCCTTTGATCCATTCATGCATCACGGCCCATATTACATCCCGGAAATTGACCTGGCATGGTACCCCGAAGCCATATTCCCTTCAATACTCTTTGGTTATGGGGTTGATTTGATGGGACAGAACGAGGATCTGGAGATCTGGACGCGAGATTCTAAGGATGTGACAGATCAGATGCTGGACATGTTTAAAGATTTCTTTCAGAGATGGGTCTCTAATCCAGGCCCATTAAAAGACAGCTTTGATATTGAATGGGTGTTAGGAAGTGTTATGCTCTTGCCAACCCTATATTATCAGCGTCTTACTGGGACCTTTCTCTTCAAGCGAGATTCTTTTCAGCGAACAGAACCGGACTTTTCTCCAAAAGAATGGGAGCCTGTCAGAACTGCGACCGATGTGAGGGCAACACTAGGACCGCGCCCCGAAGCCAGCCGCCTGCTTCTATGGACCTCACGTTTTCTTCGCTGGCCTTTTCTATTACAGGCATGGGCTAAAGGCCATTCATCGAGTGTGCAACGGGCTCGAGAAGTGCAGCATAAAATCGGCAGGGATTATACCACAAGAGTTTTAAAGCTGCTTGCAGCAATGCAGCAACGCTTGAGACCTGAAATGACAGAACCTTGCCGGAGCTTAGAAGGAAGCGCTGTAAAGAATGAGCCACATTCCTTCGGTAGATTTTTTTTCCACGGATTGTCCAATGGACCCTTTATCGACATCCCATGGAAAACGACTTTATCAAGCTACAGCAGAGCAACCGACTATCTCGTCAATCATTGGGGGAAAATGCACAAGCCTCCTACTGCAATCTATCAGATAGGACGCATCGCCGCACCGGGAATATCCGATCTTGATTTTATTCTGGTTTACGCTGACGATGCCATCCAGGATTGGCAGCAATATCAACCGGAGTTGTTTCCGGAATGGATCCAATACCGCATGACCCATGCGCCCTATATCTGCCCCGAAAGCGCATGGGCGGATCTCCCTTGCTGGTATCCCGTCTTCAATATCAAGCATCTTTGGGGTGATACGTTAGCTCCATTGTCGATGCCGGGCAACGATGCTGCAGGCGTATACCTGGGAATGCTGGTTGACTACCTGATAGTTAAGATACCCGTCGATATTCTCTGGATTGCTTGGACCAAGCCGATTAGGCTGCGCACGCTGCTCTGCATGCTCCATAGTCTTCAATATACCTATCAACTGGCGGAAAAAGCCAATCTGCCGGTTTCGGATAACTACAAAGAGCAGGTGTCGCGCATTAACAATTTGAGGGCTACCTGGTTTGATCTCCCTCAGGAGCGTTTCTCTCTGCTTGAGGAACTCACAGAAAGGGCATGTGACCTTGCCGGTGATCTTATTGAACTTGTGGATCGGGTCCTCTCAGAACAGAAGTCAGCAAGCGGAATATCCCCATCTGCTCCGGGAAAAATCGATTCCAAGTGTATCTCGCCTTGGCAATACAAAAATGCTTTGAATATCGCAGCCGCATCCAGATGGATTTCAGATACCATTGATTGGCCAAATCCTGCCAGCTTCCAGAAGGTCCTTTCTCTATATGCATCCGTTTCACCTGCTTTAGGGGATTATCTTGAAACACAGGGATTCAGTGTCAGGAGCCATTGGGACGGGGGGCAATGGGGAAAGGGCCTAAAGCTCCATGCCCGGGCAATGGTCCATTACGCTGAGAAAGCCTTAGCAATGGGGGTTTCGCCGCAGAAATATATCGCTCTGGGCTATCCAGAAATGAACACGAAACGTTCACTTCATTTAAGAAGTAACTTTTCTAAACTAATTAAGATGTTATGATACAAAGGCAATAAATATTGAATGAAGGAAACGTTATCGACAACGGAAGAAACACTGCATCTCAAAATGAATTGCAGAAGGATTCTCATTTTAAGGCCGGATAACATCGGCGACGTTTTACTATTCACCGGGGCGCTCCGGCATATCCGGAATCTTTATCCTGATGTGCATATCACACTTGCCGTACAGCCCCATATCGTCAATTTGGTTGAATTATGTCCCTACATAGATGCCTGCGTTCCTGTCAATCACTTGACATGGCATGGGAAAGTCGAGCATGCAAGATATCCTTGTAAACATAAAGTAGGGCAAATGATCCGCAAGATGAATCGGTTGTGGAATGCTTTGCACAGGCCAAGACCATTTGATACTATAATATATCCCGTTAAATCTCCGCAACAGTCTCATTTGGAGGTCATTTACTGCCTGCATGCTTATCAAATCTCCGGGATCAACGGCTGCCGCCTTAATGCTCCGGGAAATGGATACCCCTCAAAATTAGAACCCGCTGAACTTTTTACTGACCGCATGAATGTTTCCGGCATCGATTCTTGTACACACGAACTTTCAACGACATTAGACTTCCTACGTTTTTTGGGATGCCGTGTCACCACCGTTGACGATATCAGACCGCTATTCTGGTTTGCTGATTCGGAAAAAAACCATCTCTCCGGAATTCGAAGAAATAGGCGGAAGATAATCGGTCTTTTCCCAGGTGCTTCCATGGAGGGGAAGTGTTGGCAGACGTCTAATTATGGAAAGCTCGCTAAGCTTCTAGGGAATCAATTGATCTACGTAATTTTTGGCGGCCCCATGGACAGAATCCTGGCAGACCAAGTTGCCCACTCTATAAAAGCACTGAATAGCAATGTTGAAATTCTGAACATGGCAGGACAAATGACGCTCAGAGAATTGGCGAAAACGATTATGGCTTGTGATCTTTTCATAAGTATGGATACCTCTGGGTTGCATATGGCGATTGCCGCAGATGTCCCCGCGATAGGCATTATCGGGGGAGGTCATTTCAATCGCTTTCTGCCTTGGGGAGATCCCAACAAGGTTACCATTTTGACCAAGACGATGAAATGCTTTCATTGTAATTGGGTATGTACGCAAGGTGATTTTGCTTGCATCCAAGACGTGACACCCGGTGAAGTTGCACAGGCAGGGATAAAGCTTTTAACCGGCACAGACTCAAGACATGAACGGCAATTTGCAGATGATCAGTGTAATTACACCGGTCTATAACGGCATCCTCCATATCGAATCCTGTATCGTGAACGTGCTGGAACAGGCATGCGCTGATGCGGAACACATCATAGTCGATGGCGGCTCGACGGACGGCACCGTTGAGGTCATCAAACGCTACGCAGAGCATTATCGGCACATCCGATGGTTATCGGAAAAGGACCGTGGACAGTCGGACGCCATGAACAAGGGGATACAAATGGCCAAAGGTGATATCCTGGGCTTCCTCAATGTGGACGATTTCTATGAACCGGGATGCCTGAACGAAGTTCTGAACCTTTTCAAAACCCTCCCGGAACCTTCTCTCCTCGTGGGTAACTGCAACATGTGGGGGATTCAAGGGGAACTTATCGAGACAAACAAACCGGCACATCTTGACCTGTTGCAACTTCTATCGGCGCAGGTATCCGTATTCCCTTTCCCCGTTAATCCATCGGCATACTTCTATTCTCGTTCATTGCACGATATCATTGGCATGTATGATATCCATGAACACTACACCCTGGATCTGGATTTCATCCTCCGGGCGGTAATGCATGTGAAGCCCGTTTACGTCAATGAATCGTTTGGTAATTATCGGTATCTCGAAGGGACAAAAACCTTCGAGGACATGAAAAAAGGTTCCGGAGATGTGAGGTTCGGACAACTGATCAAGAATTATCGCCGTAAGCTGCCTCCGGCTTTAAGGTTGAAAGTTTTCTATTTCATAATCTTAGGAAAGTTCTTCAAATTAATCCGTTATAACCCATGAATGAAGATCTGCTTGCGGGTTTTTCCGCCCTGAAATCCATCGTCAGACAGACATTGACGGGAGAAAGTATTCCCAGGATTTTTGTCATTGGATTGACGAATGTCTGTAACCTGAGTTGTCCCCTGTGCGTCACGGGACTGAAAAGGCAACAAAAGAACAAACAATTCATGACATACGAATTATTTACTTCGATCGTTGACAAAATCAGAGATTTTCATGGCCTTGTCCAGCTTTACAAATGGGGGGAAAGCCTGCTGCACAAAGATTTCATCAACATTTTGGAATACTGCAATTTATACGATTTAAACACCGAGATAAGCAGCAATCTAAGTATTCCGAACATTGATGAAAAACTGGAGGCCATGGTTCGATCTCGACTGAAGCACCTCATTGTTTCTTTTGATGGGATAAACCAGGAAGATTACTCCCGGTATCGAATCGGAGGAGACTTCACTCTCGTCCTCGGCAATTTAAAGAAACTATCGAATTACAAGAAGGCTTATAGAAGTGTTTATCCCGTTATTTCATTGCAATACCTCGATAATAAATATACGACTAATCAGTTTGAAGTGATTGCTGAGAATTATACGAAATGGGGTGCAGACAGATATTATTCCTGTGATATGACGACCGTGTTTAAGGATAGAGATTCTGCGAGAGCCCTTCAATGGTTTTCGGAAGAAGAAATCGCCAGACGCAAATATCTCGATGTCAATTTTTCGATGCTGGGGAAGAGATGCCCCTTTTTATACGATTACCTGATTGTTGAACAAGATGGAAGCCTCCCTCCGTGCTGCTGGTGTACGGACCCGGCGGATGATTTTTTCCAGTGGGACAACACGATGACGATCCAGCAAATGTACAACACGGACAAATTCAAACGGGCACGAAGAATGTTTCAAGACAGGAAGGTCGATGAAACACTCGTGTGTAACGACTGCAGCATTTTTCTGACCTATAGGATGCAGAAGAATAAATAACGAGAAAAATCCATGTCCCTTCCCCCTTTTGTATCGATCATTATCCCGACTTATAACCGGGCGCAGACGCTACCAGCGACTCTGGAAAGTTTTCTTGCCCAGAATTACCCAAGGGACTGTTATGAAATTCTCATTGTGGACAACAATTCAACGGATACGACCCATAAGATAACGGCCCGATATATTGACAGCTCGGCCGTCCTCGTAAAATACCTCTTTGAACCTCGCCAGGGGGTCCATTATGCGCGAAACAGCGCAGCCAAAAAGGCAAACGGTGACATTCTATACTTTACCGATGACGATATGGTTGCCGACCCGGCGCTGCTGCACGAGCTGGTCAAGGTATTTGAACTTTTCCCGGAAGTGGGCTGCGCTACCGGCCTCATTTTGCCCAGGTTCGAAAAAGAACCGCCGGAGTGGGTTCGCCGTTACCTGTGGAATCATTATCTGAGCGTGACGGAAAAGAGCCGGTTGGAGGAACTGATCATTACCCCAAATGATCTTGTATACAGCTGTCATCAGGCGGTCCGTCGCGATCTTTTTTTTCAGGCAGGAGGTTTCAATCCTGAAAATACCGCAGGGATCTGGATCGGGGATGGTGAAACAGGCCTGAATATTAAAATCAAAAATTTAGGCGGCAAATTTGCTTATACGTCTCACGCCATTATTCATCACATCATTCCTGAGACGAGGGCAACGCTCGGATACCTGTTGCAGCGGACCGGTAATCAAGGTTTCTGCGATTCATATACCGAGTACAGAGTACATCGAGAGCGAGCAAAAATTATTCCTCTCATGGTCAAAAGAAATGCGACACGTCTAATCAAGACGTTGGGGATTACTTTGATGCAGATAGTCGTGGGAAGCCGTTCCTGGCATTTTCTTCCCGCCGCTCTCATCTACTTTCACAAGCGGAATGTTTATGACTTTAAACTACTCGCAGATGAAAGTTTTAGAAAACTTGCAGAAGTTGATGATTGGATCCATCATGCGGGATGAGGTATTCGTCACAGCAACTTGAAATGGATTGATGAACCATGAAGATCATTGCATTGCTCGAAAACTCGGTAACCGATGGAGGCGGATTTAATCAGACGCTCAGTGCGATTCATCAAATGCAGCGGATCTGCAAAAACCGTTTTGAGTTCGAAGTGTTCACGACAAGACCGGCGAATCTTGCCATCCTGGCGGCATTAGACATCAACGCACAGCTCTTCTCTATTGGCCTTTTTGCGAAGAACCTTTCGATGGTTGCGGCTATGCCGTGGTGGCAGTGGATACAATACCGGATGAAACGGAGTTTTGTCATGGCGTTTGAAAAGGCGCTGATTCGCCAAAAGGCGGACCTGATTTATTTCGTCGGGCCTTCCTTCCTTATGTTGCCACTGCAAAAGCTCAATTACCTTTCCACGGTTTGGGACTTGTGCCACCGTGACACGCCGGAATTTCCTGAGGTGAGACATTTCAGTGAATTTCATGTCCGAGAATCTCTATTCCAAAAAACCCTGGCGCCTTCTGTCCTGATCATAACGGATTCAGCAATGTCCAAGGAAAACATCTCCAGACGATACGGAATAGATCAAGACCGCATTCTGTCCATACCCTTTTCGCCATCGCCGCTACTGGAGGAGCGATATGCGGCTGGCACTCCAGAGGTCCTTGCCCGATACCGGATAGAGAGCGGTTACTTTTTTTATCCAGCGCAATTCTGGTCACATAAAAACCACATGAGAATACTCGATGCGCTTTTGATCCTCCAGCGTGAAGATTGGAGGCCTGTCATGGTCTTTACCGGCGGTGACATGGGGAATCGCAAAACAGTGGAAGAGTTCATCATGCATAATGGTTTGACTGATCAGGTGAAGATCCTCGGTTTCATCCCTCCCGAGGATATGCGTGGCCTCTACAGCGGCGCACGCGCGGTTGTAATGCCCTCCTATTTTGGTCCGACCAATCTGCCGCCATTGGAAGCCTGGATAATGGGCAAGCCCTTGATCTACTCAACGACCGGCAGGGAACAAGCAGGCGATGCGGCCATTCTATTCGACCCGGATGAGGCGAAAGAATTGGCAAATGCTCTTAAATTGACCCGGGATGATCAACTCTGCGCGGATCTAATTGAAAAAGGTCGAAAACGGCTCCAAGAGATCGAAGTTTGCCGCAATATAGGCGAGGAAAAGCTCCTTGACCGACTGATCCAATTCGAAAAGCGATGCCGATGCTGGGGAGGAGGGAAAGAGTAATGGCCTCTTCCGTTAACAGCAACCAACCCCTGCCCTATCCCCGGCGCCTGTCCGGCATGAAAGTCGAATCACAATGGCCCAAGATCAGCATTGTCACACCCTCTCTCAACCAGGGGGAGTTCATCGAGGAGGCCATCAGGTCTGTCCTGGGTCAGGGATATCCCTGCCTGGAATACGTTATCATCGATGGCAACAGCTCGGATGGTAGCGTCGATATTATTCGCACATATGAACAACAACTTACCTACTGGGTGAGTGAGCCGGATCATGGACAGTATGATGCCATCAACAAGGGCTTTGACAAAACCTCCGGTGACATCATGGCATGGCTCAACAGCGACGACAAATATACACCTTGGGCGTTTTCCGTCGTGGCGGACATTTTCTCCATCTTCCCGCAGGTGGAATGGTTGACAACGGCATGTGATCTCATGTGGGACCAACGGGGCCGCGCGGTGAAGTGGGGCACGAGGGGAGGCTTCAATCGCCGCGCCTTCTTTAAGGGATCGAATTTGCCGAAACAAGGTTGGCACGCAACAGGCTGGATTCAGCAGGAGTCAACCTTTTGGCGCAGATCGCTTTGGGAACGGGCGGGAAGCCGTATAGACGCCTCTTTCAAGCTTGCCGGCGATTTTGATCTTTGGGCCAGATTTTTTCACCACACGGACCTCTATACGGTTTCCTCTCCACTCGGCGGTTTCCGTGCACATGGGGATCAGAAATCCACCCGGCACATGGAATCCTATATCGAAGAGGCAAAAGCGTCACTCCGGCACTATGGCGGGCAACCCTATCCGAGGTGGGAAAGTACGCTTCGCCGTCTCCTGTACGTCACCGTGATGGGGGATCGAGAGATGTCACGACATCGACTGCCCCTATGGGTGTCAGCCATTCTAGGCAGGTTTCATTTTTTTTATCCTGTCAAGTTATGTATATGGACAAACGAGGGCTGGCAAATCGATGAGGGCTTCATTGTTTAAACACACAGTCATGATTCAGGAAGATAGCCATGAGCGTTAAGCAGGCGACCGGAAAGGCGATAAACGGTATCTTGGAGAGATTCGGCTATGTATTGCTCTCCGCCAAGAGGAATTTCTCCATGGAAAAAGCACTGGCGCGCAGAACGGCCAGCGGATTGGACATCAAAACCGTCATTGATGTGGGTGCATCGAACGGCAGTTGGTCAACGATGACAAAACAGTTCTTTCCCAATGCCCACTATTTCCTCATCGAGGCCAATCCTGTCCACGCACAGGCGCTGCTTGCCTTCAAATCGCAAAATGCAAATGTAGATTATGTCCTTGCGGCCGCAGGCGATTCTTCAGGGGAGATTTACTTTGATGCCCAAGATCCTTTCGGCGGCCAGGCATCGCATACGCCCACAACCCCCAATCATATAACCCTTCCGATGACCACAATCGACGAACAGGTGACAAAGAAACAGCTCTCCCCGCCCTTTCTTTTGAAGCTGGACACACACGGGTTTGAGGTTCCCATTCTTGAAGGGGCGCGTAATACATTAAGGAGTACGAATCTGATCGTCATCGAAACCTATAATTTCAAGATTGCCCCCGTCGGACTACGGTTTTGGGAAATATGCAGTTTCCTGGAAGCACATGGATTTAGGCCCATCGATGTCTGCGATCCCATGCATCGGCCCAGCGATCAGGCATTATGGCAGATGGATCTCTTTTTCGTTCCAGAGACCAATCACGAATTTGCATCGAATTGCTATGCATAAAGGACCGGACGGATGATTAGCAGCCCCGGGCAACCGATACCTGGCAGAGTCATCGAATAATATAAAAGAGTAAGATATGAAACCCACCATCTCTGTGATCACCGTGACCCTCAATGCGGCAATGGTTCTTCCCGATCTTATGCAAAGCCTGCGTATGCAGACGGATCGCAACTTTGAATGGATTGTGGCGGACGGCGCTTCTACGGATGGGACGATTGACTTGATCCAAGCCGCAGCCGATGTTGTAACACATTGGATCTCTGAACCGGATTTTGGAATTTATCACGCCATCAACAAAGCACTGCAAATTGCCACCGGAGAATACTATCTGCTGTTGGGGGCTGACGATCGATTGCATGTGGATGCTATTGCCCAATATCGTGACCATGCTTATCGAACCAAGGCGGATATCGTCACGGCAAGCATCGTACGCAATGGGAAAGTAGAGCGACGCAAGCCGTGCTGGCCTTGGTTATATGCACATCACGCCTACGTTTCCGAACATTCCGTGGGATCGCTCATCCGTAGGGGCTTACATAAAAAGTTCGGTCTTTATTCAAAAAGGTATGCCATAGGCGCCGACCTCCTGTTCTTGAAGCGAGCCTGTTCCGATCCGGGAGTCCAAGTGGTTCAGGCTGATTTTGTGGCAGGCACGTTCGGTTTCTCCGGCACATCCCGGCAGGACAGGGCAGGGACTATTTGTGACTATTTCCGCGGACAGCTAGAAACGGAACGGCATAAATTCTTACAGATCATCCTTTTTATCGCAAAGGTGCTAAAGCATGCACGAGGCATAGTAAAAGGAACATCGCACGGAAGATAATGCGTCTCCTCGTCCTTAGCAAGCGTCAATACACGAACAGAGACCTGATCGATGACCGTTTTGGTCGTCTGCGGGAGTTACCCCTTGCCTTGGCCTCCATGGGTCATGACGTTCAAGGGGTATGCCTGAGTTATCGGTGCCGCCATGAGGGGTTGTATCACGATACGGAAGGAAACGCCCACGTTGCCTGGTATATGCTGAACATCAAGCACCTGTTGCCGTGGCCGTGGGACGCTAAAACGTATTGGCATACAATCGACCGGATAGAAGACGCATTCCAGCCTGATCTGATTTGGGCTTGTTCGGATGCGTGGCATGCCATTTTGGGAGTCTGCATTGCCAAGAGGATGAGGGTCCCCTTGATCATCGATTTGTACGATAACTTCGAGAGCTTTCCGGCGACACGCCTCCCCGGGATCACGGCGGCATTTCGACGCGCCCTTCGCATCGCTGACGGCATCACATGTGTAAGCGGCCCTTTGTCTCAATACGTTCGCGAGACCTGTGGCTGTAAGAATCCGATTGAAGTCATTGAAAATGCCGTTCCTGATGGGCTCTTCCGACCGATGGATAAAACAACTTGCCGCCAATCACTAGGGTTGCCGACGGATGAGTTCCTGATCGGGACGGCAGGCGCTATTTCCAAATCGCGCGGCATTGAAACTCTTTTTGAGGCCTTTGCCCTCCTCGCCCACGAGAGATCAGACGTACACTTGGTTCTCGCCGGGGCCTGCGACAAAGGCCTCACCCTCCCGCGAGGCGCTCGTATACACTACCTGGGGATGTTGCCGGTGCACCGCGTTCCCCTTCTTCTCTCTGCGCTAAATATTGCAGTCGTCTGCAATCGTGAATCGGCCTTCGGCAACTATTGTTTCCCGCAAAAGTTCTACGAAGGCGTAGCCTGCGGCGTGCCCGTCGTCGCCGCGGCAACCGGTCCGATGCGGGAATTGCTGAAAGATTCTCCATATCATCTCTTCGAACCTGAAAATGTTCAGCATCTTGTGACTGTTTTACGTCGTCAAATCACGAATCCGGTTGCCGTGCCCTTGGAGGCACCGACCTGGACCGTCCTCGGACACCGGCTAGAGGAATTCCTACGATTTTGTCTGGCCAAAGCAACATAAAACGGAAAACTGCCTCTTTACTGCGCATTACCCTGACAGAAAGGAACGAGCATTGAAAGTTCTCTTTATTTCAAGAGCATATCCACCCATCGTAGGAGGCATGGAAAACCAGAACTACGAGCTGTCCATACATCTGCCCCACCATGTGGCAACAACCTTAATCGTGAACCCCTATGGCAAGAAAAATCTTCCCTTCTTCTTGCCCTACGCCACCATAATGGCGCTCTTCAAAATGCGTTCCTGTGATATCCTGCTGCTGGGTGACGGTGTACTAGCCATTATCGGCTATATCATCAAGAGCTTTTATCGTCACCATAGGAAAGTGTTCTCCATTCTTCACGGCCTCGATGTCACGTACCCCATGTGGTTGTATCAGAAGCTCTGGATTAAGAACTTTCTTCCCAAACTTGATGGATATATTGCCGTGGGTAATGAAACGATCAGGCAAGGTGTGATACGGGGGCTTATGATGGATAAATTTACGTTTATCCCCAACGGGATTGCCGGCGAGAAATTGGCCGGCAGTTACGACAGAGGAAACCTGAAAAAAATCCTCAGAGCAGATATCGACTATAAATATGTCCTATTAACTTGCGGAAGGCTGGTGCAGCGCAAGGGAGTAGCCTGGTTTATCGACCAAGTCATGCCTCGCCTCGATGAAAAGATACTGTATGTCGTCGCCGGGGACGGTCCGGAACGAGCAAACATCACAAAGACCATTAAAAGGCGGCAATTGTCTGCAAGGGTAAAAATGCTGGGCAGGGTCACGTCTGAAACCCTTAAAGCCCTTTTAAATACATGCGACATCTTTATTCAACCCAATATCAGGGTGAACGGCGATATGGAAGGATTCGGCATTTCCGTACTCGAAGCCGGAGCCTGTGGTCTGCCAGTCGTTGCATCACGAATCGAGGGGCTACAGGATGCCATCCGCGATGGAGAAAACGGAATATTGGCTGAATCAGGTAACGCCTTAGATTTTCAAGGGAAAATTGAATCTCTCTTGCATGACGAACCGTCTCGCAGACAATTGGGCACCCGCGCAAGAACATATAATGCCACCAATTATCATTGGGATATAATTTCCAGAAGATATAGTCATTATTTGGCCTCCCCCAAAAGGTGAAAGCAAGAAAAACCTCATATAAGAACTCATGGATGCTCAATAACATGTTCTTTTTGAGGCGGTTTTGTTTCATCGTCGGTGAGACAATTCCATCCTTGCTGCCGCATCGAGTTGGGCCGCCGCATCCGGCAAGCGCCCCCGGCAAAGCAGCAAAGCCGCCATGTTTCGCCGCAGAAGGGGATTGTTCCCATCCAGAATCAGAGCCTCCCGCATATGCCCATGCGCTCGCTCAAAATCCCTCGCCATCGTCAGGGCCACCCCCATATTGTTATGCCAGTCAGCCCGTTCCTTACGGGTCATCGTAAGTCCACGGGCCTTCTCGAGAGTCTGAACCGCCTCTCCGAATCTTTTCGTCTCGAACAGTAGCGCTCCGTATTTGATGTAATCACGGACCTTCGCTGTTCTTGCTTGCAGGGCCAGGGCAAAATACTGTGCCGCTTGATCAAGGTTCCCCTCTTGGAATAGTTTCTCCGCATAATCCCCAAAGAAAAGGGGATTATGAAAAATCAACACCTCTCGTTCAACAGAAGTCCTTTCATCATGCCAAAGGTTTTTATTCAGAGTAAAACTATAGCCTCCGAGGTAAATGAGAACAAGCGTGCAGGAGAGTAAAACCAGGAGAGAACGCCGGCGTGGAACTCGCCCCAAGGCCCAGACCACTCCCAGAGCAACAAAGGCCAAAGGCATATAGAGCCAGCGCATAGCAATTAAAGAGACAACGGAAGTTCTGACCAGATTCAATACCGGAACAAGGGAGAGAAGGAAAGCAGAGGCCGCAAAGATGAGCAGGCCGTTTTTCCGATAGCGGTAGATTGCATAGAACAGCAACAAAAGGAGCAAAAAGGACAATAGAACCATCACGTCAAGCATGGATTGCGGATAAACGACGTAGAAGCTGTGAAGCCCGTGCGGGAAAAAAATTAGTTTCAAATTGTATAGAACCAGATAGGGGGCAAAGTAAAGCCGTTTAAAAAAATCCCCCGATACCGTGAAAGACGAGGTGACAACATGCCCCCGAAGCACCAGGTAAATAATCATGATGACAAGATACGGTACATAGGATGAGATCTCGCGCTTCGTCTCCCGTTCCCTGCTTAAAAAACGCTGATAGAGTAGCAGGATCGGCAGGGTCATCAGGCCGAATTCCTTGGAAAATAGGGCGCCGGCAAAAGCGGTGAGAGAACAGACCAAGGCTAAGGCCGATTTTCGCTCCCACCACCTTATATAAGCAAAAAGGGAGATGAGCATGAAGAATGTTGAGAAGATATTGTTGCGGGCGACAATTATCGACACCGCCTCCGTCTGCACCGGATGCATGGCAAAGAACAGCGCGCCCAAAAGAGACCAACCCCCTCGTTGGGTCATCATCAACATCAATTCATACAGAAGGAGGCAGGTCAAGACGTGAAAAAGCCAGTTTGTTGTTCGGAAGCCAGATGCTTTCATCCCCCACAGCCAATAATCGACAAAAAAAGTAAAACTTATCAACGGTCTATAATAACCTGTCCTATAAACTCCCTTGTCCAAAGGATCGACTACGCCATCCTCCTGGGAAAGATAGGAGGACATAGATTGCAGCTTGGTTATATACGAATTGTCCCGGACAAGGGCACGATCGTCGAAGATGAAGTCCCCGGAAAAGGTGGGAAGATAGGCCAGCAAGAGGGCAAAGACGATAACGCCATAGGGCGGGATACGTCGTATCAGATATGCGCTTCCAGGACGGCCGACTTTTGGCCATCGGTTTAATCTCAACGGGATTCTCATTTCCGGCCACCGAAAGCGGGATTAATCCGGGCGGCCCATTGAGCATGTTTCGCGGCCTCTTCCCTGAGTCCGGCCTCGCTCAGCGCCTCTGCCAACTGGTAATGCGCATGGGCGTAATTCGGCTGTAAACGAACCGCTTCCCGAAACTCGGCAATGGCCTCCGCGCTTCGCCCTTGCCTCACCAAGATCATCCCCAGATTGTTATGGGCGCCCGCATGGGAAGGGTCAAGCGCAATGGCTTTTTTAAAGGCAGCGGCCGCATCATCGTCTTTCTCTCCTTCCGCCAGGGCAATCCCCAGATTGTTCTGCGCCTGCACCCAATCCGGCCTAAGGCTTGCAGCTTTCCGATAGGCCGTCACGGCCTCTTCGCGCCGTCCCGCCTTCAAGAGCGCCTCCGCCAGACTGAATTGTAGATCAGCCCTTCCTGGGCTATAGGAAATTGCCGTTTCCAAAAGATGAATCGCCTTTTCCGTTTGCCCCTGCCTCATCATCACCAAGCCTAGGTTGCCGTATGGACTTTCGAAATCAACCTTTGCCTGAATGGCCGCCTCGAAATGCTCCTTAGCCTCCGTAAGGCGCCCCTGTTCCATCAGGGCTACCCCCAATAGATCGTGAGCAAGGTAATTTTGGGGTGACACCTGTATCGCATGCCCGAAGAGTGTAAAGTTGTTTCGCCAGTTGGCCAGTTGTCCGATGGTTGTCCAGGCTAGAGTGCAAATGATCAAGCCGGTGCCTAAGGATAAAATTATCCGTCTGTAGGGAAAACGATGCAGTAAGTCCGGGATTCCCCACGCCGCCATAATAAAAAGACCGATGAGAGGTATATAAGCGTATCGATCGGCCCAGGCCTGTGCACCCACCTGAATAAAACCGATAACCGGCACCAGCGTTCCAAGATACCAGAACCAGCCGGTAAAAAGATAAGGGTAATCTCGGCATTTATAAATAACACCCGCCGTGACGACAAGTAGAACAAGAAGAGACATCACGATCCGGACCGAAAACCAGTTCACAGGGTGAGGGTAAAAGATAATCAAGTCACGTGGCCATAGCATCACCTCCATATATTTCAAATACGAAATCGAGGCGTTGGCCAGGCGTACGGGGATGGGAAGCAACTCCGTCGCCGCAATAACCGAAACGGCGGCGGCGGCGTATATGGTCATCCCCGCTGCGATGGCGGACAAAAAGATCAGAGGAATTTTTTCCTTGATCAGCACCCAGGGAAACCCCACTCTCGCAGCGAATCGCCATCTCCCCAAGGGCCAGACATCAAGGAGCAGAAATACAAAGGGCAACGTGACCAGCATGGGTTTGGCGAGGAGCCCCATTGCCAACGAGATGGCAACCATGCCATAGCGCAGCCTCCCAGGCCTCTCCACATAACGTAAGTACGCAAGCATTGAAAACATCCAGAAGAACGTGCTGAGGACGTTTTTCCTCTCGGCAATCCACGCCACCGATTCAACATTGACCGGATGGAGTAAAAAAACCGCCGCCACGAAAGCACTCGGCCATTTTGCCGCGGTCATCCTGTCAAGGAGAAAAAAGAGCAAACAGCCACTCAGGACATGGAAGATGAGATTCATCAGATGATGCCCTGCCGGGTCGAGACCGAAGAGGGAAACGTCCCCCATGAGGGAGAACCAAGTAAGCGGATGCCAGAGCCCCATCTCTGTCGCGGAAAGCGCCCAGAGTATGGACGCCCGTTGCAGGCCCTGTGTTACCCATGGATATTTATAGACATAACCCGGATCGTCCCAGAGGACGAACTCATACTGAAGGACCTCTCCATAAACGGCTACGGTCATAAGCGACAACAGGAGGATCATCAAGGTTCTCGGAGAGATGACTTTTACGTTCATGGATCCCCCGGCCCCCGTTGCGGCCTTCCAGCATAGGCGGGGTTGATGGACGCAGCCTTTGTTTCATGTATCTTCGCCTCTTCATGGCGTCCTGTTTTACGCAGGGCCAACGCCAGATTGTAGTGGGCATTGGCATAATCGGGTTGCCTGCTGATGGCTTCTTGAAAATGGGCGATGGCGTTTTCTGTTTTGCCGACGGCCAGGTAAGCCATTGCCAGGTTATTATGAATGCCGGCATGGTCCGGCTGATAGTTCAATGCCTTCCGCAAGGCGTGCATTGCCTCGGCATAAGCCATCTCATGCATCAGGGCAACACCGAGGAGATTCCAGGGGGCGTTCATCGGAGGAGATAGCTGAATAGCTTTTCGATAATATTTTGACGCCTCACTATATTTCTTATTCCTGAAATGAAGGTCACCCATTTGGATATAGGCGGCAAAAAATCGGGGTTCTATAGCCAGAACCGCTTCAAAACAGCGTAACGCAGCGCTGTCTTGTCCCTTTTTTTTAAGCAGCACGCCCATACCGTAATAGGCTGGTTCATAATTAGGCTTGATGGCTATAGACCGTTGAAAATGGTTTATGGCCGCCTCGTCATCCCCATGCGTCATCAGCGCCGAAGCCAGATTGGCCTCCGCAATATAATTATTTTTTGTCACGGCAATGGCATGGCGAAACAGCGTCAGATCGTTTCCCCAGTAAAGGGCCTGACGCCAGGCCACAGCGGTCAGAGTGGTCAGAAGGATGATCAGCGCTACAATCATGCTTTGACGCCGCCATCCCTGAAGCCTATGCGGTAGTGAGCAGGCGGCCAGCCAAAACAAGCCGATAAACGGTATATACGTATAACGGTCTGCCATGGCATGGGCGCCCACCTGAAGAATGCCGCTCACCGGGGCGAGAGAGATAAGGTACCAGAGCCAGCCGACGGCAACATGGGGATATTTTTTCCTCAGACAAAAAGATAAAATGGTGAGAGCAACAATCACCCCTCCGGAAGCGGCTACTTGCCAAGCCGGCCATTGGCCCGGATGGGGATAAAAAACCGCCATATTAACCGGCCAGATCATCTTGACCAGGTAGGTAACATATGAAACCAGCATATTGGCGGCTCGGTCAGGGAAAGAAAGCCTATCGGCGGTCACAAGGGCACCGACCCCCTTTTCCGCATAAACCGTCACGATGATTGACATGGCGGCCATGATCATCAGGGGCAATTTTTCCAGGAGGAGATGAAAGATATGACGTCCTGCCAACCGTCCCCAAGGCGTCTCCATGCCTACATGCCGTCTTCCCAGGGGCCAGTTATCCAGAATGAGCAGCACTAACGGCAAAGTAACAATCATGGGCTTCGCCATCAGCCCACAGGCGAAGCAAAACAGGACCAAGGTATATCGTCCCCAGTCAGGACGATTGGCATACCAAATATAGAAATACATGGTCAACATCCAGAAAAAGGTCGAAAGAACATCTTTCCGCGATGAGATCCACACCACCGGCTCCACATGAAGGGGATGAATTGCAAACAGCGCGGCAACCAGCGCGCCTCTCCATTCTCCCCCAAGGAGACGCCGCATGATCAAGAAGAGCAATAGGGTATTTCCGATGTGCAGGAAGACATTGGTTAAATGGTACCCACCGGCATACGTACCGTAGAGATGTCCATCCACCATGAGGGAGAGCCAAGTCAGTGGATGCCAGAATCCTGCCTCCAGATTTACTAAGGCCCAGACGATATTGGACCACGTTAAACCTGATAAGACATGAGGATTATGAGCGGCATAGATGCCGTCGTCATAAAGGGAAAAAGGGAATTCTATTGTCTGACCATAAACAATGAGATTGATGACCACGAGCAGAAAACAGATAAACGCTTTTCCAGGGAATGCTGGCGTCCCTATTTCTTTTATTGTCATGATCTTGATTTTCAAGTTTATGGCCTTACCTTTTCGGCTGGTGAACTCTGTGTTCCTCTGCTCCCTTTTCCCGATAAAGAGCCGCAGCCGCTTTATCTTTCTTCAGGTCATACGCTTCGGCTATAAGCAGATAGGCTCTTGTCGTATCCCCTCTCCACGTAATTGCCCTTTTTGCCTCAGCGATGGCCGCATCAGGCCATCCTTTTCTTAGCAAGACGGCACTGTAGGTCAAGTGGTAGCGTCCCTCTTTGGGATTCAAGGTCAGCGCCCTACCAATATGTTGCTCCGCACCGGCAAGATCGTCTTGTTTCAGCAGGATTTCCGCTATAGCTTGATAAGGTTCAGGATTGAATGACGCCATGTCAATGGCCTGTTTAAATAGTTTCATGGCCTCATCATCGTTCCCGATCATCCGGTAATACTGGCCCAGATAAAATAATGTATGCGTCTTGTTGTGCCTGCCGGAGTTGTCTCGTGCATGGAGGGCCTTGAGAAGCTCGTCGCGACCTTCTGGAAGGGCTCCCCGGGCAAGATAGACAACGCCAAGATTATGATGCGGCCTCATTAAATCAGGTGCCTTGGCAACATTGTCCAACCAGAGGGATCGTTCCGTTCTAAAGACGTCGTTACGAGTTATAACTGTCAGGCCTTGTGTAATCACCATCAAGACAACAGCAAACACAACAATGCCTTTCAAGACGGGACGATCCACAAAACAGTTGAACAGAGACATGACGCCTATGGCCACAGGGACAAAGAAGAGCATGGAAGGCAGATAATTTCTGTGTTCATAGATGATCTCCAAGGGCATAAAGGACCCCTCAATGAAATGATTCACAAAGAAGAAAAGGATACAGAACGTAATAAGCGGTTTCTTCTTGATGAGCGCCAGTGCCAAGACGATCATCGCCATGAGCAATGCAATGGCAGGTAGGGTTGTCCAAGGGTAAAAGAGAGAGGTTGAAATCTTGATATCGTGAAGCAAGGTCAAACGATCCGGTGTCGGATAGAGCAGCAAGGACATATAGAAAAGGATGACCCGTGGCTGTGTCAAGAGCCTTTCCCCGAGGGTAAAGGGCCGCATCTGATAGCCGTCCAAGATGGTTGTTATATCGACAAGAAACAAACTAATCACCAACACAAAACCGATAATAATCGTTATAAAAAACAGGCTCTTTTTCACACTTTCCCGTTTCACGCCTTGAATAACGATCAAATCCAACAACAAAAGGCTCACCGGCAGCATCGCCCCATTCTCTTTGGACGCGAAAGAGGACAGAGCGGCAAGGAGGCAGATTGCCATGTAGATGACGGCCATACGGATTGTTAGAGCCCTTCGGGCTTTGACATAGAAGAACATGGCCATGATATAAAAAAGGGCACAGAGACTCGTCATCCGCTGGACAATGTAGGTCACGGCGGTGACCTGAAGCGGATTGACGGCCCATAAAACTACTGCCAGGCAGGCAATGGCATACGCCTGCCTCCCGTAATCTTTCTTGAGAAGAGGCAGGTTCAGCACCTCGAAGACGAAAAGAAAAAGAAAGAGGGACGCGAGATAATGGATAGCGATATTAACTACATGATAGCCGAACACCTCTTGCTGTCCGGCATAATAGTTCAAGGCAAAACTGAAATAGGACAGCGGACGCCGCATCGACGCCTCTGAAATGCCCTGGAACGATTTTGTTATTTCGTCCCATGACAGACTCTTCAGATGGATATTGTAATTGCCTTCAATATTGGGATAATCGTCAAAATGCCAGGAATTATTCAGACTGCTGCCATAGAGCAAACCGATGAGTAAGGCGAGAACGATGATGGGAAGTCCATACTTTTTCATACGGAAACGGCAAACGTCTCACGATAATAAAAAAAGGGGCAAGGACACACCCTTACCCCCATTAAAGGAACGTAATATGCGGTTATGGTGTAATGACACCATCTGCATTAACGCTGTAAGTCGTATTACCGCTGGCATGAACTGCCGTCAAGGCTATACTCTTGATAGTACCGGTGGCAACAGTAACGGTAACACCCGCCGATGGCTTATAACCATAGTTTGTCAAGGTCGTGGTTGCAGAAATCGTCTCCGCCGGCGAATCGGCAAAAAAGGCCTGGGATGCTGTATAGGCGTTCTTTGCATCCGACTTTGCCGCCGTGTTGTAACCCCTTACCCGATACGCCGTGAACTGCGGGATGGCGATGGCTGCGAGGATACCGATGATGGCGATAACGATCATGAGCTCGATGAGGGTGAAACCCTTCTGTCCTTTTCTTTTCCTGAATACTTTCATTTCTTTTCCTTTCTCTATAAAATATTTGGTTGATTGCTGATTATTATCTTGACTGCCGCCGGTTTCCCCCCCTGATCACCCCCTCCATTTTTGGAATCTGTTGGACAATTTCATTTCGTTTGAATTGTGTCGGTCATGTAGTTGCAATTGACATGCCAGGAGACATCTATAGTCAACCCAACAAAGCAAATATTGAAAGCTCATTAAAGTAAGCACTTTTTTGAATACTTTCCGGCCGCTGCATTTTTCATCCGGCGGACAAAGGAAAGAATGGTGGTGATTTTCACCATGTCGCGGTTATTTACAGCAAGAAAGGTCCGGTCACTCGACGCGATAGGCAATTGAAAATGTCCTGCGACAACTCCCGGAACAGTGATGTCTTCATCGAGGGATTCCCACCGCAGGGCATATCCATCGAGTCGCAGGGTCAACTCTGCGTTTTTCTTGACAACTTGACAAATAAATGGCATGTTTCTCACCAAATCAACATGGAGATGACGGGATGCAGATATTGACCGTTGGGGAATTGAAGGCTAATTTTTCTGAAGTATTGCGGAATGTCCAGAACGGCCAGGAGTTTGTCATCAGCTACGGCAAGAAAAAGGAAAAGGTCGCCCTCATCCTGCCCTATGATCACGGGAAATCCAAAGTTGACAGGCCGCTGGGGCTGCTTCGAGGGAAGGCCGGTTTCAATATCCGGAAAGATTTCAAAATGACGGACGAGGAATTCCTTTCGTCATGAGTTACCTTCTCGACACCCATGCCTTTCTCTGGTCTATATTTGATCCCGATCAGATCAGCGAGAAAGCCAGACGCATCATCACGAATTCCGACGAAATTATGCACGTCAGTGTCGTGACCTTCTGGGAGATATCCTTGAAATACGCCGCCGGCAAGATTGATCTGCTTAATGTACTTCCTGAGGAATTTCCTGAGATTGCCCGGCAATTGAACTTTGACATCCTCAGTCTTGCAGAATCGGAGGCGGCGTCATTTTACCGGCTTCCGAAGCTGGGGCATAAAGACCCCTTCGATCGCCTCATCGTCCGGCAGGCCATACATTACAAGATGACGCTCATCTCGAAAGATTCAAAATTGAAAGAGTACCGAACAGCGGGGCTGAAAATTCTCTGGTAACGGTCGCAAGTCGGAAATCGTTTTGCCGATAAGCATGGAAGGCTGCTCCGGCCCGAATTATGGGCGGAGAGCATTGTCCTTGACAATACGGCAAATAATTTCTATTCAATGCGCCGGTAAGAACAGGCAATAACAGGGAGAAGCAGGCCATGTACGAAGTGACGATCAAGAAATCATTTGCTGCCGCCCACATCCTCAAGGAGATCGGGGGGAAGTGCGAAGACCTCCACGGCCATAACTTTCTGGTGGAGGTCACCGTTGCGGGGGAGCGCCTCAACGATGAGGAACTCCTTATCGATTTCCGGGATCTGAAGCGGTGGACCAATGAGATCCTCGACGAGCTTGACCACAAATATCTCAATGAAGTGGAGGCCTTCCGGGATATCAACCCCTCGTCGGAGCGGGTGGCGAAATACATCCATGACCGGTTGGCGCCCCAGGTGCAGGCCGTGAATCTGCGGGTGGCCTGCGTGACGGTCTGGGAATCCGACAACGCCCGGGTGGCGTACCGGCCATGATCGACGTCCAGAACCGCCGGGATCACCGGAAGATCGAGATCACCAAGGTGGGCGTCAAGGGGATCAAATACCCGATCATCGTCCTGGACCGGGCCTCCGGCACCCAACCGGTGAACGCCACGATCAACATGTACGTCAACCTGCCTCATCATTTCAAGGGGACCCACATGAGCCGCTTCGTGGAAATTCTCAATGAATTCCGGGGGCAGATCAACATCAAAACCTTCCATGTGATCCTGGAGAAGGTGCGGGAGAAGCTCCGGGCCGAATCGGCCCACATGGAGATCTTCTTCCCCTATTTCATCGAGAAGACGGCGCCGATGACGAAGGCCAAGAGCCTCATGGAATACAAATGCCTCTTCTGCGGCTCCCTGAACGACCGGGGGACGGACTTCCAGGTGGGCGTCATCGTTCCCGTGACGACGCTGTGCCCCTGCTCCAAGGAGATCAGCGAACGGGGCGCCCACAACCAGCGCAGCATCGTCACCGTCAAGGTACGGTTCCGGAAGTTCTTCTGGATCGAGGATCTCATCCGCATCGTGGAGGATTCGGCCAGCGGCGAGGTCTATTCCCTCCTCAAGCGCCCCGACGAGAAATTCGTCACGGAGCGGGCTTACGAAAATCCCATGTTCGTCGAGGACGTGGTCCGGAACGTCGCCGCCCGCCTGAAGGAACACGAGAATTTCCCCTCCTACACCGTGGAGGCGGAGAACTACGAGAGCATCCACAATCACAGCGCCTATGCCTATGTGGAGGGAAAATGACGGAAAAAACGAAGGGGAATGACTTCTTCAACATCTACGCCCACGGCTTTATCCGCACTGCCGTTTGCATCCCGGAGGTGAAGGTGGCCGATGTGGATTTCAACGTCCGGGCGACGATAAAGCTGGCCCGGCGGGCGGCGGCCAATCACGCCGTCTTCGCCCTCTTCCCGGAGCTGGGGATCTCGGCCTATTCCAACGAGGACCTCTTCCATCAGGAGGCCCTGCTGCTGGCCGTCCGGGACGGGCTGGGGAAAATAATCGCCGCCTCCCGGCGGCTCCGGCCGGTGATCGTCGTCGGCGCCCCCTTGCAGGTGGAAGACCGCCTCTTCAACTGCGGCATCGCCATCCACCGGGGCCGGATCCTCGGCGTCGCCGTCAAGTCCTATCTGCCCAACTACCGGGAATTCTATGAGCGCCGCCAGTTCACCCCCGCGGAGGAGGCGATCGTCACGGCCATCGACCTCTGCGGTCAGGAAGGCGTCCCCTTTGGGGCGGATCTGATCTTCACGGCACGTAACATCCCCCACTGCCGCTTCTACCTCGAGCTCTGCGAGGATGTCTGGGTCCCCATCCCGCCTTCCAGTTTCGCCGCCCTGGCCGGGGCGACACTCATCGGCAACCTCTCGGCGTCGAACATCACCATCGGCAAATCGGACTACCGCCGGAGCCTGGCGGCCAACCAGTCGGCCCGTTGCGTCGCCGCCTATCTATACGCGGCGGCGGGGCCGGGGGAATCGACGACGGATCTGGCCTGGGACGGCCACGCCATGATCCACGAAAACGGCAATCTCCTGGCGGAATCGGCCCGCTTCGCCCCGGAGGCGCAGATCATCTACGCCGACGTCGATCTGGACCGTCTGGCCCAGGACCGGATGCGTCTCACGAGCTTCAGCCAGAACGCCCGGACCCACCGCGACCGGGTGCGGGCTTTCCGGCGGGTCGGTTTCGATCTCGACGTCCCCCGAGGCATGCGAATTCTTCTGGCCCGGGAATACCCCCGATTCCCTTACATCCCCGCCGACCCCGGCAAGCGCGACCAGCGATGTTACGAGGCCTACAACATCCAGGTCCAGGGCCTGGCCAAGCGGCTCCAGGCGGCGGGGATCGGCAACGTGGTCATCGGTATCTCCGGCGGCCTGGATTCCACCCACGCCCTCATCGTAGCGGCCCGGACCATGGATCTCCTCAAGCTGCCCCGGAGCAACATCAAGGCCTACACCATGCCGGGCTTCGCCACCACGGACAAGACCTACACCAATTCCCTCCGGCTGATGAAGGTCCTGGGGGTGGAGGCCAACGAGCTGGACATCCGCCCGAGCTGCCTCCAGATGCTCGAGGATGTTCGGCACCCTTTCGTGAAGGGAGAGCCGGTTTACGATATCACCTTTGAAAACATCCAGGCGGGGGAGCGGACCTCCCACCTCTTCCGGCTGGCCAACATGCGCCGGGCCCTGGTATTGGGCACGGGCGATCTGAGCGAGCTGGCCCTGGGGTGGTGCACCTACGGCGTCGGAGATCACATGTCCCACTACAACGTCAACGCCAGCGTCCCCAAGACCCTGATCCAGCATCTGATCCGCTGGGTGGCCGACACGGTGGTGTTTTCGCCGGAGACGTCAGCGGTGCTCATCGACATCCTCGACACGGAGATCAGCCCGGAACTCATCCCCGGCGCCGACGACACAGGTCCCTTTAGCCGCGCCGATACTGGCGTGGCGGACGTGGGCGGCTCGGATGATTTGAGGGGAGGCATGGCAGGCGATACGGGCATGGGCGCCCAGCCGGCGCAAAAGACCGAGGCGGTCATCGGCCCGTACGAGCTCCAGGACTTCAACAATTTCTACGTCACCCGCTTCGGTTATCTGCCGACGAAGATCGCCTTCATGGCCTACTGCACCTGGCGGGACGCCGGGCGCGGAAGTTGGCCGGGCATCCCGGAGGATAAGAGACGCCAGTACGCCATCGGGGAGATCAAGGGCTGGCTGGAGGTTTATCTGTACCGCTTCTTCAAGACGAGCCAGTTCAAGCGCTCCTGCATCCCCAACGGCCCGAAGGTGGGGTCCGGGGGCTCCCTGTCCCCCCGGGGGGATTACCGGGCCCCCAGCGACAGCGAGGCTGCCGTATGGCTGGAGAACGCCCGGTTGATCCCGGAGGAGGAGTGAAGGGGGGAGGAATAAAAAGCCTTTTCATGGTGGAGGGATGAAAGGCCTTTTACGGGAGATGTCGATATTATTCAATGTTGCTTGATATTATTAGATAATCCCAGTCTGAGGACAGACTGTTTTACCAGGTGAGGTGTAAAAGATGAGACGACAGCAATACAAGGACTTCGACGCCACGGAGCTTTTCTGCCCCCGTTGCCGGCGGTCCGTACCCGTCCGCAAGCGGCTGCTCCTGGTCTTGTCCGAAGGAGAAAAATACGACTACACCTGCGTTTACTGCGGGACCTCCGTGGGGGACAAACTGGTGAAGGACAACGAAGGGGTCAAAATACTGCTCAAGTAAAACATTGATGACGGTCCACCGTAAAAAGCAGGGTGAAGAAGAACAAGGCCGCCGTCCCGGATGGGGCGGCGGCCTTTGTTTTTTCAGCCTGGAGCGAGCGAAGATTTCCGGCCGGGCAAGCCCGGAGTCCATCTTCTCCCTCACCGTCGAGCCGGGGTATAACCCGCCGGCGGTGGTCGAATCGGTGTTTAGCGCCCGATCACGTAGCGATAGGGGTCAATCTGGTCGCGGAGGATACTCAGCTCTTCTTCCGTCGGGGGAAGGTTCTCCACGATCTTCGGGGCCTTGAGGAGCTCGAAGCCGCAGTTGTCCTGCACGTCCTTCTCGGAATAGCCGGGATTGATCGCAATGATCCGCATCCGCTTGGATTCTGGTTCGAAATCCATAACGGCCATGTTTGTGATGATCTTGTAGGGGCCGGCTCCCAGGGGCAGACCGGACTTGGCGCGGGAATCGCCGCCTTCCAGCCAGCCGGGGGTGGTGATGTAGGAACACCTCTCGGTGAAGCGCTTGGGATCCTGGGGGGTCATGACCATCATCCGCCAGCAGAAGGATCCAAAGTCATTGGCGCCGCCGCTGCCGGGGAAGCGGACCTTCGGCTTCTGGTGATCGTTGCCGATCCGCGTGGAGTTCAGGTTGCCGTACATATCGATCTGCGCCCCGCCGAGGAATGTATAGTCGAGCTGTCCGCGGCAGGCGGTTTCCATAATTTCCGCCATGCTGCTGGCCATGAGGGCCTTCCAGGTCGTCCGGGAATCACCGACGGAGATGGGCATTTCAGGGATCAGGGGCGCAGCGCCGCCTGCTTCAAACAAGATCACCAGATTCGGTGAATGGGCCTTCTGCGCCAGCATGGCTGCGGCACAGGGAGCGCCGGTGCCGACGCCCACGGAAGCGCCGTCTTCGAGTTCCCTCGCCGCGGTGCAGATCATCAATTCCATTGTATTGTAGTTTGCCATAATCTCTTCCCTCCTCCTTTCTATTCCCTGGCGCCGATCATGAGCCATTCTTTCTGTCTGAGTCTAAGCATCTTCTGCATGCCGCCGTTTTTCTCGATGTATTCATAGTGATCCTTAACACTGTAAATGTTCTTGTCGAGGAACGCCTTGAACTCTTCCGGATCCTTCTCCACCTTCAACCATTCACGGAGATGATCTTCATCGGAGAAATACTCGCCATACATGTTACCGGGATAGCAGCCGAAAGGCTGTTCGATAACGGCATCGACACACCAGTAAGGAATAAAGGTCGAGGTGGGATCCCTACGTATCTCGTCGTTGGTGATCAAACGTTCACAGGTTACGATCACTTTTTTAGAGGAACGGGCAATGTCGTAATCCGACATCAGGATGCCTTTGGTCCGGCAGTTGCCGTAAATGTCCGCCTCATGGACGTGAAGCAGACCTACATCCGAATACAGAGCCGGTACGAGAGCGTAATTCGTACCTGTAAAGGGACATTTAACCTTTACCGCACCGCTGTATTTGAAGGTATCGGTGCCCATCATATTGCGGATGGGATGGAAAGAAACTCCCGCACAGGCTGCCTTATAGCGCACGGCCAGGGTATAATTTGTCCACTCGCACACTTCCACTTTGCCGCTTTCCATGTATTGCCGGGCATTGGGGGACAAGCCTCTTGCTTCGAGGCCGATGATGTAAGCAACATCGCACCTGTTGAAACATCCTCCCGCGGAAAGAATCTCGAAGTCGTGAGTTGCGGTATGGCCAGCCAATCCCAGGTTCTTCTTCCCCTGTCTGACCATTTCATGCAACACTGCCGACGCGATCCTGTTGACTCCGAAGCCGCCGATCGAAACATAATCGCCATCCTGGACATACTTCTGGACTGCTTGTTTGACCGTGGTGAGTTTACTCACGAGGGCGCGGCTTTTGTGGCGGAAAAATTCCCTCGCTTTGTCCGCATCCGGATCAGTAAAGATCCTTCCTACTCCTTGTTCAATAACGTCCACTGAACCTACCTCCTTCTCTCTTTTTTTGTGACAATTTACCTGTTTACTTTATTACACGCCTGTGCCGTACGTAAACATTACCGCTGAATACAAAAATAATTAAAGGGGTTTAACTAACTGCGATGAGTCAGTGGCGTCTTAGCACAACAAACGGCGGGAAGCAAGGAAAATATTCGGTTTATTGTCACCGATGTTTCCTTGCCAGGGCGGCCTTCAGCTTCTCCCCCAGAGCTCCGGCAGCGGGAGATCCCGCCCCTTCCGTCCGATCCTGATAGACCATTTCCGCCTCCCGGGCCGCAGCGGCACCGGCGAGATAATCGCCCAGCACCTCGCGGCTGTGGGCGTTTTCGTGACAATAAACGCAGAGATTCTCCCAGTTGCTGCCGTCGGGAGGGTTGTTATGATGGTTGCCGTCCTTGTGATGAACCGTCAGGAGCTGGCGGTTCGCTCCGGAAAATTCCCGGCCGCAGTGGGCGCATACCAGGCCATGGATGGCCAGGGAACGCTCCCGGTAATCCTCGCCCGGGGGCTTCTGTTGGACGGCTTTCATCTCCCGGACCACTTCTTCCAGCGGCCGGGCGGACCCGGCGGCGGGTTTCCGTACGATCGCCTGGACGCGCCCGCCTTTGCTGCCGAAGGTCATTTTAGCCATGCCCCGGAACCCCCTATCCTTTTATCTGCCGCCGGGGAGAGGAATAGGCGTTCAGAAAGACCCGGACGCCCTTCATGACAGCACCGGCATTCCTGAGGAAAACGAAAAAGGGCAGGCGGAGCCCCAGCCGGAGCACCGACTCCACTTCCATGAGCACCTCGGCCACTGCCTGCACCCTCTTCACGACGCCCGCGGCCACGGCTACCTGATCGTTGACGGTATGGACCGTCAACTTCATCTGCTCCGCTGCCTCGTCGAGGTTTTTCAGGATGTCGGGCAGGCGCCGCTGGAGCATCTCCTGGGAGACTTGCAGGCCTTTCACCAATTTTCGCACCTGATAGAGCAAGGGGGCGGTAAACGCCGCCATGAGAAAAACGGCCATGCTGAGCAATAACAGGCTGAGCTCTACATACATTTCAATCCTCGCATCTGGATTTTATTGCCTTTGTCGATGATGACGGATCGCCGGGGCCGGGGAAATCCTCCGCGGCTCTTAAGGATCTCGTAAAAACTAAAAAATCACCTTTTTGTCATTCCTTGCTCGACACGGAATCCTATAATTACATTTACTTCTGAATTCGAGCTTTCGGCGGAATGACATGCTCTCCGACTTCTTACGAGTTCGTCATTCTTAGGCCGATTTTTCCTCTTTGTAAGCCTCCACCCCGGCGTCGATCGCCCTTTTCAGCCGGCTCTTGTTGTCTTCCAGGCTTTCCTTCCCCTTTTCCACCATGGTTCCCGCTTTGGCTTCCAGCTCTCCCACCTTCTCCCGAGCCGTTTCCTCGATTTTCTTCAGGCGGCTGACCGCGGTTTCATAGGTCTTCCGGCTCTTTTCCAGGGCCTGCTCGTATTCTTCCTTGGCTTTGGCGACCAGCTCCTCCGCCTTGCGGCCGATGTCTTCCCTGGTCTCCCGGCCGCTCTTCGGGGCGTAAAGTATCCCCACCACCGCGCCGATTACCCCACCGATGAGCACTCCCTTCAAGAAATCTCCCGCACGGTCCGACATAGTTCACCTCCTATTTTTTTCTTTTTATTAAGCAATTGCCGGAAAGCTGTCAAGGCCTTTTGAGACATAAAAAAACCGGACCTTCGCAAAGCGACGATCCGGTTTTCCGTTTGATCTGTTGATTTTATACTACTTTGCCGCCGGAGCTGCGGGAGCCGGGGCCGCCGGGGCCGCGCCGGGTGCCGCCGGAGCCGCACCAGGAGCCGCCGGAGCCGCACCAGGAGCCGCCGGAGCCGCACCAGGAGCCGCCGGAGCGGGAGCGGGGGCTGCCGTCTTGGCCGGTTCAGCCGGTTTCTGCTCTTCCGCCTTCTTGCAACCAACTACCGCAAACGAAAACGTCACAACCAAAAGCAGCGAAAGAATAATGGCGAATACCTTCTTCATTAAAGCGTCACCTCCTTTCCAATGATTTCATTGCCATACGATGACTCTAATCACCTTGAGTGATGAGAGACCATACGCCTTTTTTTTACCTTGTCAAGATAAATTTAACATTATATAAGGCATGGCAAATTCGAGGCCGCAAACCGGAGGAATCATGATTTTAGGCATTGACGTAGGCGGAACGCATACGGATGCGGTTCTGATCGAAGGATTCAAAATCAGAAAAAAGGCCAAGATTCCGACGGACGCAGCCCATCTCCTCAACTCCCTGCTCCGGGTGGCAACGGAGATCCTCACCGGGGAAGATCCAAAGAAGCTGCAACGGGTAGTCCTCAGCACCACCCTCTCCACCAACGCTATTGTCCAGGGCAAGGTGGAACGGGTGGGAATGGTGGTCGCCGGCGGTCCCGGCCTGTCTCCAGCGCTCCTTCCCCGGATTCCCCACACCTTTCATATCACCGGTTACGTCAACCACCGGGGAGTGATCGCCGCCGATATTGACCAGGAAGAGATAAAGGCGGTGGGGGAAAAGCTCCGGCGGGAGGGGATCAAGCACCTGGGCGTCGTGGGCAAATTCTCCACCCGCAACCCCGCCCAGGAGCTGCGGACGGCCGCTCTCCTGTCGGATAATTTCCGCCACGTGTCCTTGGGGCACCGCATGTCGGGGCACCTGAATTTCCGGCGCCGCATTGATACCACCTACCTCAACAGCGCCGTCTGGGAGAGCTACCAGCGCTTTGTAAACGACGTCCTTCAGTTCGTGCGGAGCCAGGGCATCGAAGTCCCGATCTATATCCTCAAGGCCGACGGGGGAACGTTCGACGTGGCCAAATCCGCCGATTCTCCCGTCCAGACCATCCTCTCCGGGCCGGCGGCCAGTATCATGGGCATCCTCAGCATGGCCAAATGCGACGAAGACGCCGTGGCGCTGGACATCGGCGGCACCACCACGGATATCGCCGTCTTTGCCGACGGCGTGCCCCTGTTGGAAAACCTCGGCGTTACCATTGAAGGTCACAAGACGCTGATCCGGGGATTGCGGACCAGGTCCATAGGCCTGGGCGGCGACAGCGCGGTCAGTTACGAGGAGGGACGGCTGCACGTGGGTCCCCGGCGGGAAGGACCGGCGGCGGCCCTGGGCGGGCCCTGCCCTACCGTCACGGACGCCATGATCGTCCTGAAGCGGACCGCGATCGGGGATGGGGACCTGGCCGTTGCCTCCCTGACGCCCCTGGCAAAGCAGATGGGCCGCTCCGTCGCCGCGACGGCGGAGATCATCTTCACCGAGGCCTGCGGAAAGATTGTCGCGGCGGTACGTTCTTTCATCGATGAAATCAACAACGAACCCGTTTATACCATCCACGAAATGTTGGCGGGAAAGATCGTCGCGCCGAAAACCCTCCACGTCATGGGAGGACCGGCGGCAGCCATGGCGGATGCCTTGGGCGAAATGCTCGCCTACCGTCCCGTCATCCCCCAGCACTCCGAGGTAGCCAACGCCGTGGGTGCCGCTTTGGCCCGCACTACGGCGGAAATCACCATCCTTGCCGACACGGAGCGTCGGCTCCTCACCATCGGCGAAGAGGGGGTGCAGATGGAAATCCCTTCGCGTTATACGGCGGCGCAGGCCATCGCGGTGGGCGCGGAGAAACTGCGGGAAAAGGCCCTCGCCATGGGCGCCCATCCGGAGGATCTGGAAATCGAAGTCGTGGAGAATCAGGAATTCAACATGGTCCGGGATATGTACATGGCGGGAAAGAATATCCGGGTCAAGGTTCAACTCAAGCCGGGGCTGATCTCCGGCTTCACCCGGGGACAGTCCCTGTGAGGAAAAAATAATGGCATCTACGGACAACAAACGGCGCCGCACCGGGCTGATCTTTTTCCCCGCCTTCGACTGGGCCATCTCACCCACCCATCCGGAGCGGGAGGAAAGGCTCCTCTATACCCAGGACCAGGTCTTTGAAGAGGGCCTCCTCGATTTCGACAACATCAGCGAATTCAAGCCCGGCCTGGCCACGGTGGCGGACATCGACCGGATCCACATCTGCGTCCCCGAGGCAAAGAGCGTCATCACGGAATCCCACCTCATCTCGGCGGGGGGGGCCATCACGGCGGCGGAAAAGGTCCTTTCCGGGGAAGTGGACAACGCCTTCGCCCTGGTCCGGCCGCCGGGACATCATGCCATGCGGGTCGTCCACGGCGCCCGGGGCTTCTGCAACGTCAACATCGAGGCGATCATGGTGGAATACATCCGGAAGCATTACGGACCCAAACGGATCGCTATCGTCGATACGGACTGCCATCACGGCGACGGGACCCAGGAGATCTACTGGCATGATCCCAACACGCTGTGCATCTCCATTCATCAGGACGGTCGGACCCTCTATCCGGGATCGGGATTCACCGATGAGTTCGGGGGACCCAACGCCCTGGGGATGACGATCAACATCCCCCTGCCGCCCCGGACCTCCGACGAAGGATTCCTCTACGTCCTGGAAAAGGTGATCATGCCCATCCTCGCGGAATACAAGCCGGATCTCGTCATCAACTCCGCGGGGCAGGACAATCACTACACGGACCCCATCACCAACATGCGCTTTTCCGCCCAGGGCTACGCCCGGCTCAACGAGATCCTGGCGCCGGACATCGCGGTCCTGGAAGGGGGATATTCCATCGAGAAGGCCCTCCCCTACGTAAACGTGGGGATCATCCTGGCCATGGCGGGTCTGGATTACAGCGCTGTCCGGGAGCCGGACTATCACGCCGAGGCCCTGCGGCAGAGCGACCAGATCACCCGGCACATCGAGCGCACCGCCGAGGAGGTTATGCAACTCTGGAAGAAACGCCGGGAGATGAAAAAACCTCTGGTCGGCAGCGCCGGCTATGTGAAACGGAACAAACACATCTACTACGACACGGACGGCATCTCGGAACAGCAGGAAGAAACGGTCCGGGTCTGTGACGACTGCGGCGGCCTGGTGATGATCGACTCCTTCGCCGACACGGGCCGGCGCGTCTTTGCCATCATCGTTCCCGGCCAAAGCTGCCCCGTCTGCCGGCAGGAGGGGGAGGCCTTCTTTGCCCGCATGGAAAAGGGTCGGCACCGCCACATCTATTTTCAGGACCGGGACCGCGACATCTATATCGCCAAATAAGCGCAGTAAAAAACTATAAAACGAGAGAGGAGCAGTTTTATTATGTCCGACGAGATCGTTAAAAGAACCCAGGAAACGGCCAAAACCCTATTCGGAAAAGGGGTCAAGATGGACCCCCCCTATTTGATGTGGCGGGAGTTCGACAAGGATCTGGCCAACGAATTTTCGAAATTCATCACCGGGAATCTCTATTCCCGGAAGGTGTTGACCCTGCCGGAGCGGCAGTACGCGGCCTGCGCCATCCTGGCGGCCACACGGGCGACGGAGGAACTGAAACTCCACGTCAACGCGGCCCTGAACGTGGGTTGCGACCCCAAGAAGCTGGCGGAGATCTTTTTTCAGGTGGCGACCTACGCCGGGATGCCGGCGGTCAACGAGGCGCTGGAGGTCTATCGCGAGGTCCTGAAGGAACGCGGGGAATGGCCGATCAAATAAACAAATAATAAAAAACGCCGAACCGGCATAACCGCTAAGGATATGCCGATTCGGCGTTGTCTTTTTTTTCGCGCTGCTGTCTTCTTCAGTAACTATTCGAGGACCAGGAGGACCTGATTGGTGTCAACTTTGTCCTTCTCATCCACTTTAATCTCTGTCACTTTCCCACTTTTCGGGGCAACAATGGGATTTTCCATTTTCATGGCCTCGAGAATGATAAGTTCTTCATCGGCTTGCACTTCATCACCGACCGAAACCAGGATCTCCGCAATGGTTCCCGGCATGGGGGCTACGACGTCTACTGCCATTTGCTTAACCTCCTTGATTATTTTAATATCTGCACGGTTTTTTCCCGCGCCTCAGCATCTCTTGTCAGTGAGCGGGAGAAGCAGCCGCTCCTCCCGCCCCTGTTATTGATAACAATTACTTTTTCCAGATCGGATCCGCGGGGCCCCAGAACTCCGGCAGCACCGCTTCCGCGGTCCAGTCCGGGGGAATCCGCTGCCCGGGCTGCTCGCCTTGTTTTTCGACGAGCTTCTTCAGACCCGGACGGGCAAACTTCATATGCCCTTCCTTCTGGGTCCGGCCGTTGATGATGGCCTCGGAACGGAGGCGCCTGCCCGCCGTCTTCTCCATCTTCCGACCCAGCCAGAGGACGCGGTCCACGTCATAGCCGTGCTCGATGCCCAACTCGTCGATCTGCACCAGAAGGTCTTCCATGGTAACCAGACCAACGTAACGGGGATCGTCGTAGTAGTACTCGCCGGTACCCCGGATGGGACAGTCATCGAGGAAGTTCGCCGGCTGGCCGCCTAAACCGCCCAGGGTGGCCTCGAAGCGGCTGATACCCGCCTGGAGGGCCGCCAAAATTGACGAAGAAGCAATGCGCTTCGTCTCGTGGAGATGGCAGAGATGGGCCTCCGGATTCGGCATGGCATCGAGAACCATGGAGAAATAACGATACACGTCAGCGGCGTTGGCGGAACCGTCGTGGTCCGCGTGCTCGATATCATGGGCGCCGATCTGGAACCAGCGTTTCGTGAACTCCACGGCGTCCTCCAGTTTCGTGGCGCCGCTGATGGGGCTGCCCCAGATGGTGCTCACCGTGCCGACCATCTTCATACCGGCGTCTCTCGCCTTTTTGATGCACCGCTCGGCTTCACGCCAGTACTGGGTAAGGGTGGTGCCGGAATTGGCAAAGTGATGCTCCGGGTCCGTGGAGACCATCATGAGGATCCGGTCGGGACCGTACCCTTCCTGACGCCATTTGATAGCGAGATCTACCGATGGTTCCCGGATCGTGACGGCGGTAAGACAGACATCCTTGAAGACATCGATCCCCTGCCGAGCGGCGCGTTTTGCGAATGCGTCACTCCGCATGGCCTTCATGACCTCAGCGCCGTCCACAAACTGGGGGGTCGTCCCGGCGGCCATATTGGTCACCTCGAGCTCCCGGCAGCCGGCGAGGATCATCTCCTGGCCGTAAAAGATCTTGGCCTTGGTGGAAATGAACTTCTCTTCATGCTGGAAACCGTCCCGGATTGTGATGTCACCGATGGAAACCTTCTTCGGCATCCGCGGGAAAATCTTCCAATAATCATACTCTGTCGCCATAAAACAATATCCTCCTTCATCTAATGTAATGCTTCGTTGAGATTAAATTCCCCTCCTCCGGCGGCAGGATGGAGGAGGGGAAATAGTTAATCCGTTGATCACTCTCCCTTGAAAACGGGTTTCCGCTTTTCCGCGAAGGCCGCCAGGGCTTCCAGGCGATCCTTCGTGGGAATCGTCACTTCATAGGCCTTGGACTCCAGCGGCAGGGCCACGCCCAGACTCGCCTCGGTGCCGTAGTTCAGAACGAATTTCGCCTGGGCCACGCCGATGGGACCGTTCTTGGCAATTTCCCGCGCCAGTTCCAGGGCGGCGTCCATGAGTTTGTCCGGCTCAACGACTTTGCTGACCAGACCGATTTCCAGGGCCGTCTGGGCATTGAAACGACGGGCCGTATAGATCAGTTCCTTGGCCTTGGCTACACCGACAATCCGCGGCAGGCGCTGGGTGCCGCCGGCGCCGGGGATGATGGCCAGGGACGTTTCCGTGAGACCCATGAGGACATTGGACGAGGCGATGCGAATATCGCATGCCAGGGACAATTCCGTGCCGCCGCCGAAGGCGAAGCCGTTGATGGCGGCAATCACGGGCACCCGCACCTGCTCGACAGCCGTGAAGGTGTTCCGGATGGTGAAGATGAAACGGCGAACCTGATCCTGCGACAGGGTTCTTCTTTCCTTCAGGTCCGCTCCCGTGGAGAAGGACCACTTCTTGGGTTCGTCACCGGCTTTGGAACCGGTGATGATGATACAGCGGAGATCCATATCGAAATTGGCTTCCCGGATCGTGTCCGCGAGGACCGCCAGGAGGTCAAAATTGAAACAATTCATGGCATCGGGACGATTCAGGGTAAGAATCAGGATGCCGTCTTCGGTTCTCTCCTTAAGTAGAATATCAGCCATCTTTTTCCTCCTCTTTAACGTTTAAAACTCAGACCTTCAGATCGCCCCAATCGGAGTGCTGAACCGGGACGCGCAGAGAGATTTCAAAAGCCCGGGCAATCTTGTCGCGGGCCTCGCTGAAGGCAACGACGCCGTCATGGAACAGGAGGGAACCGGTATAGAAGGGATGTCCTTCCGCATCGTAACGGTCGCGCATCATCTGACGGAATTTGGCCATTTCTTCTTCGTTCACCGGCTGGCCCTTGGCCTCGATGTTTTTCCGGCGCACCGTCTCGACAATGAAGCCCGCCGTCTCACCGGACATAACGGTGGTGCGGCCGCGCATGTTTGTGAAGGCGAAGCGGGGCTTGAAGGCCCGGCCGTTCATGCCGTAGTTGGCGGCGCCGTGGTCGGGTCCGATAACGTAGGTAACTTTGGGTGACATGAGACAACTGCAGGCCCGGACCATGTCGGAGCCGTACTTGCCGATGCCGCCCCACTCTTCCGCCTTGCCTACCATGTATCCGGGGGAACCCTGGAGGAACAGGACGGGGAGGTTGGAATTGCCGCAGCGGATCATCCACTCCGTGGCCTTGCGGGCCGCGTCGATATAGATGACGCCACTGGCGTTGGAGGCCACGACACCGACAGGGATACCCTTCATCCACATCTTGCCGCAGACGACGGAGTCGCCGCGTCCGGGTCCGTAAGTCGGTTTGTACTCATGGAAATAACTGTCGTCGGCCAGACATTTGATCGTGTCCTTGATGTTGATGTACTGATAGGTATCTACGGGGCTGGCGCGCATCATTTCTTTGAAATCGAATCTGGGTTCCCGGTTCTCGCGCCGGTCGATGTAAAGTTTCTGGGCAGGTTCGAATTCCATCATGTCGCGGATCTTCAGGATGCCCTCATCCTGGGTGCGGACGAAGTGATCGCAGCCGCCGGAGTGCTGGGTGTGGACGTAGGCGCCGCCCAGGTCTTCGGGGGATACGGTCTCGCCTATGGCGGATTTGACCATGGGGGGACCAGCCAGGAAGGCGAAGGACATCTTCTCGATCATGATGGATTCCGTGGCCAGATACACAATGTAGGCGCCGCCCGCCGTGTTGCCGCCCGTGGACAGGGTGAACTGCTTGATGCCCATGGCGGACATGCGGCACATGTTGTAGAACATGCTGCCGAAGTGGCCGTCGTCGGCGAAGCAGCCGACCTGTAGGGGCAGGTTTATGCCGCCGGAGTCGGCGATGTAAATGCAGGGGAGCCGGGAGGCCTCGGCAATAGCCTGGGCCCGCATGTGCTTCTTCAGGGTGATGGGGAAATAGGTCCCCGCCGCATAGCGGTTCTCGTTGGCAAAGATCATGCAGTCCTTGCCGTGGACAACGCCTACGCCGGTAACCATGCCGCCGCCGGGGATGTGACCGCGTTTTTCCGATTCGTAGATCTCGCCGCCGTACAGGCGTTTCTTGCCGATGTCGTAACCGGCATCCAGACCTACCTCGAAGAACTCCGTACCCGGATCGATGAGTTGGGAAATGAGCTGACGCATTGGTTTCTTGTTCTGTTTGGCCAGACGCTCCACCTGAGCATCACCGCCGATGTTCATCGCCTCTTCCCGGTGCTTGAAGAGGATCTCATCCTGCGCCAGCCAGTGCTGAAGGTTCTTCTCCCGTTCTCTCTCCAGTCTTTCGGCCCTTGTCAACCTTGGTTTTTTCTCTTCTTCTGCCATACCTACCTCCTCCTATTTTTTGGATTACGCATCCATGTTCATGATATTACACCTCTCCCACTTCATCCAAGCCTATTTACAGAAATCACCACCATTGCGTTGATCCTTATGGGGAAGGAATCAGCCTGCTTCCTGTAGTTGCTTATTGATGTGGTAAATTGACGACCTGTAAAATCCGGATTTACGTATATGAAACGGCTGGTAGTGTCAAGCATTTTGTAAAAATCGGCGCCGCCTCATTGTCAAGGATATGAGGATGTGTTAGGGAGTCGCCAAAAGGAGATGAAAATGAAATATTTCCTCTGCGTCCTGGGCATGGTTTTCATCATCGAGGGTCTGCCCTATTTCGCGTTCCCGGAAAAACTCAAGATCTACCTCGCCAAGATGAGCGAGGTTCCGGACACCACCCTGCGCCTCATGGGTCTGGCCGCCATCATCGCGGGGCTGGCACTCGTCTATTTCGGAACCGTGGCATGAAGCTGGAGGAATTCTCTTACCACCTGCCGCCATCGTTCATCGCCCAGGCCCCCCTGCCCCACCGCGATCGCTCCCGGATGCTGGTCCTGGAAGCGGCTACGGGGCAGGTCCGCCACCGCATCTTCAGGGACATCCCCGAATATCTGCGGGAAGGAGACGTTTTGGTGGTCAATGATTCCCGGGTCATTCCGGCCCGGCTCGTCGGGCGGAAGGAAAGCGGCGCCGTTATCGAGATCCTCCTGCTGTCGAAAATCCCGGCGACAGGCGAAGGAGAGCTCTGGGAAGCCATGCTGAAACCGGCCAAAAGGGTCCGGGTCGGCACCGTTATCCAGTTACCCGGCGCGGGCCGGGCCGAGGTGAAGGAGCGTCGTTCGGAGAAAATATGGCGGCTCCGCTTCTTTTCCCCCGAGCCCTTCGCCGCGTATCTGAACCGCCACGGCCGGCCCCCCCTGCCCCCGTATATCAAGAGGACGCCGGAGGACGATCGTTCCGCGGGGGACCGGGATCGCTATCAGACGATTTACGCCCGCGCGCCCGGTTCCGTCGCCGCCCCCACGGCAGGTTTTCATTTTTCCGCCGCCGTGCTGGAGTCCATCCGTAAACGGGGGATCGGGATCGCCGCCGTTACCCTCCACGTCGGCTACGGGACCTTCCTGCCCATCACCGCGACGGACATCGAGGATCACCGGATGGAAGCGGAATACTTCGAAATCGGTGCGGAAGCCGCCGCCGCCATCAACGGTGCCGCCCGGGTCGTTGCCGTGGGGACGACGGCCACCCGGGCCTTGGAAACGGTCGCCGACGAAGGCGGGACGGTGCATCCCACGGCCGGGTGGACGTCTCTGTACATCTACCCCGGTTATCGTTTCAAGAGGGTCCGGGCCCTGCTGACGAATTTTCACCTCCCCCGATCGTCCCTCTATCTTTTGACCTGCGCCTTCGGGGGCAAGCAGGCCGTGGCCGCCGCCTATGCGGAGGCCATCGGCCGGGACTACCGCTTTTACAGTTATGGAGACTGCATGTTGATAATCTGACGGGATGGAGGGAAATGAATTTCGACTTTGAACTGATAAAAAAGGACGAACACAGCGGCGCCCGTCTGGCAAGGATGCGTACGGCGCACGGAGTCATTTATACCCCGGCCTTCATGCCCGTGGGGACCCAGGGAGCGGTGAAGGCCCTGACGCCGGACATGGTCCGGGAACTGGGGGCGCAGATAATCCTGAGCAACACCTATCACCTGTACCTCCGGCCGGGGCACGGAATCGTCGCGGCGGCGGGAGGGCTCCACAAGTTCATGAACTGGTCCGGGCCGATACTGACGGACAGCGGCGGCTATCAGGTCTTCAGCCTCGGGGCGCTGCGGAAGATCACCGAAGAGGGCGTCCTGTTTCAGTCCCACATCGACGGCTCCCGGCATCTCCTCACCCCGGAGGCGGCCGTGGACATCCAGCTTGCCCTGGGCGCCGACATCATGATGTGCCTCGACGAATGCACCCCCTATCCGGCCACATTTCGGGAGGCGGAACTTTCCCTGGACCGAACCGTCCGGTGGGCCCGGCGCTGCCATCATCGCCGGGGGGACGCCGCCGCCCTCTTCGGCATCGTCCAGGGCGGGATGCACATGGAACTCCGCCGGCGATCTCTGGAAGCACTGCTGGAAATGCCCTTCGAGGGCTTGGCCCTGGGGGGGCTCAGCGTCGGGGAACCTAAGGAGGAGATGATGGCCGTGGTGGGGGAAACCACCCCGCAACTTCCGGAAGAACGGCCCCGTTATATCATGGGCGTCGGCACACCAGAGGATATCGTCGCCTGCGTCGCCCGCGGCGCCGACATGTTCGACTGCGTAATGCCGACCCGGAGCGCCCGCCACGGATTGTTATTTACAAGCGAGGGAAAGATTGTTATAAAGCACGCCCGCTACCGGGAGGACCAAGCGCCCATTGATGAGCTATGTGACTGTTATACTTGCAGGAACTATTCCCGGGCCTACTTGAGGCACCTGTTTGTAAGCGGGGAGATTTTAGGGCTGATCCTGAACACGATCCACAACCTCCGCCATTATCTGCGGCTCATGGAGAGGATCCGGGAGGCGATCGCCGCCGGTCGCTTCCCGGGAAATATATGAGATTCTTGGGAACTTTACGGAAAGCGAAGCTTAATGTTCACAAAGCGAAGCTTATTGTTCATAAAAGAATCATTGGGAACCTGATAACGTCGATATAAAAGGAGGTTTTGAGAAGTGATCGCTACTGCCTACGCAATGGGAAGCGCCGGAGGAGGAAAGATGGGAGGAGGGGGAGACTGGAGTTTCATCGTGGTGATGGTCATCCTCTTCGCCATATTCTATTTTCTCCTCATCAGGCCGCAGCAGCAAAAACAGAAGGAATTGAAGACCATGATCGACAACCTGGCCCATGGTGACACGGTGCTTACCTCCGGAGGAATCCACGGCAAGGTCGTCGGGCTTACCGACGCCATCGTCACCCTCGAAATCGCCGACAAGGTCAAGATCAAGGTATCGCGAAGCTTCATCAGCGCCGTGCTCCAAAAAGCAGGGAAAGAATAACAACCAAGCGAGGTAAGGCATGATTAAAAGTATCGGCATAAGGGCGCTCATCGTTTTGGCGGTTTGTCTCGTCGCCCTTTTTTATCTCACTCCCTCCGTCATGACGGACCGGTTGCCGCCATTCTGGAAAAACAACCTGCCGGCGGACAAGATTCATCTCGGCCTGGATCTTCAGGGCGGCATGCATCTCGTCCTGGAGGTGCAGACGGACAAGGCCCTGGAGGGAACCATCGAACGGATGGCCAACGACATCAAAGAGACGATGATGGAAAAGAAGATCCGCTTCCGCGGCATCGCCAGGACGCAAAAGGACTCGATAACCGTTGAATTTCCCGATCATCCGGCGCGGGAGGCCTTCGAAAAGATCCTCAAGGACAACTATCCGGATTTCGAGCCGGCGTCAGCGAGCCAGCGGGACGGCAAGGAAATCGTCCAGATAAAGCTCAAGGCGAAACGGGCCCAGGACATCAAGAAGCTGGCCATGGAACAGGGCCTGGAAACCATCCGGAACCGCGTGGACCAATTCGGCATCACCGAGCCGGAGATCATCCCCCAGGGCGAGGACCGGATCATCGTCCAACTCCCCGGCATCAGGGATCCGGGCCGGGCCAAGAACCTCATCGGCAAGACGGCCCTCCTGGAGTTCAAGCTCTTAGATGAGGAACACAGCCTGGAAGAGGCTATGAGGGGAAACATCCCCGAAGGGAGCATCATCGCGTACGGAACCCATTTAGACCGGGAATCGGGACGGCGGACCCAGGTCCCCTATCTCGTCAAGAACAAGACCCTCATGACCGGCGCCTCCCTGGAAACGGCCAAGGTGTCCATCGCCGACCGGTTCGGGGAACCCTACGTCTCCCTGAAGTTCAACGCCCAGGGGGCCCAGGATTTTGACCGGATCACGGCGGAAAACGTCAAGAAACGCCTGGCCATCGTCCTTGACGGGGTCATCCATTCCGCGCCGGTGATCCAGGAACGGATCTCCGGCGGCAACGCCCAGATCACCGGCACCTTCACCATGGACGAGGCCAAGGATCTCGCCATCGTCCTCCGGGCCGGCGCCCTGCCCGCCCCGGTCACCATCCTGGAGGAAAGAACCGTCGGACCGTCCCTGGGACAGGACTCCATTGACAAGGGGATCTGGTCAACCATCGCCGGCCTGATGCTCGTCATCCTGTTCATGATGATCTACTACAAGATTTCCGGGCTGGTGGCCAATTTAGCCCTGATCCTCAACATCATCATAATCTTCGGCACCCTGGCGGCCTTCCGGGCCACCCTGACCCTGCCCGGCATCGCCGGCATCGTCCTGGGCATAGGTATGGCCGTCGATGCCAACATCCTGATTTTAGAGAGGATTCGTGAAGAGATAAGGGGCGGTAAATCGCCACGGGCATCGGTTGAAGCCGGCTACACCAAGGCCTTTCTCGCCATTTTTGACTCCAATCTAACCACTCTCATCGCTGCTCTCTTTCTCTTCGGATTCGGCACCGGACCCGTGAAGGGGTTTGCCGTCACCCTGACCATCGGCCTGATCGCCAATATGTTCACTGCCGTCTTCGTGACCCGGATTATTTATGACTATTTCATCTGGAATCGCAAGATCCAGACGATCAGCGTGTAAGGAGTTCATTCATGGCATTCGTGGAATTTATCAAACCGGACATCAACATCGACTTTGTCGGTAAAATGAAACTGGCCTTCAGCATCTCCATGGCCATGATCATCATCACCTTTGCCTCTATTGCCTGGCATGGGGGACTCAATTACGGCATCGACTTCGCCGGGGGCACCCTCATCCAGGTCAAATTCAACGTCCCCTTCACCATCGACAAGATAAGAGAGGCCTTCCAGCCCCTCGGCATAGAAAACAGCATCATCCAGCAGTTCGGTCCCCAGGAGATCGTCGTCCGCGTAGGGGAAGGCACTACGGATCTCAAGAGCCTGTCGGGAAAAGTGGAAGAAAAGCTGAATAATACCTTCGGACAGAACGCCGTCGAGATGCGGCGGGTGGAAATGGTGGGGCCCAAGGTGGGCAAGGATCTGACGAAAAAGGCCCTCCTGGCCATCTTTTTCTCCTGGATCGGCATCCTCATCTATGTCGGTTTCCGTTTCGAGTTCCGTTATGCCGCCGGGGGGATCCTGGCCCTGATCCATGACACGATCATCACCATCGGCGCCTTTTCCTTACTGAACAAGGAATTCGATCTAACCATCGTTGCCGCCCTCCTGACCATCATCGGTTATTCCATCAACGACACCGTCGTCATCTTCGACCGGATTCGGGAAAATGCCCGGAAGAATATCAAGAAACCCCTGGCGGAAACAATCAACGACAGCATCAACCAAACCCTGAGCCGGACGATTCTGACCGCCTTTACCGTCTTCTTAGTCCTCCTGTCCCTCTTTTTCTTCGGCGGCCCGGTAATCCATGACTTTGCCTTTGCCCTGATTGTCGGGGTAATCGTTGGTGCCTATTCCACCGTTTTTATCGCCAGTCCCTTTGTTCTGGTCTGGGATAAATGGATGCCCTCCAAGTTCAGAAGGAAGAAATAACTTGCCGACTCTGGAAATTATCGGTCTGTCCCTCTTTGTGATCTTTTTACTGCTGGGGCTCTTCTCCATTATCTTCGGCCTACCGGGAGCCGTGATCATCGCGGTGGTCGTACTTGCTTACGCGGCCGTCACGGGGTTTACCGTCATCGGCTGGAAACTGCTCCTGGTCATCGTTGCCCTCGCGGTCCTGGCGGAAACACTGGAATTCATCATCGGCATGCATGTGGCATCACAGTTCGGACTTTCCATGAAGGGATTCTGGGCTTCACTGATCGGAAGCATGATCGGGGCCGCGGCCCTGACCCCTTTTTTCCTCGGCTTCGGGGCGATTGCCGGGATTTTCCTCGGTGGCATGGCCGGACTGTTGATGATGGAGATGGTGCACAGGAAGCGCCTGAAAATGGCCTTTCGGGCCAGCCTCGGCATGGTGCTGGGGCGTGTCGCTGGTATCTGTGTAAAGGGCTGTCTCGCCTTTGTCATGGTGATCCTGGCCCTGAATGCCGTATATTCTTGATAAAGGACCTGTAGCCTACATGACGAAAAAACCGAAATCAAAAGTTCAGGAGTACGCCGAGGCGATCATCATCGCCATTCTCATCGCCTTTTTTATCCGCACCTTCGTGGTCCAGGCCTTCAAGATCCCCTCCGGATCCATGAAGCCCACACTGTTGATCGGTGATCATATCCTGGTGAGTAAATTCATCTATGGGGTGAAGATCCCCTATTTCCGCAAGACCCTGATCCCCGTCCGAGATCCCAAACGGGGCGAGATCATCGTGTTCATCTATCCCGAGGACCGCTCCAAGGATTTCATCAAACGGGTGATCGGCGTCGGTGGCGACACAATCGAGATCAGAAACAAAAAGATCTTTCTCAACGGCATGCCCTACGAGGACAAGTACGGCGTCTATGTGGACGGGTTCGTCATTCCGGGCGCCATCCAGCCCCGGGACAATTTCGGCCCCGTCACCGTTCCCAAGGGGTCGGTCTTTACCATGGGTGACAACCGCGACCAGAGCTATGACAGCCGTTTCTGGGGCTTCGTCGATCTCAAGGACGTCATGGGGAAGGCCTATGTCATCTACTGGTCCTGGGACAAAGAGGAAAGATCGTTGCGCTGGAACCGCCTGGGCAGTCTGATCCGTTAGCCGACCAGACCCTTCCTGGTTTATGGCGTTTAAAGGCTGGTACGGCCCCTCCGGGGAGGGAAGGCCCTCCCCAACCATTACCGGAGAGGGCCTTTAAGGAGTGCTCGTCTATAAACTGCCGCCCGGAAACTTATTTCGGCCTATGACGTCTTTCAGGATGGGAAGGACTCGATGGCCATTTCTATGGCTGTCTTGTCCCCCGCCTTGATCGCTTCACATTTGGCCTTGACCGAGGCCAGAACTTCCAGGGCGAAGAACTTGGCCGAGGCGATCTTGCCCTCGTAGAAGGCCACATCCGGATCGGTATGGACCAGGGCCCGCTTCTTCCCGATGCTGTCGGCGCCCTTGGCCGCGAAGATCCCGTCGAGCTTTTCCCGGGCGATGGACGCGCCCTGGAAGAGAAAATGGCCAAGGAGGACATCGCCGAAAAGATCGAGATACGGCGAGGCGTAGAGGATGGGGATAAGGAAGCTGGAGCTCTTCCCCAGGGCCGCGAAGGTCATGGTGAGATCCACAAGGGCGTTGTAGGCCTCTTCGAGCTTGGCGGCGTACTTGGCTAATTCTTCGCTACCCTTTGCCTTTTTGATCGTGGCGTCGATCTCCACCATCATGTTCATGACGTTCATGCCCTTGTTCATCCCAAGCTTCCGGCCCACGAGGTCCAGGGACTGGATGCCGTTGGTCCCCTCGTACAGGCAGGCGATCTTGCAGTCCCGCAGGTACTGCTCCACCGGATATTCCTGGCAGTAGCCGTAGCCGCCGTACACGTCGATGGCCTTGGAGGTGACCAGGCAGGCCATGTCGGATGAGTAGGCCTTGCATACCGGGGTGAGGAGTTCTACGAAGCCCTGATACTTGGCCCGCTCTTCGGGGGTCTCCCCCACCCTGGACATGTCGATACAATAAGCCGTAAACAGGTTCAAGGCCCGGATCCCTTCCACATAGGCCTTCATCCACAGGAGGTCCCGGCGTACGTCGGGGTGCATGATGATGGGCACCGCCTTGGCGTCGGGATTCTTCATCTCCCAGACCGGGGTGCTCTGGATCCGCTCCTTGGCGTACTGCACGGCGTGCTCCAGGGCCGCGGAGGCGTGGCCCAAGCCCTGGATGCCCACTTCCAGGCGGGCCTCGTTCATCATGTGGAACATGATCCGCATGCCTTGGCGTTCCTGACCCAGAAGTTCGCCGATGCACTTGCCCTCGTCGCCGAAGTTCAGGGTGCAGGTGGCGGAACCCTTGATCCCCATCTTGTGCTCCACGTTGCCGGTCCTTACATCGTTGAACTCGCCGAGGCCGCCGTCGTCGTTGACCCGGTATTTGGGGACGATGAAGATGGAGATGCCGCCCGTCCCCGGAGGATCGCCTTCGATCCGTGCCAGGACGGGATGGATGATGTTCGGGGTCAGATCATGATCACCGGAGGAGATGAAGCACTTCGTCCCCGTGATGAGGAACTTGCCGTCGGGCAGGCGCTTCGCCGTGGTCTTCAGGGCGCCTACGTCGCTCCCCGCGCCCGGCTCGGTAAGGCACATCGTCCCGGCCCACTCCCCGGCGTAGAGTTTGTACATATATTTTTTCTTCTGTTCCTCCGTGCCGAAGTTCTCCACGAGGCCGCCGGCCCCCAGGGTAAGCCCGGCATAGAGCAGGAAGGCGACGTTGGCGGAAGCAAACATCTCCGTGAAGCACGTGGAGACCGCAACGGGCATGTTCTGACCGCCCACCTCCGGCGACTTCATCGGGGCCAGCCACCCGCCTGCGCAATACTTCTTGAAGACTTCAAGAAAGCACTTCGGGACCCGCACCTGGCCATTCTTGTCAATATGGCACCCCTCCCGATCTGCTTCGGCGTAAGTGGGCAGGATGACGTTCACCGCCATTTTCTCCGCCTCGCCCTGCATCATCAGCACTACATCCCGGGAATAGTCGGCATACAGATCTTTCGTAAAGAGATTCTCGATCCCGATTTGTTCGAAAAGGACAAACTGTTGATCCCGCAAACTCACCAATCCGTTACCCATCGTTGCCTCCTTTTTTTCGCCTTTTCCGAATCTGGTCCAATCAGGTTACCGGCGGAAGCACTTCAGAAAAGGCCGGGGGGAAAGGCATGCTTCTCCGGTGTCGTTTATTGTGTAATGAAAACCCCGCAACACTCTGAACGTAAGTCACATACTGACCGTCGGTCACCAAAAGATATAGAAGTTTGCCCATGCTGTCAAGAATTATTTGCTTCGCCCTCCCTCGATGGTTCAGGCCGGCAGCAGGGAGGTGATGACGATGGCCAGGGAGAGAAGGATCAAGATGCCCACGGTGAGCCAGGTGATTAAATTCATCGTCCGGCCGTTTACATACTCACCCATGATCCGGCGGTCGTTGACGAGGAGCAGCATGAAGATCAGGACAAAAGGCAACAGCAGGCCGTTGATGACCTGGGAATAGTACATGATCCCGATCAGGGGCATGTTGGGGAGAAGGATGATGGCGGCGCCGAGGACGATCATGAGGGAATAGAGGCCATAGAACTGCGGGGCCTCGGTAAACTTGTGATTAAGACTGGACTCCCATCCGAAGGCCTCGCAGATCGTGTAGGCCGTGGACAGCGGCAGGATCGAGGCGGCAAACAGGGAGGCGTTCAGGAGGCCGAAGGCAAAAAGATAAGTACAGTAGGCGCCGGCCAGGGGGGCCAGGGCCTGGGCCGCATCCTTGGCGGTCTCGATCCGGATCCCCTGTTGAAAGAGCGTGACGGCGCAGAGCATGATGATGAAAAAAGCCACGATATTGACCGTCAGGGAACCGACGATGATATCGACCCGGGTATAGGCATAGTCCTCCGCCTTCAGGCCCTTGTCCACCACGGAAGACTGGAGATAGAACTGCATCCACGGGGCGATAGTCGTACCGACCACGCCGACGGCCATGGTGAGAAAGGCGGGGTCTGCGCTGAGCGTCGGGGTGACCAAAGCGATCCCGATCTCTCCCCAGTCCGGTTTTCCCATAAATCCTGAAATGATATAGGAAACATAAAACAGGCAGGCCACGAGAAAGACCTTTTCCACCGATTTGTAGCTCCCCTTGACGACGAGCCACCAGACGAAGAATGCCCCAACGGGAACGGAAAGGTACTTGCTGACACCGAAGATCTCCAGGCTGGCGGCGATGCCCGCAAATTCGGAGATGGTGTTGCCCAGATTGGCCAGCAAGAGGACCATCATGAGGTAAACGGTGATCTTGGCTCCGAACCGTTCCCGGATGAGATCGGATAGTCCCTTGCCGGAAACCACCCCCATCCGGGCGCACATCTCCTGAATGATGATCAGGGCCACGGTGATGGGGATGAGGGTCCAGAGGAGGGAGAGGCCGTACTGAGCGCCGGCCAGGGAATAGGTGGTTATGCCGCCGGCATCGTTGTCGACGTTGGAGGTGATGATTCCCGGCCCGATAAGGGCGAACAGCAATCCCAGGGAGCGCCAGAATCTCTTCTGGAACAGACGGCGAAAGATATTGACTTTTTTCCCTTCCTCATTCCGTTCCGACATCTATGACCTTCGCCTTCGTCCATGATCATTTCTTTCCCAAATGCGGGGCCACGACCTCAAGGAGATTCTTGAAGGGAATCACGCCCTTGATCCTACCCAAGTCATCGACCACCGGGATCGCCATGAGCCCGTATTTGGCGAACAGCTCGGCAATCTCGTCTTTGTCTTCGTCGAGATGAACGGAAATCACCCGTTCATCCATGAGATCCGCCAGACGGGCCGCCATAGGGGCCGCCAACAGTTCCCGAAGGCTGACCATCCCCAGGAGGCGATCCGCCTCATTCACCACATATACATAATAGATGAAATCCATATCCTCCGCTTCGCCGCGGATCGCCGCCAGCACCTTCTCCACCGTCGTCTCCGGCAGAAAGTGGAGGACAGCCGAGGTCATCAACCCCCCCGCCTCCTCCTCCGGGTGAGCCAGGAGTTCCTTGACGTCTTCGGCGATATCCTGCTCCATTTCCTTCAGGATCCCCTCGGCCTTATCCCTGGGCAGGTCGCCCAGGAGGTCTGCCGCTTCGCTCAACGACATCTCTTCGATGATATCCGACGCCACAGCGGCATTCATATCTTTGATAAGACTGACCTGGATCTTCGGATCCGTTTCTTCCAGGATCTCCGCCGCCGTTTCCACATCGAGGGACCGGAATACGGCGCTGCGCTGGTTCACATCGAGATCTTCAATGATATCCGCAAGATCGGCTGGGTGAATCCGGGCCAGGCGATCCTGGGTTATCTTCAGGCGCAGGAGATCGGGAGTTGAAATGGGCTGTACGTACTTCCACGAGATGTACTGGTTGGGCAGGTTATAATCGAAAAAGGTGTGGAGAAAGAGATCCACCAACTTTTCCAGTCCGGAACGCCGCATGAGGCCCCGGAAGCCCACATCCACATGGACCAGATGGAGACACCGGCGGGCCATGAGAAACTGGAGATCATTGACCCGGAGCACCTTGGCGCCGTGGGTGTCGACAATCTGCTTGTCCAGCAGGGAGTCCTTGAGGAGCAGTTCGTTTTCCCGCAACTCCGGCGGCCGGTAATCGTCGGCGGTCGTCCGGTCGGCATGAATGGGTAGCCGCACCTCCTCGACTTCGGGAAACCGGCACAAAACCAGCTCTCCCCGTTGTTCCTCCCGGTCGATCATGGCCTCGGTGACGACGGGATAAGGTTCGGTCACAGTCGCAACCAGATCGACTATTTTACCCACCGGACGGCCTTCCGGCCCGATTAATGGCTGCCCCAGGATTTCGCTCAAAAACAAAAAAACCTGAGGCTCAGCATTGACCGCCATAACTCCCACCTCCAGGCGGGGCAGTATATAACACAGTCCCACCTCGATCGGAAAGGCATTTTTATCGACATGGCAAAAAGTCCCCATGTGGTGTTTCTATCCATCCTTTAACACATGTCATTTCCACAACTAGTTCTCATGCCTCATGATTCTCTGGAGCTGCCCGCTGATTCTTTGGGCTTGACAAACAAAGGGCGATCTTTTATAGCTAGCTTCGCCTGAGAATATATGGCCTTTTAAATTAATCCGGAGAGATTGAAAAAGGGAAAGTGTGAAAAGGGCGACGAGGAGAATAGTCATGAACGGGCCTCCCCAGGTATTACGGGGAGGCCTTTTTGTTTTTTGACTGAGGAGACCATGAAAAACAAAAAACGCATCGTTATGGACGCCGAAGGCATCGACCGCTCCCTGACCCGCATCGCCTACGAGATCCTGGAGAAGAACAAGGGTCTGAACGATCTGGTGCTCATCGGCATCCGTACCGGCGGGGTCTATCTGGCCTACCGGCTGCGGAAAAAGATCGCCGCCATCGAGGGCATCGAAGTCCCCTTGGGAATCCTCGACATCACCCTGTACCGGGACGATCTGTCGCGGATCAACAAGAAGCCCCGGATCGGCAAGACGGAGATCGCCTTCTCCCTGGACAACATGAAAGTCGTCTTGGTGGATGACGTGCTCTTCACCGGCCGGACCATCCGGGCCGCTATGGACGCCCTCATCGATTTCGGCCGCCCGCGCCTGATTCAACTCGCCGTCCTCATCGACCGGGGGCATCGGGAATTGCCGATCCGCGCCGATTTCGTCGGCAAGAACCTCCCCTCTTCCCTCTGGGAGGACGTCAGTGTCAATCTCACGGAAAAGAACGGCGCCGACGAAGTGGTGATCGAGCCGGAGACGGAAGAATAGCAGATGAAGTGGGAAAGAAAAGACATGCTGGGCATCAGGGATCTCTCCCGGGAGGAGATCATCCTGGTCCTCGATACGGCCGATTCCTTCATCGAGGTGTCCACACGGGAGATCAAAAAGGTTCCCACCCTCCGCGGCAAGACCATCGTCAACCTCTTCTACGAGGCGAGCACCCGGACGAGAACCTCTTTCGAGATCGCGGGGAAACGGCTCAGCGCCGATACGATCAATATCTCTTCCACGACCAGCAGCGTCGTCAAGGGGGAAACCCTGATCGATACGGCAAGAAACCTCGAGGCCATGAATCCCGATGTCATCGTCATCCGCCACAGCGCCGCCGGGGCCCCCCACCTGCTGGCGGGGCTGGTTAAACAGTCGGTCATCAACGCCGGCGACGGCGCCCATGAACATCCCACTCAGGCCCTCCTGGACATGATGACGATCCGGGCCAAAAAGGGGCGCATCGAAAACCTCCGGATCGCCATCGTCGGCGACATCGCCCACAGCCGCGTGGCCCGGTCCAACATCTACGGATTGAAGACCATGGGGGCCCAGGTCGCCGTTGCCGGTCCGGCCACGATGCTGCCCAGAGACATGGAACATATGGGGGTCGAGGTGCATTCTTCGCTGGAAAAGGCCCTGGCCGGGGCGGATGTCGTCATGATGCTCCGGATCCAGATCGAACGGCAGCATCAGAACATCTTCCCCTCGCTCCGGGAGTACGCCCGGCATTTCTGCCTGAACAGACAGAACATCGCCCTGGCCAAACAGGACGTCCTGGTCATGCATCCGGGACCGATCAACCGGGGGGTGGAAATCGCCCCGGAAATCGCTGATGGCCCGTTCTCCGTTATCCTCAACCAGGTGACCAACGGGGTGGCGGTACGGATGGCCCTGCTGTATCTGCTCACGGGAGGCAAGGGGTAAACGGATGAGGCCGAGCAAGAGGTTGTGCCGACCGGCGGCGAGACCGACGGCCGCGGCGGGACGATAATCGTTGTTTTAGACCGTTATGAGTAAAGTAGAAGGGAAATATAATCGTCAGGTGAGAGTCCATAGATGAAATCAGCAGTAGCGGGACAAAACTGGTTGCTCCGCGGGGCAAGGGTGGTCGATCCCGGCCGGGGCCTGGACGACCGGCTGGATATCATCGTCGAGGGCGGCCGCATTGCCGGGATCGGGCGCGATCTGGGCAAGAAGCGAGGGAAAGGCCTCCGGATCATGGAGCTGGGGGGCCTCGTCATCACCCCCGGTCTCGTCGATATGCATGTCCATTTCCGGGAACCGGGCTATGAATACAAGGAAACCATCGCCACGGGAAGCGCGGCCGCCGCCGCCGGGGGCTTCACCGCCGTGGCCTGTATGCCCAATACCAATCCCGTCAACGACAATCGCTCCGTAACGGAATTCATCCTCCGCAAGGCCGGGGAGGCGGACCTCGTCCATGTCTATCCCATCGCCGCCATTACGCTTGGTTCCCAGGGGAATACCCTGGCGGAGTTCTGGGATCTCAAGGAGGCGGGGGCCGTCGCCCTTTCCGATGACGGCAAACCCGTCATGGACGGCGCCATCATGCGCCGGGCGCTGGAATACGCCCATTCCCTCGGAATGCCCGTGGTGTCCCACTGCGAGGATCTCTCCCTCTCCGCCGGCGGGGCCATGCACGAAGGGCTGGCCGCCACGGAACTTGGCCTGCCGGGCATACCCGGAATCGCCGAGGAGGTCATGGTCGCCCGGGACCTCCTGCTGGCGGAATACACTGGGGCGGTGCTGCACATCTGTCATGTTTCCTCCGCCGGCTCCGTCCGCCTCATCAGGGATGCCAAGTCCCGGGGCGTAAAGGTAACCGCCGAAACGGCACCCCATTATTTCACCCTTACCGCGGACTGCCTGCGCGGTTACGACGTCAACGCCAAGGTAAATCCGCCGCTCCGGGAACAACGGGACATCGAGGCCGTCCGGGAAGGGCTCCGGGACGGAACCATCGATGTCATTGCCAGCGATCACGCCCCCCATGCCGTGACGGACAAGGAGGTGGAGTTCGAGTACGCAGCCAGCGGCATGATCGGTCTGGAGACCTCCCTGGCCCTGAGCCTCCGGCTCGTCACCGACGGATTCCTTTCCCTGCCGGAGCTCGTGACCAGGATGAGTGCCCGACCGGTGGCGATCCTCGGCGTCCCCGGCGGCAGCCTTGCCCCCGGCGCACCCGCCGATTTGACCGTGATCGACCTGGAACGCCGCTGGACGGTAAGCCCCGAAGGCATTCGCTCCCGGAGCAGGAACACCCCCTTCCTGGGCTGGCATCTGACCGGAAAGGCTGTCCTGACCATGAAGGGCGGCGCGGTAACCCACTCCGACCTTCTTCGAGACCATGAACGCCCGGACCAGCCATAAGACCAGGGCGATCGTCCTTCACACCCTCGACTACGGGGAATCGGACCGGATCGCCACCTTTTACACCCGGGAATACGGGAAGCTGAAGGGAATCGCCAAGGGGGCGCGACGGTCCCGGCGGCGGTTCGCCAACGCCCTGGAGCCTTTTTCCTTCACTCAGGTCATCTTCTCCCGCCGGGGGAGCGGCGACACCCTCGCCATGGTGGATCAATGTGAAATCATAGATCATTTCCCCGTGATTCGTAGCGATCTGGAAAAGTGCGTGGCGGCCTCCTACCTGGTGGAACTCACCGGCGCCTTCACCGTGGAGGGGAAAAAAAACGAGGCGGTCTTCCAATTGCTCGTGGATTTTCTGGCCCTGATGGAAAACGGCCCCTTCCGAACCAGTCTCCTTTCCTTTTTCGAGATCCGGTTGCTCGGTTTGGCCGGCTACGAGCCCGTCCTGGATCGCTGCACCCGGTGTCATGCCTCCCTGGAGGCGGGCCGGGCCTTCATCTTCAGCAACACCCGGGGCGGTTTGCAGTGCAGCCGCTGTGAACCCGTTCCCGGCGCTGTGCCGGCGTTGTCTCTGGGAACGATCCGTAGCCTCCTCCACGGCAGGACACTGCCGGTTCGAAATCTGTCCCGCCTGCTCCTCTCCCCACAGGCCGACGACGAGTCCCGGCGCCTCCTGGTCTCATTCATCCAACATCTTCTGGGCCGAGAGCTGAAATCGTGGCAGGTCCTCCGGCAACTCCGGCAGTTGGGCGCCATGAACATCAATACCTGTTGACTCTGATTGTTTGCCATGTTATCCATTTGGCCTTACATAATTCGTAAGGAACAAGGAGGTTATTGTGACCTTTCAGGAGTTGATTTTTTCTTTGGAAAGATACTGGGCCGACCAGGGCTGCGTCATCCAGCAGCCTTACGACCTCGAGGTGGGGGCGGGAACCTTCAATCCAGCCACCTTCCTCCGGGCCCTGGGGCCGGAGCCCTGGAATGTAGCCTATGTGGAACCGTCGCGTCGACCGACCGACGGTCGTTACGGTGAAAACCCCAACCGCCTGCAGCACTATTACCAGTACCAGGTGATCATGAAGCCCTCGCCGCTGAACATTCAGGAACTCTACCTCGATTCGCTGAAGAGCTTCGGCATCGATCCCCGGGAGCACGACATCCGTTTCGTCGAGGACGACTGGGAGTCACCCACGGTGGGGGCCTGGGGCCTGGGCTGGGAGGTATGGCTGGACGGCATGGAGATCACCCAGTTCACCTATTTTCAGCAGGTGGGCGGCATGGACCTGCGTCCCGTCTGCGCGGAGATCACCTATGGTATCGAACGGATTGCCATGTACATCCAGGGAATCGACAACGTTTACGATCTGAAGTGGAACGACCGGGTCACCTATGGGGACGTCCACCATCAGGGCGAGGTGGAATGGTCCGTGTACAACTTTGAAAAGGCCGACGTGGACACGCTGCGAAAGCTATTCGACATGTACGAGGCAGAAGGGATTCGGGTGGCGGAAATGGACCTCGTCCTGCCCACCTATGACTGCTGCCTCAAGTGCTCGCACACCTTCAACATGCTCAACGCCCGGGGGGCCATCAGCGTCGCCGAACGCACCAGTTATATCGGGCGGGTCCGGAACCTGGCCCGGCTCAGCGCCGAGCTGTTCATCAAACAAAGAGAAAAGATGGGTTATCCCCTCATAAAATAATCCGGAAAGGGGTTTACAGGAGTATCAGGGAATGGGAAAAGAATTGCTGCTTGAAATCGGCACGGAAGAGATTCCGGCCGCCTTTTTGCCCCGGGCCATGGCCGACATGGACGAGTTGATCCGCAAGGCATTGAACGGGGAACGGGTTAAATTCGGACCGGTCACCACCATGGCGACGCCGCGGCGCCTCTTGCTCCATGTCGCCGATGTGGCGGTTACTCAGGAAGATCAGGTAATCGAAAAGATCGGCCCGACCCGCAAGGCCGCCTTCGACGAGGGAGGAAATCCTACCAAGGCGGCGGTGGGTTTCGCCCGGGGACAGGGCATCGACTTGGGAGAAATCGAAATCATCGCCACGGATAAGGGCGAGTACCTCTGCGCCCGGAAAAGGATCGCCGGCGGCGATGTCGCCGCCATGCTGCCCGGCCTGCTCGCCAAATTCATCATGACCATCCCCTTCAAAAAGGCCATGCGCTGGTCCAATCTGGAGCTCCGTTTCGCCCGGCCGATTCATTGGCTCCTGGCCCTTTACGGTGGCGAGGTTATCCCCGTCCGGATCGAAAACATTGAGGCCGGCAACGCCTCTCGGGGACACCGCTTCATGAGCCCCGGTCCCTTTGCCGTCTCGGACTTTCGAGATTATCTGGACAAGGCCCGGGAAGCCTGGGTGATCATCGATCCGGAAGAACGGAAAAAAATCATTCGGGAAGAGGCGCAGCGGGTCGCCGCCGCCGTGAACGGCCAGCCTCTCATCACCGACGATCTCCTGGAAACCGTCGCCTTTCTCGTCGAATATCCGACGGCGGTCTGCGGCGTTTTCGATCCCGACTACCTCAAGCTCCCCCGGGAGGTTTTGACCACCACCATGATGTCCCATCAGAAGTACTTTCCCGTGGTGGACGCCGCGGGCAGGCTGCTGCCTCATTTCATCACCATCAACAACACCCCGGCCCGGGATCCGTCCGTGGTGACCAGGGGCAACGAAAAGGTCATCCGGGCCAGGCTTTCCGATGCCCGGTTCTTCTTCGAGGAAGACCAGAAGATCTCCCTGGACCGCCGTTTCGAGGAGCTCCGTAAAGTCGTCTATCATTCCCTCCTGGGTACATCTTATGAAAAGGTCCTCCGGTTCCGCAAACTCGCCGCCCTCATCACCGCCAAGATCGATCCCGCCCTCGCCGCGCCGGTGGACCGCGCCGCCGTCCTGGCCAAAGCGGATCTGGATACCCAGATGGTGGGGGAATTTTCGGAACTCCAGGGGGTCATGGGGCGTGAATATGCACTGCTAGCCGGTGAAGACCCCCTGATCGCCAAGGCGATCTATGAGCATTATCTGCCCCTCGCCGCGGGGGGGGAACTGCCGGAGTCGGACATCGGCGCCATCGTTGGCATCGCCGACAAGATGGACACCATCATCGGCTTCTTCGGCGTAAATCTCATTCCTTCGGGAACCGCCGATCCATACGCCCTGCGGCGCCAGGCCCTGGGGATCATCAACATCATCCTCGCCAAGGGTTATCCGCTGCGCCTGGCGGAACTGGTGGCGGCGGGCATCAACATCCTCCAGGACAAACTGAAGCGTCCCGCCGAAGAGATTGCCCGTGACGTCCTGGACTTTTTCCGGACGCGGTTCGAAAACCAACTTATCGCCCAGGGTCATGCCTACGACGTCGTCGATGCCGTGCTGGCTATCGACGCCTCCGATCTTGCGGAGGCTCTGAAAAAGATCGAAGCCATGGAGGCGTTCAAGAATCACGCCGACTTCCAGCCCCTGGCGGTGGCCTGCAAGCGCGTGGCGAACATCCTCAAGGATTTTCGAAACGGCGAGGTGCGGCCGGAACTCTTCCGGGAGGACGCCGAAAGTGAACTCTACCGGGTCTTCCAGGAAGTGCGGAAGCGGGCCGCGGACCATCTCGATGCATGCCGCTACGAAGGGGCCCTGACGGAAATGGCCCGGCTTCGGGCCCCGGTGGATGCCTTCTTCGACGCCGTCATGGTCATGGCCAAGGAAGAGGATATCAGGTTCAATCGTTTGTCGCTGCTTGAAGAGATCGCGGCACTGTTCCGGAGAGTCGCCGATTTTTCCAAGCTGGTCACGGATTTTTGAGGTTGGATGGAAATGGCGGATCTCGCTACCAAGCAAATAAACGAGTTGGAAGAACAACTCCAACGTCGGAAGAAGCTTCAGGATATCACCAATAGAATCCACTCCGCCCAGAATATCAAGCAGATTCTGGTGGATCTCAAGGATGGCATCCTCAATCTCTTCGACGCCCACTCGATCACCATCTACATCGTTGACCGCATACGGAACGAGATCTTCTCCATGTTCCTTTCCGGGTCGAAGCTGAGCGAGATACGGGTGCCCATCAACAACCGGAGCATCGCCGGCTATGTGGCCAATAACGGCAAGATCGTCAATATCGCCGACGCTTACGACGAAAAGGAACTCCGAGCCATCGACAAGGAGCTTTCCTTCGACTCCAGTTGGGACAAGAAATCGGGTTTCCGCACCCGGCAGATCCTTACCGCACCGATATTCCACAACGGAAAGCTCATGGGGGCGGTCCAGATCCTCAACAAGAAGTCCACCGTCAACGGCGGACGGTTCTCCGAAGACGAAAAGGGTTTTCTCAACGAAATAACGGAGGTATTGGGCGTAGCCTTCTTCAACCAGGAACGCTTCGCCCGGCGGCGCAAGACCCGTTTCGATTATCTCATCAGCCGGGATCTCCTCAAGGAAGAGGATCTGGAAAACGCCTGGGAGGAATCACGGGAACAAAAGGAGACGATGGAAAACTTCCTGATGAAGAAATACAAGATCTCCAAGGAAAACATTGGTAAATCCCTCGCCGAGTTCTACCGGTGCAAGTTTGTCCAGTTCAACGATAAGATCCCCATCCCCGGAGACCTCATCAAAAACCTGAAGAAGGACTACCTGCGCCGGGAGCTGTGGGTCCCCATCAACAGGCTTGAAGACGGCAACATCAATATCCTCGTGGATGATCCGAACAACATCCTGAAGCGGGATATGATCGAAAACCTCATGAAGACCAAGACCATTCGTTACGACGTGGCCTTGAGCGACGATATCGTCAAATTCATTAACTACTTCTATCAATCACCCGAGGACGAAACCTCCATATCCGACATCCTAGGCAAGCTGGACGCCGATGCCGGCGACGCCGAGCCGGAAGAAGAAGGCGAAGTGGTCACCGAATCCGACAGCGCCATCATGCAGCTCGTCAACAAGATTATCAACGACGCCTATAGCCGCCGCACCTCGGACATTCACATCGAACCCAACGTCGGCAAGAAGAACGTGGAGGTGCGCTTCCGGGTCGATGGGGACTGCGGGCTCTATCAGACCGTTCCTTACAGCTACCGGGCCGCCCTCGTTTCGAGAATCAAGATCATGTCCAATCTGGACATCACCATCAAGCGCATCCCCCAGGACGGCAAGATCAAGTTCAAACGCCCCGGGGGGGACGAGATCGAGTTGCGGGTGGCCACGATTCCCACGCAGGGCGGCGTTGAGGACGTCGTGATGCGCATCCTGGCCAAGGGAGAAACTCTGCCTCTGGAAGCGATGGGGATGCTGCCACGGAACTACAAGGGGCTCATCGACATCTGCGAAAAGCCCTACGGCATGATCCTCGTGGTGGGGCCCACGGGTTCGGGAAAGACCACCACCCTCCATGCGGCCCTGCACCACATCAACACCCCGGACCGAAAGATCTGGACCGCCGAGGATCCAGTGGAAATCACCCAGTACGGCCTTCGCCAGGTGCAGGTCCAGCCCAAGATCGGTTTCGATTTCGCCGCCGCCATGCGGGCCTTCCTCCGGGCCGATCCGGACGTCATCATGGTGGGGGAAATGCGGGATTTCGAAACAGCCAAGACGGGGGTCGAGGCGTCCCTGACCGGGCATCTCGTCTTCAGCACCCTCCACACCAACAGTGCCCCGGAAACCATCACCCGGCTCCTCGACATGGGCATCGACCCCCTGAATTTCGCCGATGCCCTCCTGGGCATTCTCGCCCAGCGTCTCGTCCGGACCCTCTGCAAGAACTGCAGGGAAGCCTATCATCCCTCTCCCAAGGAATTCGAGGAGCTCATCGAGAGTTACGGCGAGGAGGACTTCGAGAGGCTCAATGTGAAATATACGGACGACTTCACCCTCTACCGCCCCAAAGGTTGCGATATCTGTGACAAATCGGGATACAAGGGCCGGATGGGCATCCACGAACTTCTCGTGGCCTCCGACAACATCAAGCGGATGATCCAGAAGCACGAGCCTGTTGAGGTGCTACGAGAGATGTCAATGAAAGAAGGGATGACCACCCTCCTTCAGGACGGCATCCAGAAAGCCTTGCAGGGCATAACGGATTTCAAGCAGATCCGCCGGGTCTGTATCAAGTAGCACTCTCCCGGCCAGAGTCAGTTTTTTCTTTTTTTCTTGTGGTCCATGGCCCGCAGGCGGTCCGCAACCGCCAGCACCGTATTGGCATAAACTTGGCTGTGGTTATAGGTCATGACGACGCGCCACCGCTGCGGTCCGGCCATGCGGCAGGTCCAGCCGTTGCGGTGGAGGTAGTTGCCGATGCTGTGCAGGGCGTCCGGGGTGGTAAAGAGATCGATGCTGCCGCTGCCGTCCCCGTCGATGCCGTAGAGGGAGACATTGGAAGGCATGAACTGGCACAGACCGATGGCCCCGTAAATCGATCCCGGGACGGCCAGGGGATCCACCCCGGTGGCCCGGGAATATTTCAACAGATATTTCAATTCCCGATACGCCCAAGCCGCCTTTTCCCGGCACCGCCGCCGGGCCTGCTCCTCGTTGCCCCCATGGACCACCCCCGGCGGCAGAAAGGGCCTCACTTTTTCGAGATCGTCAGCCAGAGCCATGCTGGCCAGGACATCGAAGGCCCTCCTTCTGCCGGTATTGGCCCCCAGATTGGTTTCCACGAGGGCGATGGCGACCACGACCTCCCTGGGCACGCAGTATTTCCGGCTGATCCGCCCCAGGAGCACCCGGTGCCGATCCAGATAGGCGTGGGCCGACCGCAGGGTTTCCGGACGGAGATACCCTCCGTAAACCGCCGTCCGGTTTGACTTCTTTTGTCCGGAATCCTGCCGGTTGTCCCGGACCATGAGTTCGGTAATTTTTGTGGTCATGGGCTCCGGATCGAACCGGAGGTCCGCCCGTTGGAAAAGGGCCGCCATCTCTTTCCCGTCAAAACCGTCCGCACTCAATTTCTTCTCCAGGGAATCCCACTCCCCGGCGGCGGCGGAGAAAGGAAACAGCAGGGACATGGCCAAGACCAGGGCGGTCCGGGAAAAGACCACCCATTTATTCCGTTTCATGCGCTCCCGTCCCTTCAAATGGACCCCCTTGTCAGCCGGTCTTTCCATTCCTGAAGCAGGTTTAGGGCCGCCAGAGGCGTCAGTCGCGTCGTGTCCAACTCCTTAAGGCCGGCGATGATCTCCTCCCGCTCATCGGGAAAAAGGCTCAACTGCTGGGCCGCCCTGCTTTTGTCGCCGCCTTTCTTTCCCCCGCCGATTCGAGGCGACCCCGCGGCATCCAGTTCTCCCCTTTCCAGGTTTTTCAGGATCTCTCCGGAACGTCTTACAACCTCCTCGGGAACGCCGGCCAGTCTGGCCACCTGAATGCCGTAGCTGCGGCTTGTTCCCCCTGCCATGATCTTGCGGAGAAAGATTACCCGGTCCCCCCACTCCCGGACGGCGACGTTGTAATTCTTGACCCCCTCATGGATCAGCGCCAGTTCCGTCAACTGATGGTAATGGGTGGCAAAGAGGGTCCGGGCGCCGATATGCCGCTCGTCATGCAGATATTCCGCCATGGCCCAGGCGATGGAGAGACCGTCGAAGGTGCTGGTGCCCCGTCCCACCTCGTCGAGGATGACGAGGCTCCGCCGGGTGGCATGGTTCAGGATGTTCGCCATTTCCCGCATCTCCACCATGAAGGTGCTCTGCCCACGCGCCAGGCTGTCGGCGGCGCCGATGCGGGTGAAGATCCGGTCCACGACCCCGATCCGGGCCTGCTGCGCCGGGACGAAGCCTCCCATCTGAGCCATGATGACGATCAGGGCGACCTGGCGGATGTAGGTGGATTTGCCAGCCATATTGGGTCCGGTCAGGACCAGGAAACGGTTTTCCCGTAGGTCGAGGCAGGTGTCGTTGGGCACGAATCCCTCGGAGAGGGCCATGCGTTCCACCACCGGATGGCGGCCGTCGGTGATTTCGATGGCGTCGCTGTCATCGACGACGGGACAGCAGTAGCCGTAGCTCTCCGCAACGGAGGCCAGGGAGGCCAGGGCATCCAGGGCGGCCAGCGCCGCCGCCGTATCCTGGATCGGCCGGATGGACCGGGCGATGTCGCCCCGAATCATCAGGAACAGCTCATATTCACGGCGCCGGCTGTTTTCTTCCGCATGGAGGACCGCTTGTTCATATTCCTTCAGTTCTTCGTTGATATACCGCTCGGCGTTGACCAGGGTCTGCTTGCGGATATATTCGGGGGGAACGAGGTGGGTGTTGGCCTTGGTGACCTCAATGTAATAACCGAATACCTGATTGAAGCCCACCTTGAGGGAATTTATCCCCGTCTTCCGTCGTTCCCGGTCTTCCAGGGCGGCGATGTTCCGTTTGCCGTGGCGGGAAAGGGACAGCAGTTCGTCGAGTTCGGCGTCAAAGCCGTCCTTGATCATCCCTCCCTCGCGGATTGTCAGGGGTGGGTCATCTACGATGGCCGTTTCGATGAGGTCCGCCACCGCCGGCAGGGGATTCAGCCGCTCCCGCAACGATCTTGCCAGCGGTGAAGTCAGCGATGCCAGCAGTTCCTTGATCCCCGGAATGGCCTGAAGAGACTTCTTCAGGGCAACGAGATCCCGGGCATGGGCCACATCCATGGCAATGCGTCCGCCCAGCCGCTCCAGATCATAAACACCCCCCAGAAGCCGGCGGAGTTCTTCCCGCAGCAGGTGGTTGTCCTTGATTTCCGCCACCACAGCGAGCCGGCGCTTGATCTTCTCCGGGCCGCGTAAGGGGTGGTTGAGCCACCAGCGCAGGCGTCTGGCCCCCAGGGAGGTAACGGTCTCGTCGAGTACGGAAAACAGGGATCCCTTCTTCTTCCGCTCCTGAATGGTCTGGAACAGCTCCAGGGTATTCTTTGCCGTTTCGTCGAGGAAGAGGGACTGCGACCAGGGCATCTCCTGAATACGGTTCACATGGGCCAGACGTTCCCGCTGGGTTTCCTCTCCGTAACGCAGGACTGCGCCGGCGGCGCCGGCGACGGCGGGCCGCTTTTCCATTTCCAGGGCGGTAAGCTCCGCTTCGGGAAAATAGCTCTCCAGGAGGCTCCGGGCGGCTTCGGGATCGAAGTAGTCTCCGGAAAAGGTATTGACCGCCGCCGGAGCCTCGCTTTTATCCAAAATTGTTAGGGACTGTCGCTCCTCGAAATCTTCGGGGACAATGAGTTCCCGCAGACTCAGCCCCGCCAATTCCGCCTGCAGGATTTCCCGGTCCTGTATCTCCATCACCCGGAATTCGCCGGTGGAAATATCCATGCAGGCCAGTCCGAAGACCCCTTCCAGCCGGCAGAGGCCCGCGAGAAAATTATTTTCCCGGGCCTCGAGATGATCAGGATCGAACCTCAGCCCCGGCGTCACCACCCGAACCACGTCTCTTTTTACAATCCCCTTGGCCTGTTTCGGATCTTCGAGCTGCTCGCAGACGGCTACCTTGTATCCCTTTTCGAGCAGCCGGGCAATATAGGCGGAGGCGGCGTGATAGGGAACCCCGCAGAGGGGGATGCTTCCCTCTTTGGTCTTGCTGCGGGAAGTGAGGGTTATCTCCAGGAGCCTGGCGGCAACGACGGCGTCTTCGAAGAACATCTCATAGAAATCCCCCATCCGGAAGAAGAGGATGCAGTCGGGATAGCGGGCCTTCAACTCCCAATACTGCTTCATCGCCGGCGTAAGGTCTTTCACCGGATCCGCCGTCCGGACCCGCTCGGAATTCCCGCCCTTCATTTACCCGAATCGGAAATCAGGAGATGGAGAAGCCAGTTGACGATGCTGATGATCAGCGCCCCGAACACGGCGGGCCAGAATCCCTGCAGATCGAAGCCAGGAATTACGCCGGCCGTCATCTTCAGGAGCAGGGCGTTGATGACAAAGGTGAACAGCCCCAGGGTGAGAATGTTGACGGGCAGGGTAAGGATGATGAGTATCGGCCGGAACAGGGCGTTGAGTACCCCGAGAAACGCCGCCGCGAAAAGGGCACTGGAGAAACCACGGACGTGGATGCCCTCGATAAAATAGGCGGCGGCCAGGATGGCAACGGTCAATATCAACCACCGAACGATGAGATCCTTCATTTGAATAGATTACCTCATGGACTGGAGATGCCGATCCCACCGCCGGCCCGACCGCGATCCGGGGGGGTTGCCCACTGTTGAGACTGATTAAAACCCGCTAACCGAAACGATCGAACATTTCCTTTTTTGCGCCGCAGAACGGGCATTCTTCGGGAAGGACACCGTCGGATACATATCCACAGACCTTACAGACATAATAGGTCGTCTCACGGGCCTCCAAAAAATGGGTCATCGCCTCTTTGTAGAGCTTGGCATGGACCTCCTCCACATCCCGGCTCTGGCTGAAATGCAGCACCGCCGCTTTGTTGCCCGCCTTTTCCGCCAGCTTGATAAACTCGTCATAGGCGACGCCGGCCACCTTCTGTTCCGACTCGAAACTGGCCGCAAGATTTTCCTCCGTCGATTTCACTTCCTTGAGCAGCTTAAGGGCCCGGGTGCCGTGGATCTCCTCGGAAAAAGAGATCACACGAAACAATTTGGCGATCTGGGGGTATCCTTCCTTTTCCGCCTTGTCCGCATATACCTTCAAGCGCAGGGCCGCTTTCGCTTCCCCCACATAAGCCTCATAGAGGGCCTTGTTCAGTTCGCTCATCTTGGCAGCTCCTCATCTCCATGGTTAAACATGCGTTAAATTGACGACCACGCAAAATACCCTCATGCCCCGTGGAGCATCACAAAGCATGAAAAATATGTTACCTTTCATTTTATTTAGCATTTCGCTCTATTTTCGAAGTAAGTCATTTATCCCTCCCCCCTTCAAGGGGGAGATCAGGAGGGGGATGGGGTAATCATTTTATAATTGCTTAATAAAAACCATCCCCACCCCGGTCCTCCCCTTGAAGGGGAAGGTGATTTGCGACTTTATACGGACGCATCAAAATTCCCCTTGGGATGCTACGCCGGAGAAAATTCATCCTTGGCCGCCCCGCAGACCGGGCAGGTCCAGTCCTCGGGAAGGTCTTCGAATGCCGTTCCCGGAGCTATTCCCCCCTCTTCATCTCCCAGCGCCGGGTCATAGACATAACCACAGATGCCGCATTCGTATTTCATGATCTCCTCACTCCTTTATCAAATTTGTCGTGCCGGTAGATGCCGAAAGGCAAATCTCGCCAGGCCCGTTCCAGACGTGGAGGCGCGATGCCTGCGATGGGCATTCTCCCGATCTTACCGCCGTCACCAATTCACCAAACCCGGCCAGGTCTGCCTGTTCACCTGTTTCGGATAACCGGGATCGGCCCGGTCCTCATTGACATCATAGCGAATATACTCGTAATCCTTGAAGAAATAGGCTTTACCATTGCCCCAGAAGATGACATCGTCGATGCCGCTGGTCCAGATCATTCCCGGCCAATTCCTCTTGTTGATGGATTTGGGGTATCCTGAATCGGTGCGGTTTTTTTCCACGTCATAGCGCACATACTGCCCGCCCTTGAAAAAGAATATCTTGCCGTTACCCCAGTACACCGCCGCATCGATACCGTCCGTCCATGGCAGTCCCGGCCAGGTCTGCTCGTTGATCGCCTGGGGAAAGCCCGGATCGGCCCGGTCGGCCTTGATGTCGTAGCGGATGAATTGCCCGCCCTTGAAAAAACAGGCCTTCCCGTTGCCCATGTTGATCACGGCATCGATATCTTTCCAGATCATACCCGGCCAGGTGGTCTTATCGATGGCTTTAGGATAACCGGGGTCGGCGCGGTAGCCCATGAGGTCCTCCTCGAGGTCCGGGCGGGCGGAATACCGCACGAAATGATCTCCCTTGAAAAAATAGACCTTGCCGTTACCCCAATTCGCGCCGGCACCGATCGCCTTTTGGGGAATATACGTCTCCCCGTGGGCGGCAAAGGCCCCGACAAACAACAAGAACAATGCCCCTATGACAATGGTCGCTCCCTTGGACGTTTTCATGCAACCTCCTTATTTCTCTCCCAACTTTCGTGCGATCTCCTCTCCCAGGGCGTAACACTTCCGCAGATCCTCCCTCGTGGGCACGTGTTGAGCCTTCAGGGGCTCCGCCACGGGCGAGACCTTCATCTCCTTCAGAATGTCCGCAATGTGCACCGCCGCCTCGCCGCTCCATCCGTACGATCCAAAGGACGCCCCGAGAAGGTTGGCCGGGCGGAGTCCCTTCAGATAGGTCAGGACATCGGCGACCTGGGGCAGCATGTTGTTGTTGAGGGTCGAGGAGCCCACGATCAGGGCGCCGGCATCCAGGACCTCGTAGACGACGTCACTGCGATGAAATACTTCCATGGACATGCATTTGGCCGCCGCGCCGGCGGCGGCGAGGCCTTCACAGATGGCCCGGGCCATTCTTTCCGTACTGTGCCACATGGTGCCGTAAACCACCACGCTTTTCATGGTGGGTTTTTGAGCCGCCCACCGGCTATAATTGGCGATGACCCCCGGAATGTCCCGGCGCCAGATCGGCCCATGATCCGGGGCAATGAACTTGAAGGTCATCCCGGAAGATGCCACCCGGTTCACCAACTTCGTGACCAGCGGGGCATAGGGAAGGATGATGTTGGCAAAATAGGTGGCGCCCTCGTAATCGAGGATGGCGGGATCGATCTCGTCGTCGAAGCGCTCGGCCGTCGCCAGGTGCATCCCGAAGGCGTCGTGGGAAAAAAGGATTTCCTCTTCAGGCAGATAGCTGAACATGCTGTCGGGCCAATGAAGCATCCGGGTCTCCATAAAGCGGAGGCGCATGTTCCCCAAGCTCAGCTCCCCGCCGTCCTTGACCGGGGTTATGGTCCGGTCCCGGTGGTAGATATCGCCCAGGGTCTTGGTCCCCATCGTCGAAGCCACCACCTGTTCGGGTTGGATGAGATCTATCAGCTCGTAAAGACAGCCGGTATGGTCCATCTCCGAGTGGTTGGAAACGATTATCTCGATGTCCCCGGGATCTACCACGGAGGCGATGCGGCTGATCAATTCCTCCCGGAATGGGGCCTTGACGGTGTCCACCAGCGTGATCTTGTCGGCAAGAATCAGATAGGCATTGTAGGTACTGCCCCGATGGGTGGTATAACCGTGAAAATCCCGGATAGTCCAATCAATGGCCCCTACCCAGTAAACCTTGTCCGTCAGTTTTACTGCCTTGTAGATGTCTGCCATGTGTCCTCCTTTGCCGATCGCATCATTACCGGTGTTTGTAACATTAGACCATTATCGTGTCAATCCCTATCAACCCCCCCGTTTCTGTCCCCCGGCGCCGTTGTGGGCGTTTGGGTCCCGCCGCCGGCATCGGCGCCCTCCTTTTTCCACTCTTCCACCTTTTGCTCCAGTTTTTTTATGGCCTCCGGCTCCCGGCTTTCCAGCAGCGATCCCAAATCCGACTGTTCCTTCATGACGTCTTCGTATTCCGGGATGACGATGCCTCTTTTGACCATAATCCTGTAGATCCGCTCGGACCGCGACACGACATAACGGGAGGCGCCCGCGGGATTGAACTTCCGCGGGTTGGGGAGCACGGCCGCGAGTCGGGCGGCCTCCTGGGCGCTGAGATCCGCGGCGGTTTTTCCGAAGTGGGCGCGGGCGGCCATTTCGATGCCGAAGATCCCGTCACCCCACTCGGCGACATTCAGATACAATTCAATGATACGCTTTTTGGACAGCCGTTTCTCGATCCGCCAGGTCAGGATCGCCTCCTTGAGCTTCCGGACGGGATTCTTCGATGGGGATAGGTACAGATTCTTGGCAAGCTGCTGGCTGATGGTGCTTCCACCGGCCTTGAACTTACCCTTTTGGATGTCCTTTTCCAGGGCTTTCTGCATGGCCTCGAAATCGAAGCCTTCATGGCCCCAGAACTTGTCGTCTTCGGCGATGATCACCGCCTTGATCACATAGGGCGATATCCGGATCAGGGAAACCCAGCGCTGCTGGATCTTTTTCTTCTTCCCTTCCCGCTGCCATTCCCGCTCCCGATATTCCATGAAGGCGGTCTTGGTGGGATTCTTTTTGGCCAGGCCGGCCACATCGGGAAACAGGAAGTAGGATCCGATATTTATAAACATCCCACTGAAGAAAATGACCGCGGCCAGGATAAACAATTTTTTTCCCATGCCCCCTTCATAAATCACCACATGAGATTTTTCAAGATATTGGACATATTCTTTAAAATTCAGTTGCGTATGTTACGGTAATTATTAAGACCTAATTTTCGCAAAGGCTGTTTGACCGCTCTTTGCGAGTTCGACTGCTTGCAGAGCGAAAATTTTTTTTGACTTGACGGGTTTTTTTTTGTAAGAGAGCGAATCGTTTCTTGTGTACAGTTTGTCATCCATCGTCAAAATCTGTGCACCGTTAATAAATGGGGCGACCCCCGAATAACAATGAGGAGGTACTCATGATGGAACGGCGGATTTTCCTGTGGATGGGACTGATTGTCCTGTTCTTTTCATTGCTTTTCGGAACCGATGGGTTTGCCGATCAGCAATACCGGGTAAAACGGGGCGACAGCCTCGCCCGGATCGCCAAGAAGTACGGAGTCACGAGCCAGAGCATCAGAGAAGCTAACGGCATCGAGGGCAACCGCATCAAGGCCGGAAAACTGATCGTCATCCCAACCAATAGCTCCCAGAAGCTCGCCAAGAGTTCAAAAACGAAGCCGCAAAGAACCGATCGCCTTTACGTCGTGAAAAAGGGCGACACCCTGGCCAGGATCGCCAGAAAATCGGGCCTAACCGTTGCCCAACTCAAGCATCTGAATCATCTCAAGAGCAACAAGCTGCGGAACGGCCAGAAGCTGGCACTGGCCAAACCAGCCGCCGAGGGTCCGGGACCAAGGGTCAGTAAGGCAGAGCCGACCCGGAACGACCCAGCGGAAGCGGAAGATGATCTGCTCAGCGATGAAATTGCCCCGGCGGAAGAAACAGCGGCGCCGGAAAACGAAATCCGCTATTCGGAAAGCACGTTGGGGAAGTGGAAAGACCCGGAGGAACGCAGCCTCCTGGTCAAGGTCGCCAAGGGGTTTCTGGGCGCCCCCTACCGGCTGGGCGGCTCCAGCGTGAAAGGCCTGGACTGTTCCGGATTTGTGAAGAAGATGTATGAATTCTTCGATGTCAATCTGCCGCGAACGGCAAGGGAGCAGGCCCATGTAGGGATGAAGGTCGCCAAGGGCGAGCTCGCTGAAGGTGACCTGGTATTCTTCAATACCCGCCGGGCCTTCGGACATGTAGGCATCTATATCGGTAACAACCAGTTCGTACACGCTTCGTCGGGGAAAAAGGACCGCCATGTCCGGATCGACAGTCTGGACAAGCCCTATTACAACAAGCGCTTCGTAAAGGCAGTACGGCTCAAATCCCTGGAAGAAGACAACAATATTTGATCGGTTACGAAGAAGGAATCTATGAGTAGAACTCTCTACCTGGCCCTTATTGCCCTGCTGGCCTCCGCGTTCATGAGCGGTTGCGTGGCGAAGAGCGATTACCTGATTAAGGTGGCCGAGGCCCGGACGCAGGAATTGAAGACCTGCAACCTGGAAAAGGAAAAACTCCTCGCCCAGCGCACGGAACTGGAGAAGGTGCTGAAAACGGAGGAAAACGCTGCCCGGCAGAAAGTCGCGGATCTGCAGCACGAAAATGCCAAGCTGAAGGAATCGGTGGCCGCCCTGCAGAAGAAAGAGGAGATCATCCAGAAAGAGAGCGATACCTACCGTGATCTTCTCCGGGAGATGAAGGGAGAAATCGCCAAAGGTCAGGTCACCATTACGGAACTGAAGGGAAAATTAACTGTGGATGTGGTGGACAAGATCCTCTTTGCCTCTGGCGACGCCAAAGTGAAGAAGGAAGGCCTGGACGTGTTGAAGCGGGTGGTGGACATCCTTAAGAATCTCAACGATAAAGCGATCATCGTGGAGGGACATACCGACAACGTCCAGATCCGCGGATCCCTGGCGAAAGTCTATCCCACGAACTGGGAGCTCTCCGCCGCCCGAGCCATCAATGTCGCCAGATACCTCCAGCAGCAGGGCATCAACCCCGAACTGCTGAAGGCGGTAGCCTGCGGGGAATACAGACCTATCGCGGACAACGGCACCCCGGAAGGGAGACAGAAGAACCGGAGAATCGCCATCGTCCTTTCCGCGAAGGATTAACGAAGGAAATTTAACTATCCATAACAAATGCGGGCACGGCCGTTCAACGCCGTGCCCTTTTCATTAGTGGCCGTGGGAAGGCCAACAATTGATAATTATGGGAAAAACCATCATTGAAAAGATTATCGAAACTCATCGGGAAACCGCTCCTGAAAGCCCCGCCGGGGAGATCGGCATCCGCATCGATCAGACCCTCACCCAGGATGCCACGGGGACCATGGCCTATCTGCAGTTCGAGGCCATGGATCTCCCGGAAATCCGTACCGAGTTGTCGGTAAGTTACATCGATCACAACACGATTCAGATCGGCTATGAAAATGCCGACGACCACCGCTATCTTCAGAGCGTCGCCGGACGGTTCGGAATTCACCTCTCCCGGGCGGGCAACGGGATCTGCCATCAAGTCCATCTGGAACGCTTCGGCATCCCGGGAAAGACCCTGATCGGTTCCGACAGTCATACGCCGACGGCCGGGGCCCTGGCCATGCTCGCCGTGGGCGCCGGCGGCCTGGACGTAGCCCTGGCCATGGCCGGCAGGCCCTTTTATCTGCCCGCCCCCAGAATATTCCGGATTGAACTCCAAGGCAAGCTGCCCCCCTGGGTTGCAGCCAAGGACGTCATCCTCAAGATCCTCAGCATCTTCACGACCAAAGGCAACGTGGGGCGGATCTTCGAATACAGCGGCAGCGGGCTGGCGTTCCTGACGGTCCCGGAACGGGCCACCATCGCCAACATGGGCGCGGAATGCGGCGTGACCACCTCGATATTCCCCAGCGACGACATGACCCGGCGTTTCCTGGCGGCCCAGGGACGCGCCAAGGACTGGATTCCCCTCCACGCCGATGCCGATGCCGTCTATGAGGGGGAGGCCGTAATCGATCTATCCCGCCTGGAGCCTTTGGCCGCCCGGCCCCACAGCCCCGACCGCATCAGCCCGGTCCGGGAAATAGGTCCGCTCGCCATCCGGCAGGTATGCATCGGGAGCTGCACCAATTCGTCGTACAAAGACCTGGCCACCGTGGCGGAGATTCTGAAGGGTAGAACCGTCCATCCCGAAGTCAGCCTCATCGTCGCCCCCGGCTCCCGCCAGGTTCTGGAAAATATCACCCGGGAGGGCTATCTCGCCCATATCCTCGGCGCCGGCGCCCGGCTCATGGAAAACGCCTGCGGCTTCTGTATCGGCAACAGCCAGAGCCCACCCTCCGGAGCCGTTTCGCTGCGCACGTCCAACCGCAATTTCTACGGCCGCTCCGGAACCAGGGATGCGGACATCTATCTGGTCAGTCCGGAAACCGCCGCGGTCTCCGCCCTCAAGGGGCGGCTCACGGATCCCCGTCAACTGGGGATTGCCCTTCCCTTTATCCCCCAGCCCCGGAAATTTCATCTGGATGACAACATGATCATCCGCCCCCTGCCCCCGGAGGACCGGGCCGGGGTGGAAATCATCCGGGGCCCCAATATCGGCGCCCCTCCCGACAATACCCACCTGACCGCCCACATCGACGGCGAGGTGACGATAAAGGTGGGCGACAAGATCACCACGGATCACATCATCCCCGCCGGGGCCCGGATGAAGTACCGCTCCAACATCCCCAGATACGCCCATTACGTCTTCGAGATCTTGGACCGCGATTTTTCCGCTCGGGCCCTGCGGATCCGTAACGAAGGCCGGCAGAATATCATCGTCGCCGGCCACTCTTACGGCCAGGGCTCATCCCGGGAACACGCCGCCCTCTGTCCCATGTACCTGGGCGTCAAGGTTGTGCTGGCAAAATCATTCGAACGGATTCATGCGGCCAACCTCATCAACTTCGGCATTCTCCCCCTGATTTTTGAAAACGAAGGCGATTATGAGCTTCTCCAGGCCGGCGACCGCCTCCGGGTCACGGATATCAGGAAGGTTCTGACGGAACGCCGACCGTTAAGGATCGACAACCTCACCCGGGGAGGCTATCTCCCGGCCGCTTACGAGCTGACGGACCGGCAACTTGCGCTCATCCTGGGTGGCGGCGCCCTGCGCGCCCGGTAACCGGCCCTGCTGCCAACCCATCCGCCGACCGGAGATCAGGAAAAAAGAAAACACTGGGAGCTGCACCTCATGAACAAAAAACAGAAAATCATCGTCAAGACGCCGCTGGTGGAAATGGACGGCGACGAGATGACCCGGATCATGTGGCAATTCGTCAAGGAGCTCCTCATCCTGCCCTATCTGGACATTGAGTTGGATTATTTCGATCTCCACATCAAACACCGCGACGACACCAATGACCAAGTAACCGTCGATGCCGCCCGGGCGATCATGAAATACGGCGTAGGGGTCAAGTGCGCCACCATCACCCCCACGGCGGACCGGGTCCGGGAATACAATCTGAAGGAACAGTGGAAGAGCCCGAATGGGACCATCCGCGCCCTTCTCGACGGGACCGTCTTCCGTACCCCCATCTTCGCGAAAAACATCCATCCCTTCGTCACCACCTGGAAGCGGCCCATCATCATCGGCAGGCACGCCTACGGCGACGTTTACAGCAACGCCGAACTCCGCATCCCCGGTGCGGGCCGGGCGGAGATCGTCTTTACCCCCGACGGCGGCGGCGCGGTCCTGAGCAACACCATCCACGATTTCACCGGTCCCGGCATCATCCAAGGCATTCACAACACCGACGCCTCCATCGCCGGCTTTGCTACGGCCTGCTTCACCTACGCCCTGGACCGGAAAGTGGACCTCTGGTTCAGCACCAAGGACACCATCTCCAAGACCTACGACGCCCGGTTCCGGGCGATCTTCGACGCGGAATTCGCCGCCCGCTGGCGGGAAAAGTTCGCCGCGGCGGGAATAGAATATTTTTTCACCCTCATTGACGATGCCGTGGCCCGCATCGTCCGATCCGAAGGGGGCATCCTCTGGGCGCTGAAGAACTACGACGGCGACGTCATGTCGGACATGATCGCCGCCGCCAACGGCAGCCTCGCCATGATGACCTCCGTCCTGGTTTCGCCCCGGGGTCACTTCGAATACGAAGCCGCCCATGGGACGGTGCAGAAGCACTACTACCAGCACCTCGCGGGCAAGGAGACCTCGACGAACTCCATGGCCCTGATCTTCGCCTGGACGGGGGCACTGCGGAAGCGGGGCGAACTGGATGGGAGCCCGGAGGTGTCGTCCTTTGCCGATCAGGTGGAGGCCGCGGCCCTGGAAACGGTGGAGGCGGGGATCATGACCGGAGATCTCCTGACGGTAGCGGAGCCCGCCCCCCACAACCGCAAGGTCGAAACCCGGGCCTTTATCGAGGCCGTCGCCGGGCGCCTGGAAGAGAAACTCCATTAATGGACAAGATCAACATTAGAGATCTGTCGCCGGGGGAAATCGAAGCATTCATCGCCCATCTGGGAAAGGAAAAATACCGGGCCCGGCAGCTCATGAAGTGGCTTTACCATTTCAACGCCTCTTCTTTCGGGGAAATGACCACCCTTTCCCGGGAGCTTCGGGGGCATCTGGAGGAGACCGCCTCCCTCGACGGACCGGAAATCGCGAAGATCCGGACGGCAGCGGACGGCACAAAGAAGGTCCTCTTCCGCCTCCGGGACGGCCTCCACATCGAAAGCGTCCTCATCCCCGGTCGGAATCACTGGACGGCCTGCCTCTCCTCCCAGGCGGGCTGCGCCATGGGGTGCCGCTTCTGCTTCACCAGGTCCCTGGGTTTCCAGCGCCAGCTCACCCCGGGAGAGATCACCGGCCAGTTGACGGCCCTGAAGTTCCGGACCCCCGAAGGCCCCAACGTCAAAAACGTCGTCCTCATGGGGATGGGGGAGCCCCTGGCCAACTACGAACATACCGTCACAGCGGTGCGGATCATGACCGACGATGCGGGAATGGGGTGGTCAAACCGGAAGGTGACGATCTCCACCTGCGGTCTGGCCCCGCAGATCCGCCGCCTCGGCCGGGACGACATCTGCGTGAACCTGGCGATTTCCCTCAACGCCCCGGACAACGAGCGGCGGGACTATCTCATGCCGGTGAACCGTCGCTACCCCATAGAGACGCTCCTTGCGGCCTGCCGGGACTATCCCATGCCGGGGCGGCGGATGCTCACCTTCGAATATATCCTCATGGCCGGCGTCAACGACAGCCCGGCGGATGCGGAAAAGGTGGCCCGTCTCCTGAAGAACCTACATTGCAAACTGAACCTCATCGTCTTTAACGAATTCCCCGGTGCGGAATTCCGTGCCTCTTCCCCGGAGGCCGTGGCGGCCTTTCAACAGGTGCTGCTGCGGCACCATTACACGAGCATTATCCGCGCCAGCCGCGGCAGCGACATCCTTGCCGCCTGCGGCCAGTTGACGGGAAACGCCGCCTGAATCAAAACTCGATATCGAGAATAATTGACGATTTCATGCGATTTTGCACAGAATAGAGCGCATCACATGGGTATAAATCATAGTTGTTTCCACGTTCTTGTGGCCTAAAAGTTCCTGTACCTCGCGGATATTGACGCCGTTCATCAGCAAATGCGTTGCAAAACTATGGCGCAGAGTATGTACTGATCCGTGTTTCGGGATGGCTGCCATCTTGATGGCTTTTTTAATCATCTCCTGAATGGCCGAATCGCCGACATGGTGACGCCGGACTTTTCCGGAACGAGGAATTGAACGCCTGGTTCTGCGTTGAGGCGGATACCTTTTCCCGAAGAGCCAGATTTATGGAATACACGGATCGAACAGGCAAAGATGAGTTTCCCGAGCAGGCCCGCAATTTCCTGGATCGCGGTCTTTATCAGCTCGCCCGGGATCTGGCGGAAACACGACTTGCGGAAATGCCCGGGGATGTGGAGGGCCGGGTAATCCTCTGTGAAGCCCTCTGGGGATTGGGGTATGATGATGAAGCCCAGGAGATAATTCGAGAAATAGAGGAGATAATTCGCGGCTATTCCGAGATATAACCGTCCCTCCGGAAAGACCGTGCAAAAACCAGTTGAACTGAACCTCAAGTTAAAAGGATTGCTGAAAAACTAAGCGATCAAAATGCTGAAAATGAAAATGTATTCCATAAATATCTGTTCCTTGAGACCTCTCAACGGTTATGGACTCCGCCCTCACCCTTCGCGGCCCTTTTTATCGTCCTGACCCTGAAGCCAACGGTGCAGCCAGTCGAGAACGGCTTCGTGCCACTGGCGGGAATTCTGCGGTTTGAGGATCCAGTGCCCCTCGTCGGGAAAAATGAGGAGTTCGGAAGGAACTCCCTGGCGCTGAAGGGCGGTAAAGAGGGCCAGACTCTGGGTATAGGAGACCCGATAGTCGTTGCGGCCGGCAATGATCAGCACCGGCGTGTGCCAGTTGCGGACGTTGTCGAGAGGGTTGTGACGGCCCGGGTCGCCGAATTCCCATTCGGGGAACCATTGGGTGTCCATTTCATAATGGGCCATCCGCTTGTCGAAAATCCCCGCGTGACTGACCAGGCAGCGGAAACGATGCTCCTGGCCGCCGATCCAGTTGATCATGTAGCCCCCGTAGGAAGGGCCCAGGGCGGCCATCCGGTCGGCATCGAGAAAGGGGTAATAACCCAGGGCGGCAGCGAGGCCCTTCCGGAGATCCTCATAGGGCGCACCTCCCCAGTCGCCCCGGATGGCATCCGTGAAATCCTGACCATAGCCGGTGGAGCCGTGAAATTCGATCTGAATGACGGCATAACCGGCGCCGGCGTAGATCTGGGGATGCCAGCGGTAATGAAATTCATTCAGGTTGGATGTCTCCGGACCGCCGTGAATGATGAAGGCGACCGGATATTTGCGGGCGGGGTCGAATTCGGCCGGATAGACTATTCTCCCGTACACCGTATCCCCCTTCGCCCCCGTAAAGGTGAAGCTTTCCATTTTGCCGAAACGGATATTTTCTAAGCGGTGGTCGTTTGTCTTGGTGATCCGCCGGGATTCTTCACCGGCCGTCCCGAGCAGGTACAGCTCCGTGGGCTGGATGAGGGAATTCCAGGCCAGCAGGAGGCCTCTGGAGGCCAGGGGCTGGGGGGAGATGGTATTGCCCGTTTTCATGAGCAGCCGGCTCTTGCCGGTGGCGACATCCACGGCAAACAGGACGTGCTGTCCCAGATGTTCGGCGGTGCAGTATATGGTCTTGCCGTCGGGAGACCAGGCGAGATAATCGGGTGAGCGGTCGGCGCCGGCCGCGGCTTCGGCCCGGAGATCAAGAGACCTTTCCCTGCCGTCGGCAAGGTTGCGCACGACGATCCGGTAGCGGTCCGCTTCATGGCCCGGCCGACTCATCGCCAGGTAGGCCAGGGTCCGCCCGTCGGGGGAAAAACGGGGCTGGGTGTCGGTGGCGGGATTAGTCGTGATTCTTCGCGGCGGCGCCGGTTGGGCGGCCGGCGGCAGCGAGACGACAAAAAGATCGCTGTTGGTGGACCATGCCTCCCGGCGGCCTTCGTCTTTGGCGGTGAAAACCAGGGTCCGGCTGTCGGGGGCCAGGGAAAATTCTTCAGCGCCGCCCGCCGGCCGGGAGGGACAGTCAGCATCCATGCCGGTCATGAGATCGCGGACGGGACCGCCGGGCAGCGGATAATAAAACAGGTGGTTGCGGGTGCCGTCGCTCCAGGTGTCCCAACTCCGCACCATGAGGCGCTGGTATGTGAGCCCCGATTCCGGACGGACGGCCCGGGCGGCGATGATTTCCCTGGTTTCCTCAGCCGTCTTGCCGGGGATTACGGCCATCGCCAGGATCAGGAACCGGCCATCGGGAGATACTTCAAAAAGCCTTACGTTCAGAGGCAGGCTAGTCACCTGTCTTATATTCTGGTCTCGCAGGTTTATCTTCCAGACCTGCTGGGCGCCGGATCGGGTGGACAGGAAATAGAGGCTGCGCCCGTCGGGAGACCAGCGGGGATTGGCATCGTCCGCCTCCCCGGCCGCGGGAAGGCGGGAAAAAGTCCCCTGCCGCAGGTCGGCGATGTGAATGGACAAGCGGCCCCGATTGGCGGCGAGATCGGTCTGCTGGACGGTATAGGCCACCCGGCGTGCGTCGGGAGAAGCCTGGGGATCGGCGATCCGTTCCATGGCAAGCAGATCGGTTATGGAGAAAGGGTGCTTGGCTGCGGCTGCCGCTGGCGGGAGGGCCAGGCAGAGCAAAATAAACAAGCTAAGAAAAGGTTGGCAATAGCTTGGCATATTTTTTACCATCATCGGACGTTTTCCGGAAATTGTCATTTTCTCTTTTGTAATATAGCATGGCCGGAGCAATTAAACAATAATCAGGCGTGGAGATTTAATTGACTTTTTCATGGAAGTTCAATATCTTCAAGACGTTTCCAAGGTATTATTCCGCCGCCGTCCGAACCCGGCCGCCACACGGCGGCACGGATTGATGTGGCCTGCCGCGGATGAAGAAGGAGGGTTTCCATCTGTGTATGGGTTTCCGATTTTGATGATCTTGTCAAGGATGAAGGTATGACGGATAATAAACCGGGTGCAGCAGAAAACCATTTTTTTGCCGGCCAGCCAGCGGCAGGTACGGAATCTCCTCCAAAGCATTGTGTCTCATATGCTGGATGCCCTGCTGATCCTCGACTGGAACGGGGTTATCCTGTTTGCCAATCAGGCCGCGGCCGAACTTGTGGAGCTGGATACCACGGAGGCCGGCATCGGCCGCAACGCCGTCGAATTCATTCACCCTGATTTTCTCGAAACGGTATTTGTCGATCTTATCAATGTGCAGGCCGGCGGCGGCGATATCTTCAATGTCTTTTCCCTTGACGGGGAGCAGCTTGCCCTTTATATGCTCAATGTCAGCGGGCATGGCGTCCCGTCGGCCCTGGTCACGGTCTCCGTATCTCAGTTTTTGCAGCCCCACCGTAGTGGACTTTGCGTTCCTCACGGATTCCTCCCGTTTTCGGTTGATCCATGACTAGCTTTGGACATGTCACCCCCTTCGCTCCATCTCCATTACAGAGACTTCACCACTAATACGGGGTAATCCGCCCCCGTGCTCCGCATCGGTACTCTAATCCTTGCGGGTCCACCGCTTGGATTCCTCCCTTTACATCGGAACGACAGGTTCCCATGTTCCCTACAAAAGCCAAGAATAAGCTCGCGCCACCTTTATGCCGGGCACCACTCAGGCAGTAAACAGGTTTCTCCTGAATTTATCACGGAGCAGTGGTGCGACTCCGATTTTGATGCCATAGTTCATGCTTTCGACACGTCCTCAGTGGTTCGTTTTCACTCGCCTTCTTATTCCACACCTGATATATTTATTATACCTTTTCCGTAACGCTTACCACCCCGGTACTTAACCGACGCAGCTTACGGTGGTTTGATGCCTGCTCCTGTAAGCCGACATCGGGGGACCTTCCCCCATCTCTTGTAGAGTTACGCGCCAAACTCGGCACTCATGGCACACCACCACCAGGCATGCAGGTCATAAAAGGCAAATACCCCCCGGAAACTTTTCCCGATCATCTCCAGAAAGATCCTGTTGACCTAATTTCCCGTCCAATTTGTAACTATGTAAAGCAATAATCCAGCAAAAACGTAGTGTAGAGAGATTTATTTACTTGCAATTCCTTCCGAAGATAGTTATAATTGTAACTACGTCAACGGGAGGTGTCCAATGGGATATCGT
>Ga0302253_1000048_pt1 | contig 156117 bp, 176 predicted proteins | sample AAG_RA_Trp_MG_FD_193537 | JGI IMG/M metagenome (GOLD analysis project Ga0302253, IMG submission 193537) | Enriched activated sludge microbial communities from anaerobic digester in WTTP, New Holstein, Wisconsin, United States - AAG_RA_Trp | ecosystem: Engineered > Bioreactor > Anaerobic >... | reverse complement strand
TAACGGTAGTAATAACAATCTTGCTTATTGTTACCTCGGTTTTTGTGGTTAATTTTTTTAGCGGGAAAGTTTTTAAAAATACTCAAAAAACTCTTGAGCAAATGACAGTAGAAGAAAGAGCAGAAAAGGCTGGTTATAAAATTGCATATAATGGTGATTCAAGCGATAAGACCGGAAGGGCAATTTTGGCAGATGGAGTCCGCAATAAGATCTCTTTAGCTGATAGTTTTGGCTGGAAAAATGTCTATTATCCAGAAATTAAAAAAGAAGAGAGGGCATATTTTACAGGTTTATTTAAGGGTATTACGACACTTGATAAATCAAAAGATTTATATCTAACTCTTGAAGCGCCCGATGAATCTACCGACTTAAAAAACTACGAATTTAATTCAAAAAATGCAATTGTTACAACGATTAGAGTTTTGGCAGGTGACCCGGAATTTAGTTCAATCTCTGCAGATTTAAATACCGAAGGAAAAGGAAATACTCTTCTTGCGGTTGAAAATTTGGATGTTGGAAAAAAGACAGGAGGCAAGGAAATAGAAGGGATTGTTGATTTTGAAAAAATTTCAAAGCCTAATTTGGAAAAATTATTTAAAAAAGGTGACGTGATTACAGTTTACCTTTTAAAGTATCCGGAGTCTTTAACTTTTAAAAACAGGACAATTGTAATTTATGATAAAAACCATATTCCACTTGCTAGTATCGTTTCTATAAGAAGGTTTGGTGGAATGGAGCAAATATATAAAGAAGTTAATTTACCCTAATATCTTAGGGGTTCAACCCCTAAAAATACCCCCTCGCGCTTAGTTTTCCGGTATTGACAAAACTGCAAGACGTATGGTATTTTGTACTTACTGCCTAATACTCTAGGACATAGGCGGAAGGTAAATTTAAAAATAGCTTTCCGCAAATTTTATGAAAAGGTCAAAAGGGCAAGAAAAAGGTTTCTTGCTTAACGATCTTAAAAAACTAAAAAATAGGGTGTCGGGATTAAAAAGATTAAGTTCCTTTAGGGAATTTTTTTTTAACTTCAACTTTTTACCACAAATAATTAATTTTAAACTAGTAAAGAAAGGATAATTAAAAAATGAGTTTAGAACACGCACCAAGAAGACCACAAGTTCAAATGCCGGAATTACCCAAAATTCCCTTACCAAAACGGGTAGAAGGCGGATGGAGTATTAGGGAATGGTTTAAAAAACACCCAAGATTAAGAAACGCCATTGCCATTGCAAGTGGCGTAGCAGTTTTAGGAGGTGTTGGGGTTGGTGTAAGATCAGCCGTAGAAAATAGAACTGAAGAATCCAACCCATCACAGACAAACATAACCGCAACTGTAACTACCAATGAAGCATCCGGAACTGGTGGAACAGTCCCAACAACCGAAGGAGGAATTGTTGTAACAGAAACAACCACAACTACGAAAGCACCGGAAACAACCACCACAACAGAGGCTCTTGATAAAGGAGAAACAGTATTAATGGAAACAGACCAAATAAAGATTTCCAAATACGAAGAATTATCTAATTTACCAGAAGCTGCCTCAAACATACTTAGGGAACTGACTACTGAAGCGGAAATTATTGACGTTATTGGAATAAGAATTATAGACAAAGAAAAGAAAATTACTGGCAATTCGTTTTACATGGTAAAGACAAATAATGCTTGTTGTGTGTGCTATAAGTCTGGTGATAGCTATGATGTTGATCATTACTTAATTGGAGCAAGAAGTGGTAATCCATACTTAAAGTCAGTAATTCATTGTTATTCTTTAGAAGATGATAAATTTAAACTAAAAAGTCATCTTGTGATTTATGAATTAGGAGAAGAATTCGAAGCTCAGCCAAGTGAGAATAATGAAAATTATCAAAAAAGGGTTGTACCGTACTTAGAGCCAATTTTTTTTGACGAAGAAAAATTTAATGAGGTAATAGAAAAAACAAAACTTATCAGGCTTATAGATCCAGAGAATAGTGATTTAATAATTCAGATTTCAAAAAAAGATGAAATACAGAACGCGATATCAGCTTTAAATCCAACTTATGACGCTACTGTCATCATGCCTCAGGAAATGGAAAAATTAAATTAATTATTTTTTTAGTAGAACCACATTTATTAAAAATTTAATATTGACTTAATTTAAAAACAAAGATTTTGCGATAATATTAATAGAAAAACTTGACACTATTTATATTTTATTTTACAGTTATAGTTGAAAAGTAATGCCCGATTTAATTTAAGAAGGAGTTTTAAATTTATCTATTTATGAGACTGACAAAACTTATCAGCTTTAAAATATTTATTTTTTCGTTAATCATATTTTTATTCTCTTTTTGTTCTCATGAAAAAATACTATTACTCCCTTGTGAGTATTTTGGTTGGGATTGTTCGGTGAGTTGTTATTATGGCTATTGTGATGGAGGAGATTGTTGTACCTATCCAGGTGGTAGTGGGGGATTTAGGTGTGTCAGCGGATGCTGTCAAGATATAGATGATTACGGCTATCCAAGTAGCGATTTGTATTGCTGCGGTGGTTATTGTGGTAGTTGCTCTGGTTGTTCAGGTGGGGGTGGTGGTGGGGGTGGTGGTTGTACTCCGGACTGTGATGGAAAAGTTTGCGGAGACGATGGTTGTGGAGGAAGCTGTGGAACTTGTACCTGTACTGGTGCAAACTGCAGAGGTTCTACTTGCAGCGGTGGTCAATGCATACAATATTGTGGAAGTTGTAGCGATACTTATACTCGCTGTTACGCATATTGGCACGAATCAAATAATCCTTCCTGTAATAAAACTTCTATGATTTCCGGTACAACCAGCTACGATATTAATTGTAGTTGTACATATTCAGGTTCTTGTAATTGTCCTGATCCATACGAAAGTACGACTGTTTGGGGAGAATGTGGGGCTCCAGCAAGCTGTGCTCCGTCAACAACCACTACAACAACAACCAGTTCTTCAACAACAACCAGTAGTGCTGGTTCAACCAGTTCTACAGCATCAACAACAAGTTTGTCCACAACTTCTACAACGAATCCCACAAGATATAGTTGTAATCTTGCAACGGGTGATTGTTACACAAGCGCAGGAGGAAGTTATACTAATATTAATACGTGTAACAGTAATTGCGATGCTCATTTTGCCTGTAATCCTTCTACCGGAAACTGCGATGCGAGTAGCGGCGGATCGTATACAAGTCGCTATTCTTGTGATGGAGATTGTGATGTTGCCACCACTACAACTACCACAACGTCCTCTACAACAACTACTGCGCCTGCTTCTACAACAACTTCTTCAACAACTCCCGAAACTTATACTGTTACCGGTCAGGTTTTTGTAGATGAAAATAAAAACGGAACAAAAGATACAGGGGAATCCTGTTACGAAGGATCAGTTGAGGTTAGTGTTGGGGGAGAAGCACATCAATTTAATAGCACTACTTCGTGTAATACCTATTCTTATACAGTTTCCGGACAATGTCCTGTTGTTAATATTGTTCCGCCGACAAATTACGAATCAACCGGTTGGTATGGAACAGACGATTCAAGTAGTGAAATCAGCGGCAGTGGTGGATCAGCTTACTTAACTTGTGACTAGAATTTAAAAACTTAATATTACTTGACACTATTCTTTATGTATGGTATAACTATCCTAGAGTAATAATACTCTAGGATAAAATATGAACAAAGAAATAGGAGTTAAAGGTTTTAAAAAAGTAATCGCCGTTGCAGCAATGGTTCCTTCTATATTAATTGGAGCTTCGGAAGTAGCATCTGCTCAAGAATCTCAAGATAGTTCTAGGAATACAGACAAAATAGCAACAAGTGTTATAGGCGAAGCTTGGTCAAGCGAAAATTCTCCATTTATAGATGTTTTTCCAAATGATCCTTATTATACTGGCATAACAGAGCTTAATAATCTTGGAGTTATCGAGGGTTACAAAAATGGAAGCATTCTGGAATTTAGACCAAACGATATGCTTAAAAGAGCTCAGTTTGCAAAAATAATCGTCAAAGCATTGAGTATTCCTGTTTCCGAACAAGATATCTCGCGTTTTAAAGACGTAGAAATAAGTGGTCCTGAATCTTTTTACCCTGATAATTATATAGCAGCAGCAGTAAGAGAAGGGATTATAAAAGGAAAAACAGAAGAAGAATTTGGTCCATACGAAGATTTAACCAGAGACCAGACAGCGACTATGTTAATAAGGGCTTTGAGTAAATTGCCTGGATTACTTGATGAAATCCCTGATGGTTATAATTCTAGTTTTAATGATGAATCAAATATTCATAGCGAAAATTTAAAAAAAGCTGAATATAATAGTTTGTTTTATGGAATAGATTTGGGTAAAAATGGCGGAACAAGAGGAGAAACAGCGCAAATTGTTTTTAATGCCTTAGAAATAATAAGTATAAATAAATGGATTAGCGACAACGGTTTAGATAAGTATGGGAATCCTAATGGTACAAAGTATGCAGGAGGAAATCCTTTATTTAATGAAAAAACAGGCGAGGTTACAGGAAGATATGAATACATTTTAACTAAACATCCGGACAAGCCTTGGACTTCGTAAAAATAAACTCCTTATCTATTGACAATACTTTCTTAAGTAAGTTATGCTTTAGTTAGCCTTAATGAAAAAGCTAATTAGGTTATTAATAATATTAATTTTGCTATTTTTGATCCTCAGAAACGAAACGGTTGTTTATGCAGAATATTGTGAATCCAATACATATACTCTGTCTAGTTGCGAAAATTATTTTTGTGACATAGACAATGATGAATATTGTAAGTATGATAGTACAACACCTTTAGGCGTAGATCTTTATAGGTGTTGTTGGGATATTAAATGTCCAAGTAGTTTATATACGTGTCCTAATGGAACACAGGTGCCTCGCCTAGAAAGATACAAATGCGAACCTCAGTGTCCGGCAACAACGACTTCTACAACAACATCGTCAACAACAACAACGACTATTGCAGGAGGTGGAGGGGATTGTCTTGGCGAAGGAGAAGTTTGCTGGCTTGATGGACAGTGTTGTTCTGGAGACTGTAATTGGTTTATTTGTACTACTCCAGCGACCACTACGACTACAACAACATCAACAACCACTTCTACTACTTCAACTATAACCACAACAACCTCCGCTGGTTCAACTACAACCACAACAGCTACTCCCTCAACGAATTCTTTTGTTGTCAATTTTGGAATAAGCGCCGAAAATGAACCTTGGATTCAGTCAAAAGGATCGGACTTAAGACTTGAGGGTATAGTTTCCGGAGGCGGAATCGGAAGCGGAACAGGAGGATATAATTTTAGTATTCCCGAAAATCCGGAGACTACTCTTTGCGGTCCGGATCAAACTTATGCATCAATTCCTGGAACCGGCTCCCACGGAATAATTTTTTCCGGGGATTCTGATTATTCTTTTTGCGAGGGAGGAGTATGCCAGGATCGGGCAAGCACTAATCAATGGGTGGTTGGAGGAGGAACGTATCAGGAAACTTATGCACCTGTTAACTCCGGCGGAAGATTAAAAACTTCTTATGAATATATTAGCGCAAGAATAGCAGAAGCTGGAATTACCCCAACGGTTATTACGGATCTTAGTGTAGGCTTAGCAAACGGGGTTTATTTAGTAAATGGAGGATTAACAACGCCAGCGAGCGGATATACATTCTCTACAGGAAAAAATTACGTAATTTTAGTTAATGGAGACTTAACAATTGCAGGAAATGTTTTGGTTCCAAACGGATCTTCAGTTTCTTTTATAGTTAAAGGAAATATTATTGTAAACAACGATGTTGGAGAAAGTTTGCAAACAAGTTCTTGTACTATTCCAAGAACGCTTAATGCAGTTTCTACGGGATGCAATATAGAAGGATATTATTCCGCAAATGGCATATTTACAATGCTTGGAACAGGGGAATGCGCAACCGAAAAAAGACTGAATCTTGCAGGAAGTCTTGTTGTTAACGCAAATTTAGCAACCTCAAATGCTTTTGATAATCAAAGAGATCTTTGTGCAGGAAATGCAGTTTGTCCTGTTTTTACAATTACCGAAAGACCTGATTTTCTTTTAAATGCACCTGATCTTATAAAACGCTCCAATTATATTTGGCAGGAAGTAGCACCGTAGAAAACCAGCAATTTAGCTAATAGCCAATAGCTAATAGTTTTTACCCCATGTACTATATATTAAAATGCCATAAGTTATTTCCTAATATGCTATTTTCTATGCGCCATAAGCTATACGCTATTTTGCAAATTTGACTTTTAAGATTAAAAATGGTAATTTCCGTAAATATATGTCAGGTAGATATGAACAAGAAAAAAGAAGAATAGAAGAAAGCGGAAGCCCGCTTGTTAAGCATTCCAGAAACCAACATAAAATAAAGTCGGGCATGGAGGGAGATATTAGAGTTTCTAGAACATTGTTTTTTAGCGATGATAAAGCATCGAGGGCAAGAGCAAGAAATGAATTAAGGTGTTTAATTACTGGTTTAATAATTTCACAAATGGAAAGATGTCTTAAGCATTTTACGGAAAGAGGAAGGGTAACACCAGAGGAGGCAGATTTTTTTAATAAACACAAAGGTGAAATTAGTGATTATGGAGATTTTCCGCGATTAAAACCAAGCTACGATTAATATAGTATCAGCTTATAGTGCATAGCTTATGGGGAATGGTTAAGAATAGAATTTAGTTTTTTAGCTTAGCACATTGTTCCTATACGCTATTTGCTATATTGCCATTATTGTGTTGTTCCTTCGGGGAAAGAAAAAGCTGCATTTACAGTTTTTCTAAGAACAGATTTTGATATGCCCTCCGCTGTTGTTTGTGCTTTTGGTTGGAATCTAATTTTTGTTTCACCCTTAAAACCATAGACTTTGTTAAAAGTTAATGTTGCAATACTTCCGGTTCCGCTGATTCCTCTTTGTCCTAAGGCAATACCTACAGCATAAGTAATAGTTCCGTTTACAGGGTCAATTTTTTTAATTAATTCTGTCCATTCTTTATTTAAGTTTCCTAATTTTATATCCACGTTTGTTAAAGCCTTTGGATCATAAGTTAACTCAAATTGTACTGCGGTAATTTTATTATTGCCCGTTGTTACATTTGCATCGAGATTATATTCTTTTGCAAATGTAACTTCATTTGTTGTTTCGTATGGAGTATCTGCAAATCTGATTTCCGTTTGGGCATAGACTAGAGAATCCTTGGTAACTGAGGTTTGCTGTTTTTCTTCCTTTACCGTAGACGAAGATACTGCTAAATAAACTAATCCGATTGTAGCTAGTACCAAAGCAATTATTAAAATTATTGTTTTTCCCGGCGGCAAATGCTGATTTAATTTTTTCTGCACCGGTAAGGTGGTTTCCTGTGCATTTTTTGGTTGTTCTAAATTTTCTTCCATAGGGCAGTTATTTAATTATCAATTATCAATTATCACTTGTCAAATATTAATTTGTTTTATTTTATTCGCCTTGCTGGTTTGCCCAGTCGCGCATATATAAATTATAGTCGAATTCGTTTCTTGTACCGTTATCATCTAAATCTGCAATTATTTTAAATCTTTCATTGGAATTACATTTTGTAGCATCATAAGAATTAAATCCTTCTATGCAGCTTACTAAATCCGCATAGTCATTTATGTCTAATTTGTTGTTTACATCCATATCTCCGGTAACTAATCTTACTATTGGTGTTTGATTGGTAGCTGATGTATTAACAGCCAGTATTCCCGGTATTCTTCGTTTTAAGTATCCTTCTGACCAAGTTCTTACAATATAGTTTCCGGATGTAAAACTTACTCCCAAGTCAACTGTTCCAACAAATTTTCCGTAATTTGCGCTTCCGCTTGCAGTTTGATAATCAGCATATCCTGTTTTTAATGTATTAAGCGGTTTATCATTTGTGTCGTAAAAATCAATATATATTTGCCTTGATGGTCTTGTTGGATTTAGAGTCGATCCGCATCCTTGTTGTCTTTGCGCTTCGGTGCAATTTATGTCATTTGGATTGGCATTGTCTCCGGTTGTTCCGATCCCATCTAATCCAAGTACAAGAGTTAATGTATTGTTAGAAGGTTTTGTTGTAGATGTGGTTGTGGTTATAGTACTTGTAGACGATGATGTTGTTGGAATTGTAGAAGATGTTGCTCCCGTGGTTGTTGTCGTGGTTGTTATTTTTGTTGTTGTAGTTCTGCAGGATGATTTACAGCTTTCTTCGCTAAGATCTCCACAGACGCCATCAATTCTTCGGCAACTGTAATCACTTGTATAGCATGTCCAATATGGATCATGCAATCGTGGATAATCTTTGCATTGACATTGGTTATTTACGCATTCCTGATCTGTCCTGCAGGCATTTATTTCGCAATCTACGTTTTCTCTATTGTTTTCTCTGCATTGTCTTCCACCTTCTTTTTGGGAATAGGTTACTGTTTTTGTTCCGGCTGTTGGTCCACAAAGTCCTGAATTTTTTGCTGTGCATTGAGTTTCTGTTACCTTATCTGTTGCATCGCAGTCGGGTATTGTTGTTGGGGTTGAACAACTAGCTATTACTGATCCTGCTGTGCAAGTTGAGTCATAAGAATAACTTTTGTTTTCTAACTTTGTTTCGGGATCCATTCCCGTTCCGCACGCACCATTTATGGGATCGTAAGTTACTCTACAATCTTTGTATGTGTCGCTACATCGTGAGCATTTATTATCCCCTGATGTTGGTTTGCAATAAGCCTCTACTTCTTCCGCTGTTTTTCCTTCGCAGGGTCCGGCAGGATAGTTTATACAGTCACCGCAAACAATCTGATTTTGCTCTGCATTACCTGGTATATTGTTTTTATCACAAAGTTCATTTTCAGCAACTGTCCAAGTTGTTCCACAGTATTTAGTTCCGTTACATTTATGGCACGAATTTATTCCCGTAGAGGTTTTAGGACATTGTGGTTCACAATTATATTCTGCAAGAAGGGGCACAGATGTTCCATCGGGACATACATACATTGTAGCAGGACATTTAATATTTTCGCTTGTACTTGTTGGTTTGGTCTTAGAGCATTTTTTAGTTTCGGAGCCTTCGGTACATGTCCATTCCCACTTAGTTGATGTATCTTTTTCATTTCCTACAATACCTACAATGCAAGTAAATTCATTGGTTGTCCCGCACTTGGCTGTTTTTACTTCGTTTATAATAGTTGTGGTTGTTGGAGCTGTACAACAAACCTTCCAATATTGACCAATAGAATCTCTTCCGGTAGTAATTGCACTACAAGTATATCCTTGAGATTTATAATTATTCCAAGCAATGCTAGCAGTTGTGTAATTGTGGTAAGTGATGCAATCGGCAAAAACAGTTTTTGTAAATATTATTATTAATATTATTAAAAAAACTGAAGAAAATATAACAGAAGAAAAACGAATAAATTTATTCATTATTTAAAATAATTTCTATATGTTTAGATTACTAAATAGAAACAGGGGATGTCAAGAGAGACAAATGGGAATTAGCGTTTAGCGTCTAGCAACTAGCGTATGGTTAGTTTTAAATTTTTAAGCATTAAAAATTGATAATCAACTATTTATTAGCCCCTATTTGCCATAAGCTATATGCTGGTGGTTGCTAATTATTCTCCTTGTCCGGTGGGGAGCTCTCTTATTAAAAGGTTGTAATCATATTCGTTTATTACGCTGTTGTCGTCTAAATCAGAAAGTTTTTGGTAATTTGTTCCGGATTTGCAGGTTTCGTTATTGTCTTTACTAAAGGTAGAGCAACTAACCAAAATATTGTAATCCCTTATATCCAAAAGATTATCTTCGTTAACGTTTCCGTTTATAAGCCTAGTTGTCGGAACTGTGTTTTTTTGTCCGGATGTTATTACTTGGGTTTGAGAAGCAGTTTTTCTTAAGAACCCCGGAGATTTTACTTTTATTACATATGTTCCAGATGTTATATTTTCCAGTTCCGCTGAACCTTTGAATTTTCCTGTAGCTGAATCATAGGTTATTGTTGCTAATTTTTCGGAAACAGCAAAAGATCCTTGCTGGCTAATTATTTCTATGTTTAGATTTCTGTCTTTTGTGTTTGGGTTTTGATTTGATCCGCAGCCTTCTTGTCTTTGGGTTTCTGTACAATTTTTATCTTCCGGATTCGGCGTGTCTCCTGATGTTCCGATTCCGTCAAGTCCGATTACAAATTCCAATATCGTTTTATTTGGGATAGTGGTGGTTGTAGAAGAAGACGCTGTGGTTGTTGTTGAACTTGCGGTAGTAGAAGTCGTGCTTTTAGTGGTTGTAGTTTTTGGGTGTGTTGTGGTGGTTGTTTTTGATTCGCATATTCCGGTTGATTCGTTACAGGTTTGGCTTGAGGTACATTTATTTATACTGCAGGTTTCATAGACTCTTTCGTCGCTTTCTTTGCAATTGGTGGTTTCTTGAGCATTTGGGTCATTTGGGTCTTTATAGGCAGTGTACGAACATTGTTTCCTGCTGTTGTTTTTGCATTTTCCGTCTTCTGCCTGATCGGGATCGCATTCCGTACAATTTGTCGGTCTTGTATTACACTCGGGAAGAGTATTGCAAGAAGAGGTGTCTACTCCTTTTTCGGAGCAGTTTTTGGTAGCATATTGGCTGCTTCCGCTTGTTCCATCGCAATTGCAATTTAATGTATATTTGGCATTCCAAGTATCTGTACATCCTTCTGTGCTTTCCCAATCAGCATTGCAATATATATATGTGTCGCTACAACGGCTGCATTCTTTTTTTGTGCCAAAGTAATTGTTGCAGCAATGATATTTTTGAGGATTAGTGTTTTCAACCGGTTTACAAGTAGAGCCTTCTAGGATACAGCTTTCATTGCAGTTTGAGCGATCATAATAGCTCCAACCGCATTGTTCAATAGAAGTAACTTTTGTTGTGGTTGTGGTAGCATTAATAACTTTTATAAATGCAGAGAGTCCAAATATTGAGAAAATAACAACAGTGAATAGTAATTTGAAAAATTTCATAGCTATTTTGAGCATAGTAAAGACAAACAGAGAAGTCAATATGGCATAAAGCATATAGTTGAAAAACCATTTGCCATGTGCCATAAGCTAAGAAGCTAATGGCTTGTTTTTTTTACGTATACAATATATAATACTTCAATCACACACATTCGGAATTGTGTCCTAAGTATCCACATCCGAATGGAGGAGTAAGGACAATAAAGCCCGCCGAAACTTACCTTTCGGCTTTTTGGAACTATTCGTTCACGCCTCAAGGGGCGTTAGCTGGCGGGTAAAACATATGAAAGAAATTACATTAGAAGAATTATTGGAAGCAGGTTGCCACTTTGGTCATCAGGTTACAAGATCTAATCCTAAAGCCCGTGATTATGTTTACGAAGCAAGAGAGGGAATCCAGATTATTGATTTGGCAAAAACAAAAGAAGGATTGGATGAAGCACTTTCTTATGTAAAAGAGGTAGCAAAACAAGGAAAAACAATGCTTGTTGTCGGTACCAAAAGACAAGCGCAGGCAATTGTAAAAGAAGAAGTAGAAAGAGCAAGAGCGGAATTAAAGAAAAATCTGCCGGCTGGCGGATCTGAGTACAAAGATGATATTTACTACATTACAACACGTTGGATTGGTGGAATTCTAACTAATTTTTCGGAAATCTCTAAAAACCTTAAAAAATTAAAAGATCTTACCAAGAAGCTTCAAAGTACAGAGGAAAAAAGAGAGTATACAAAAAAAGAAATCGGACTTTGGGATAAAGAAAGACAAAGATTGGAGTCTTTTTACAGCGGAATAAAATCCATTGAAAGAAATCCCGATATATTATTTATAGTAGATACTCATTTGGAAGATCTTGCGGTAAGAGAGGGATTGAATATGTCTGTACCAATAGTTGGGATTACAGATACAAACGCAAACCCCGAAATTATTGATTATCCAATTCCTGCAAACGATGATGCAACCGGTTCTATTAAGTTAATCGTAGGTTATATAGTGGATGCATGGGTAGAGGGAAAAAATAATTTAGAATCTAAAATTAAGAATTCAGAAATAAAGAAAAATAAAAAAGAAGTTAATAAAGAAGCAAATGCGCCAATTTCCAAAATTCAAAAAACAAAAAAAGAGACAAAGGAAGTAAAAAAGCCGGCAAAGAAGAAGGCAAAGTAAGATATGGTTGACATTAATCTTTTAAAAAAACTTAGAGAAGAAACGCAGGTTTCCATTGCGGATTGCAGAACTGCTTTGGAAGAAACAAAAAATGATTACAAAAAAGCCGGTGAATGGTTAAAAAAACATGGAATAGAAAAAGCCTCTAAGAAGCAAGACAGGGAAACAGCGCAGGGCTTAATTGAATGTTATGTTCACTTAAACGGAAAAGTCGGTGTAATGGTGGAAATTTTGTGCGAGACAGATTTTGTTGCAAAAACAGATGATTTTAAAAAATTAGCCCATGAAATTGCAATGCAAATTGCAGCGATGAACCCAAAAGACGTAAATGCATTGTTAAAACAAGAATATATACGAGATGGTTCGACAACGATGGAAAATTTATTAAAAGAAACAATTTCCAAATTAGGCGAAAACATTGTAATTAAAAGATTTATTAGGTATAGTATTTAGTATGGACGAACTTATAGCTTCAACTAAGCAAAAAATGTTGAAGGTTATAGATGTTTTAAAAACAGATCTTTCCACTGTTAGAACCGGCCGAGCAGCCCCATCATTAGTAGAAAATATTTTTATAGAAGCATATGGAGGAACTCAAAAATTTAGAGTTGTTGAGCTGGCACACGTAAGCTCGTCTGATCCTCAAACACTTTTAGTTACACCTTTTGACCCGTCAATAATAGGGGAAATAAGAAAGGGAATTCAGGAAGCAAATGTTGGTTTAAATCCGGTAATTGATGGGCAAGTGGTTAGAATTTCTATTCCTCCGCTTTCGCAAGAGAGAAGAGAACAGCTTATTCAACTTGTTCATCAAAAACTTGAAGGAGGAAAGATTCAAATAAGGCAAATGAGACACGATGCAATTAATGACGTTAAAAAACTAAAAGATTCCGAAAATCTTTCCGAGGATAATACCTTGCATTTAGAAAAAGAAATTCAAAAATTAACAGATGAATTTACATTGGAAATAGAAAATTTGGGAAAGAAAAAAGAAGAAGAACTGCTAGCAATATAGCTCATGGTTTATAGGAAATAGCCAATAGCATATAGATAATAGGAAAAGAAATGGCGTTTAGATTTGAAGAATTGGAAATTTGGAAAGCCTCGAATAATTACATTAAGGATATTTATCTCATAACAAAAAAATTTCCAAAAGAAGAAGCATTTGCATTAATAAGTCAATTAAAAAGGGCTGCTGGTTCAGTTTCTGCGAACATTGCCGAGGGATCCGGAAGTTCTTCAAAAAAAGATTTTTCCCATTACCTTGATATATCAATAAAATCAATTTTTGAGACAGTTTCCCATCTTTATTTGGCGAAAGAGCAGAAATATATCACAGAACGTGATAGAATATGTCTTTACGAACAGGCAGAAATTCTTGTAAAAAGAATAAATTCATTTAAAAAATGGTTAAACAAAAAATAATAAAAATTATTTCCTATACGCTATTTGCCATATGCTAATATGCTAGTTACGATTCTTGTTTTTATTGCTATTCTTTCGGTTTTGGTTTTAGTCCACGAATTAGGACATTTTTTGGTTGCAAAAAAACTGGGTATTAAAGTAGAAGAATTTGGCTTTGGGCTCCCTCCAAAGGCGCTAAGTTTTAAGAAAGGTGAAACGGTTTACTCAATTAACTGGCTTCCGATCGGCGGATTTGTAAAACTTTATGGAGAAGATGAAGCAGGAAGTGGAAAAATTCAAAATTCAAAATTCAAAATTCAAAATTCCGATAAGCATAGGGCGTTTTTTGCAAGACCAGCTTGGCAAAGAATATTGGTGGTAACAGCTGGCGTTGTAATGAATTTTTTACTGGCAGTAGTAATAATTTCATTTTTATTTTCCGCGGTTGGAGTTTCCATTCCCGGAGATAAAGTAACGATCTCTAATGTTTTAAAAAATTCTCCGGCAGAAAAATCCGGATTAAAAATAGGGGATATAGTTGAATCCGTAAACGGAAAAGAAGTTAAAGAACCCGGACAACTGATTTTAATAACAAAAGAGAATTTGGGAAAGGAAATCGCTTTAAAAATTAAAGATAAGGATGCAAAAGAAAAAGAGGTTAGAGTAACTCCCAGAAAAACCTATCCGTCAAATGAGGGGCCAATGGGTGTTTCGCTCTCTTTAAGTTATAAGATTATAAAATATCCTTGGTATCAAGCTCCGTTTTTGGGCACGCTTGAAGCTTTGCAAACGTCATGGCTTATTGTTTCCGGTCTTTTTTCTATGCTTTATCAATTTATTTTTCATGGTATTACTCCAAAAGGAGTCGCCGGACCAGTTGGAATTGCGCAATTAACAGGACAGTTTGTCCAAATCGGCCCATATGCGGTATTGTCTTTTGTTTCTATGCTTTCTTTAAACCTTGCAATTTTAAATATTTTACCTTTTCCTGCTCTTGATGGGGGAAGACTGGCATTTATTTTAGTAGAGGTTATTTTTGGAAAAAAAGTAAGCATTAAATATGAATCTTATGCTCATGCAGCGGGAATGGCATTGTTAATAGGACTTATTTTATTGGTAACAATTAATGATTTAATAAGGGTTTTTACCGGTCAGCCGATTCTTCCAAAGTAGCATTGAGATTTCTTTTATTTATTAATCTTTCCAATAATAAACAGGCCGATTTTAAGACTTTCTGCTCTTCGGGTTTAATGTCCGCTTTTGACTTTAAATGTTGGATTAATAATTCAAGCGACAAAAAATCCTCCTGATTTTTAATAAGTAGCAAGGCGCTTCTTGTTTGACCTTTTTCTATAAGTATATTGATAATATCAGCTATTAATTTTTTGTCTCCAAGTTTTATCGCAGCCTGCCCAGCGCCCGCAGTTTTTTCTGAAGAAATTAAGCTTTTAATAATCTCTCTTGCCTTATCATTAAGTCCCAACTTAATTGCTATTAATGCGGCGTTTCTGCAAGTATTTGCATTTATTAATACATTGACGCATTTTTCTTTTAATTCATCGTTTTCAAAATGATCCTGCGTAGTTTTGGCACTATCGTCTAGTTTTAAAATAATTTCTGCCGCATTTTCTGCATCTTTCATTAATTTTTTACCGTGGTAACGATTAGGATCTATTAATTTTTCTACTGCACCTATGGCTTCCTGTTTTGATCCAAGACTTATTGCAAGAAGACCTGCGTGATAGTAATCTTCTTCCTCGTAAAGTTTATCTTTTATTTTTAACGCCAGTTCTTTATTGTTATCTTGCAATGCCCGAAGGGCAAAGTTATAAACTTTTTCAAGCCTTTTTTCTCTTTGGTGCTTGTATTCAACTACCGATGTTTTAATTGGATTATTTTCCTCAGGCCATAAATACGCCCTATGCACATCTTCTGCAATTCTATTAGCAATACGATCGATAGTTTTTTTATCCAGTCCTGTATTTGTTAAATTTTTTAAAGTAGAAGAGTATGCAGTATTTGCAACATCATCTGCTTTATCAACTTTTTCCGGACCCACCAAAAATTTTAAAATAGACGTTTCTTCAAAAGTTCTTCTGACAACAACCGGTTTCGGTTGGGGATTATCTTTTTGTGGTAAAAAAATTTCGTGTACATTCATAAGTATATTTTAATAAATAGTAACAGCTTTGTCAACTATAGGATAATATTTCTGTATTTATATTTTAAAAATCAAATGTTATACTAACTGAATATGAATATTACGTTTGAGAAATTCATCCGCCTTCGCTAAAAAGCTTCGGCGGGATTTCACGCTATGAATATTTCTTTTGAGGAGTTCATCCGCCTTCGCTAAAAAGCTTCGGCGGGATTTCACGCTATGAATATTTCTTTTGAGGAGTTCAAAAAAATAGAAATTAGAATTGGAAAAGTTACTCTTTGCGAAAAAGTTGAAGATGCGGATAAGCTTTTAAAGTTAGAGGTAGACTTCGGTTCTGAAATTGGAAAAAAACAAATTCTTTCGGCAATTGCTCAAAGCTATGAGCCCGAGGAATTGATCAACAGAAAATTTCCCTTTGTCGTAAACTTGGAGCCGCGAAAACTTAGAGGACTGGAGAGCCAAGGAATGATTTTGGCAATAGATGTACCTGAAAAGACAATTCTTTTGGAACCAACAGAAGACGTACCGGAAGGGATAGAAGTAGTTTAGTGGTATACTAAAATTATGAGATACTCAAAACTTTTTGGCAAAACAAAAAAAGAAGCTCCGAAGGACGAAGTTTCCACAAATGCAAAGTTTTTAATGCGCGGTGGTTTTATAGATAAATTAATGTCAGGTTCGTTTACTCTTTTGCCTCTTGGTTATAGAGTTAAAGAAAAGATCGAGCAGATTGTTCGAGAGGAGATAAATAAAACAGACGCATCTGAACTTTTGATGCCGCTTTTGCACCCAAAGACTATTTGGAATGAGACAGGAAGGTGGGATAAGGCAAAAGAAGTAATGTACCAGTTTAAAAAGGGAGACAAGGAATACGCGCTTTCTTTTACGCACGAAGAAATAGTTTTGGATTTAGCAAGAAAATATGTTTCCAGTTATAAGGATTTACCGATTAAAGTTTATCATTTTTCCACAAAATTCAGGGATGAGCCAAGGGCAAAATCGGGAATTTTAAGAGGAAGAGAATTTATAATGAAAGACCTTTATAGCCTTCATGAGACTTCAAGTGATTTGGATAAGTATTATTTTGAGGTAGCAGAGGCATACAAAAAAGTATTTAAGAGAATGAATTTGGATGTAAAAATTACAGAAGCCCCGGGCGGAGTATTTACAGATAATGTTACCCACGAATTTCAGGTAATTTGTGAAACAGGTGAGGACACGGTTTATTATTGTGACAGATGTGAATTTTCGCAAAATAAAGAAATTACAAAATTAAAAGAAGAAGACAGATGTCCTAATTGTGAACAAGGAAGGATAAAAATCGGAAGATCAATTGAGGTTGGAAATATTTTTAGATTTGGAACATCTTACAGCGAAAAAATGGGAGTATGTTATATAGGAAAGAATGGTCAAAAACAATATGTCCATTTTGGAAGCTATGGAATAGGTATAACAAGGTTAATCGGAGCTGTGGTTGAGCTTTTTAATGATAAGAAGGGGATAATCTGGCCAAAAGAAATCGCTCCATACAAAGTGCATTTAATCGGACTTAATAAAAAAGCAGATGAGGCTTATCAAAAATTATTAGACCAAGAAATTGAAGTTCTATATGACGATAGGGATGTTTCTGCCGGCGAAAAATTTGCTGACGCCGATTTGATAGGAATTCCAGTGAGGTTAGTCATTAGTGAAAAAACAAACGGAAAAATTGAATATAAGGAAAGGGCAAAGGAAGTAACAGAATTATTGGATCTAGAAGAAGTTGTTAAAAGAGTTTAACGTTAAAAATCATTATCCACACATAGGCATAGCCAAATAAGAATAAAATCATTAAAAGTATCAGAATAAGTGGTGAAATTCCCTTCTTTTTTCTTACAAATTCCGATGTCGGTTTTGGTATAAGGGTTGGGGGAGTAGCTTGAGCTTTGACTGGCTGTGATTGTTGAGTCGCATGTGGGGCAGGTTGTTGTGGTTGGTTTTCCGCTTTTTGTGGCTCAGCCGTTTGCTTTGGTGTAATAACGGTTCCCATTACTCGATCGTAAGCTTCTTTTAATTTAGGGTCTAGTTGAGCAGGGTTTTTATCCATATCTTTATGTTAATTTTATAGTGAATTATTTTAAAAGATTTGTCAAGTATACCTGACTTAGGGTATACTCTAATTTACGAAAATATGAAAATTATTGTTACGCATACATCGCCTGATTTGGATGCAATTACGTCTTGTTGGCTTATAAAAAAATTTTTACCGGGATGGCAGGATGCAATTGTAAAATATGTACTAGCGGGAAACAGGATTCAGGAATCAAAAAATACAAACGTTAATCCTATTGAAGTAATTGGAAAAGATGAGGTAATCCATACAGATACAGGTCTTGGGTTTTTTGATCACCATCAAATTAACGATTCCAATATTTGTGCATCGAGTTTGGTTTGGGAATATCTCAAAAAACAAGAAGTAATAAGCGGAGAAGGAACAGAAGATAAAAAAGAGGCGTTGGACAGGCTTATTAAGATCGTTACTGAAATCGATAACTTTAAAGAGGTTTTTTGGCCTGATCCTACTGCGGATCATTACGATTTTTCCCTAATAAGCATAATAGACGGTTTAAAAATGGAAAAGCCGGGGCAGGACGAATATTATTTAAGTTTTATTTCAGATTGCCTTGATGCAATTTTGCATGAATTCGAAAATAGGATTTGGGCAGAGAAAGAGATAAAAGAAAAAGGTTATGAGTTTGAAACTAGATTTGGTAAAGCTTTGGGTATAGAAACAATTAACGATACAACAATAAAACTTGGACAAAAAATGGGATACGCAATGGTTATAAGAAAAGATCCAAGAAAGGGATATGTAAGAATAAAGGCAAGACCGAATAAATATCAAAAAACAGATGAAATAGATTTGACATTGGCTTATGAGAAATTAAAAAAAATCGATCCTGAGGCTACATGGTTTTTGCATATATCAAAAAAAATGTTACTAAACGGAACACCAAAAAATCCTAAAATGAAGCCAACAAAGTTAAGTTTAAATGATATAATAGAAACGCTGCGTAGCATATAGCGTAAAGCTTATAGCAAATAGTTATAATCATTATTAACTATAACCAATAAGCTATTTGCTATTTACCTAATTATGGATTGTGTTTTTTGCAAAATCAGGGATAAAATTATCCCAAAAGAATTTATATACGAAGATGATGAAATAATGGTTTTTCCGGATATTCATCCTATAAAACCTGTTCATCTTTTAATAGTTCCCAAAAAACATATCCCAGAGATTATTAGCGTAGAAGACAGTAAGATTTTTGGAAAGCTTTTTGAAGCCGTTAAAAAAATGGTTAAGGAAAAAGAGTTGGAAAACAAAGGTTACAGAATAGTAATAAACGGTGGCGGAGCACAATTAATAAATCATTTGCATCTTCATTTGGTTGGACCAATAAGCAAAGATGCGAAAATGTAAGGAGGTGTTTTATTATGGTAGTAGTAAAAAAAATGCCAGGAGACAGCGATGACTCCTTAATTAAAAAATTTTCTAGAAAAGTAATGTCTGAGGGAATTCTTCAGGAGGCAAAAAGAAGAGAGTTTCATCTTAAACCCTCATTGGCAAAAAAAGCAAAACAGGAGGAGGCAAGAAGAGCTAAGAAAATGTGGGGCTAATCTATGGACAATAAGATAAATGTTCCTATTTTTGTTGAAAGCAGATATAAAATTAATAGAAAGCGCATTAAAAAAGCGGTCGTTGATTTATTAAGTAAACAAGAGGTTACAGGGGAAATAGAAGTTTCTATTGCAGTAGTCGGAGATAGAAAAATGCGCGAGCTTTCCAAAAAATATAAAAATGAAGACAAAACCAGGAGTATTTTATCTTTTTCTCAAACGGAAGGAGAATTAATTGAAAGTCCAAGAAATGTTTTAAGGCTTGGGGATATTGTTCTTTCTTTTCCTCAAATAATTAATGATGCAGCAAAGGAAGAAAAATTAGTTGATGATAAAGTGGATGAATTAGTAGAGCATGGTCTTTTACACTTGCTTGGAATACACCATGATTAAAAAATCCGAAGCACGAATATCGAAAATCGAAACAATAATAAAAATTAAAATGACAAAAATTCAAAACGTTTAGGATTTCGAATTTTAAGCTTTAGCAGTTCTATGGTTTTTTATAGAAAATACAGACCTCAAAAAATTGAAGATTTAGATAGCGCTTATGTTCGTGAAACTTTAAAATCAGTTTTCGAAGACAAGGATTTTCCGCACGCATTTTTATTTACAGGACCAAAAGGACTTGGTAAAACATCAACAGCAAGAATTATTGCTAAGGTAATCAATTGCGAAAAAATAAATGACTATTCTGCAATAAAAATAAAGGGGAAAGAAGCAAGTGTAAAACTAGAATCAGCAAAAAAATCCATAGAGCCGTGTAATAAGTGCGATCAATGTGCATCGATTACAAACGGTTCCAACATAGACATTTTAGAAATTGATGGGGCATCAAATAGAGGAATAGACGAGATAAGAGATTTAAAAGAAAAAATAAAACTTTCTCCTGCCAAGGCACTTAAAAAAGTTTACATAATTGACGAGGTTCATATGCTTACAACAGAAGCGTTTAATGCGCTTTTAAAAACTTTAGAAGAGCCACCTAGTCATGCGGTTTTTATTCTTTGCACAACTGAACCTCATAAAGTACCCGAAACTATACTCTCTCGTTGTTTTAGAATTCTTTTTAAAAGAGCCACCAAAGAAGAGTTGTTAAGATCTTTTAAACGCATTGTTTTTTCAGAAAAAATTAATATAGAAGATGAAGCGCTAGAGTTAATAGCTGGTCTTTCCGATGGAAGCTTTAGGGATGGTACCAAAATACTTGAAGAAATTTCCGTTATTTCCAAAGGAAAAAAGATTACAAAAGAACTTTTGGAAGAAAAATACAAAGTTTTAAGCACAAAAAAATATATAGAAGAAATATTAAAGTCTTTGGAAGAAAAAGATGCAAAAAAAGGACTTTTAATTATCGGGAAAATTGTAAAAGAAGGGCTAGATGTAAAATATTTTATAGAGCAAATGATCAATAGCTTGCATGAAGAATTATTGTTAAAAGTGGGAGTTTTAAATAATAATTCCAAAATAAAGCTTTCTATAGAAGATATTTCAAAGTTAATGAAATTAATGATAAAAGCAAATATGGACTTAAGATATTCACCAATCCCACAATTGCCATTAGAAATTGCTTTAATTGAATGGTCAATAAAAGATGAGGAGAAAAAAGAGATTAAAGAAAAAGTTTATAAAGATATTAAAAAAAATGAAACTATTTTGGAAACACAAAAAACAACAGATTTTTGGCAAAGCTTAATAGATGGGGTAAAGCAGCATAACCACTCTATAGCAGGGGTTTTAAGGGGTTGCAATTTAGCAAGTGTTGATGATAATAAAATAGTTATAGAAACAAGTTTTAAATTTCATAAAGAAAAATTAGACGAACCAAAAATAAGAGAAATAATAGAAAAGACAACGGAAGAAATCGGAAATAAGAGATTAGATTTATCCGTTAATATTAAAAAATAAGGGGGTGATTTTTTATGTTTAATCCATTTGGACAATTGGGTGATCTTAAAAAAATGAGAGATCAGGCAATGCAAATTCAAAAAGAATTGGAAAAAGAAGAAATTAATGTGGAAAAACACGGTGTAGAAATAGTAATTTCCGGGGATCAAAAAATAAGAGAAATTAAAACAAACGGAAAAAGTGATAACGATATTAAAGAAGCAGTGAATGAAGCGGTAAAAAAATCTCAGGAAATTGCAGCAAAAAAACTTGCATCTATGAGTGGAGGATTGGGAGGGTTATTGGGAGGAAGATAAATTTATGAAAATTGTTTCCGGAAGTTCTAATAAGCCCTTGGCGGAAAAAATTGCGAAAAACCTAAACACGTCCTTATCGGGTGTTGAGATATTTGTTTTTCCGGATAAAGAAAGAAGGATAAGGATTTTAGATAAGGTTTTGGATTCAAATTGCGCTGTTGTTCAGGCTGCAGACACGCCCGCAGACCAAAAATATATGGAGCTTTTCTTTTTAGTTGACGGATTAAAAAGAAGCGGTGCAGAATCTGTAACGGCAGTAATTCCATATCTTGGTTATCAAAGACAAGATCATATTTTTAGGGAAGGTGAAGCAGTTTCTTTACAGGTAATTGTCGAAACGTTGGAAGCAGTTGGGGTAGATAAAATAATTACAGTTGACTTGCATACTATAAAAATTCCGGAATTGTTTAAAATTCCGATAATTCACCTATCGGCTCTTTCTATTTTTGCAGAAAAGATAAAAGAAATCGAAAATAATCTTAGGAAAATAGTTTTAGTTTCTCCAGATATGGGAGGAATAAGAAGGATAAAAATACTTTCGGAAATGCTTGGTAATTGTTCTTATGCCACAATAAATAAGGATAGGGATTTATCAACGGGAACAGTTTCTGCTAAAGAAATAGAAGGCGAAGTTGACGGAAAAATTGCAATAATTGTTGACGATATGATTTCTACAGGAAACACAATTTTGACAGCAGCAAAACTTCTTAAAGAAAAAGGCGCAGAAAAGATTTACGTGTTCGCAACACACGGAATATTTTCCGATGATGCAGGAAAAAATCTGCAAAATAATTTAATAGGAAAAGTTTTTGTTACAGATAGCGTTTTTATTTCGAAAGAAAAATGTTTTGAAAAACTTGAGGTTTTAACAATTTCAACATTAATTGCAAATAACTTAAAATGAGAATTCCAAAAGCGATACAGAATTTAATTGAGTCTTTCGAGAAACTTCCCGGAATCGGACCAAAAACAGCACAAAGATTAACTTTTTATCTTTTACATGTTCCCCAAGGTGAATTGGATAAATTTTCAAGTTCAATTGAAAATTTAAAAAAACAAACGGTTTTTTGTTCCGAATGTTTTATGATTGGAGAAAATAATCCTTGCAGTATTTGTTCGGATTCAACTAGAGATGATTCTTTATTATGTGTAGTTGAGCAACCATTAGACGTTTTAGCTCTTGAAAAAAATGGAAAATTTAACGGAAAATATCATGTGCTTCACGGAAAAATTGATCCTTTGAATAATATTGGACCGGACGAAATCTATATAAAACAACTTTTTCACAGGTTAAAACTTAATCCGCAAATTAAAGAAATAATATTAGCAACCAATCCGACAATGGAAGGAGAAGCAACGGCAATGTACATTAACAAAAATCTCAACTCTCACTTATCGAATCGAGCAAAGCCTAAAGTTACAAGAATTGGGAGAGGGCTGCCGGTTGGAGCAGATTTAGAGTATGCGGATGAAATAACTTTGCAAAGGGCAATGGAAGGAAGAAGCGAATACTAAGATAGCAAATAGCATATGGCTGATAGGTAGTAGCACATAGATAGAAATAGAAACTATTTGCTATATGCAATAAATCTAAAAAACTAATATATGGATAAAACAGGTTTATTTGGAGAAATTTTAGAACAAGGACAAAGCGTTGCAAGCGATACGAAAAATGTAGTTAAGGGTCAGTTAACCGGATTTGGAAAAGCAGCTAAATCCCAAATTGCCCCATCGTTTAGTCAAGTTCAACAATCAAATCAAAAAATCGATAATAATTCACAACAAAAAACTACGGATGAAAAGACTGAATCAGAAAAAAAAGAAATGCTTGGGCATTTATATGGAATAAAAGACGATAAGAATAGAATTGACAGTAAGCATCAAGCTAGTAAGTCTCAAGACATAAAGAGTCAAGAGGATCAGGAAAAAATAAAGCAATTGAGGAATAGGTTACATAATGAGTATTATCAAAATTTGGTAAATCCTCCTAAGCCAAAAGAAGAGAGACCACAGGAAAAATTGGAAAGAGAAAAACAGCAGGAAATGAATGATCTTTCAAAAAAAGAAAAAGAAAAACCAAAACCGCTTGCGGTCCAAAGAGCGCAGCAGTCTACGGAAAAATTTAGAGGAGCAAGCGGATAAAAAGAATTTAGAATATGGAATTTAAAATTAAGAGCTAATATAATACAGGAATGTTAAAGATTTTTAATACATTAACAAGACAAATCGAAGACTTTCAGCCAATAGATGCGTATAACGTAAAAGTATATGCTTGTGGCCCTACGGTATATGATTACGCTCACATCGGTCATATGCGAAGATATGTCGGAGACGATATTTTAATTAGAGTGTTGGAATTCGATGGCTATAAAGTTACTCATGCAATGAATATTACGGATGTTGGTCATCTTGTATCTGATCAGGATACAGGAGAAGATAAAATGGAAAAAGGCGCTAAGAAACTTGGTTTATCTGTTAATGAAATTGCAAAAAAGTTTGAAAATCAATTTATAAACAGTATGAAACTTTTGGGAAACAAGATGCCGGATTTACTGCTAAGAGCAACCGAGCATATTCAAGAGCAAATAGAATTAATTCAGATCTTAGAAGAAAAGGGATTTACTTATAAAACAAAAGATGGAATTTATTTTGATACTTCAAAATTTCCGGAGTATGATCAATTATCAAAACAACCTTTGGAAAATATTAAAGCAGGGGTAAGAATCGATTTAGGGGAAAAAAGAAATCCAACAGATTTTGCTTTGTGGAAATTTTCCTATTCAAATGGAAGATCCTTCGACTCTGCTCAGGATGGCTCCGCTTCGCGTCGCCAAATGGAGTGGGAGAGTCCTTGGGGCGTTGGATTTCCGGGTTGGCATATTGAATGCAGTGCAATGTCTATGAAGGCATTGGGTTTGTCTTTTGATATCCACACAGGTGGAATTGACCATATTAATATTCACCACACAAACGAAATCGCACAGTCTGAAGCGGCGTCCGGAAAAAAATTCGTTAATTATTGGGTGCATCATAATTTTTTAACAGTTGAGGATGAAAAAATGAGTAAAAGTTTGGGAAATTTTTATACGGTTGAGGATATTGTTAAACAGGGGTATGAGCCATTGGCTCTTCGTTATTTATATCTTCAGACTCATTATAGACAAGAGATGAATTTTACTTTCGATGCTTTAAAAGCAGCGAATGTTGCCTTGAATAAATTAAGAGATGAGGTTTTATCATGGGATGATCCGGACGGGAAAGGGGTTGAAGATTATGAAAATTTATTTTTTGAAACAATTAATAATGACTTAAATATGTCAAAAGCGCTTTCCATTGTTTGGGAAACTGTAAAAAGTAATTATCCAACATCCGCAAAAAAAGAAACGATATTAAGATTTGATAAAGTTCTTGGTCTTGATTTGGAAAACGCCCAAAAATACAGAAAAAGAATTGATAAAGTTTCGGAAAAGGTTTTAAAAATGGTTGAGGAGAGAGAAAGATTAAGAAAAGAAAAACATTATCATATGGCAGATGAGCTTCGTTTTAAAATTCAAAAAATGGGTTACGATGTAGAGGATAAAAAAGAGGGTCCAAAAATAATCGTGTTTGACAAATCAAAACAAAATTAGTTACTCTTAAATTAAGAAAAAAATGAGTGTTGAAATTTATACTGGGGGAAACGGTATTATTTCGAGCAGAACTATTTTGGGCACAGTTGAGGAGCGTAGTCCAGCTTGCAATAAAATTATAGAAAAATCGTACGTAAGTGGATATGTTCCGGAGCTTGGATCGATGCATCAGGGCTTAACCGGTTTAGAGACAGAGATAATAAGAGTAAAAGGAATTAAAGTTCATAAATATAACGTAGTTGAAAAATAAGATGAAAAAAATTAAAAATTTATTAGTTTTATTAACATCGATTTTTGTTTTTTCGATACCTTTTATTCAGACATATGCTTTGACATCAAATAGTAACAAAGGCTTGAATGGCTTAACTGCAAAAGAACGAATCGCTAATACAGAATCAAATAAAGGAACGGAAAGCGCAATTAAAGCTAAGGAAAATCTTAGAAAAAAACTTGAAGGCTTAAAATTAAAAGCCTGTCAAAATAAAGCGAATGCAATAAAAATCCGATCAAGGAATATTGTTGGACATGCGATTAAGCAAATAGAAGTTTTCGATAAAATTGCTAGTAGAACATCCGAATTTTACAACGATAAAATTATTCCACAGGGAAAAACATTGGAAAATTACGATGAGTTAATAGGGGAAATAAATGCAAAAAAAGATGCGATTAAGCCATTAATTGAAGCAGCAAAAACAGATGTGGAAGAATTTAATTGTGAAAGTGAAGGGCCGGCAAATAAGATTAATCAATTTAAGGAGGATATAAAAGCAATAATAGAAGCTATGCAGGCGTATAAAAAATCAGTTAAGAATTTAATAGTAGCGGTAAGAACATTAGCGGGTGATATTGATTTAAAAACAACCGTAACTGTAACGCCGGCTACAGAAAATACACAAGAATAAAATATGGAAAATCAAAATCAAAATTTAAATCCAAATAATCAAGTCAATCCAATTCAGGAAATTCAAAAACCTGTGAATACTGGCAGTAATAAACTATTTTTCGGAATAATATTTATTTTTGCCATTATGATTATCGGCGGTTTTTTAATTTATAAAAATTATTTTGCTCAAACAAGCCAGGTTGCTAAGACTAATCAGGCTTCAGTAAACACAGTTGCTTCTTCGGAAAATGAGGAAATTAAAACAGTTGCCGATAGTTTATTTAAATCAAAAGCAGAATTGGATACTGCTCTAGCTGAAATTGATAATATGAATACAAGTACAATAGACAACGAATTAGCAAAAAACGATTCTGATGTTTCTACGTTTTCCGAGTAACTATTTTTGAATTAGTTTTTTAACTGCAGTTTTTATTGAGTTTTTGTCTAGCCCGTATTTATTCATTAATTCATTCGCCGTTCCTGATTCTGCAAAAGTATTTTTAAGACCAATAAATTCCATCGGAGAAGGAAATTCTCTTGCTAAAATTTCTGCAATTATTCCACCCAGTCCTCCTTCGGTTTGATGATCTTCACAGGTTACGACTTTACCGCATTTTTTAGCAAGTTTAACAATGGTTTGTTCGTCAATTGGTTTAAGAGTTGTTATATTTGCAACTAATACTTCTATGTTTTCTTTTTTTAATTCATCCGCCGCAACAAGTGCTTGATAAACCATATGACCTGTTGCAAAGATTGCTACTTTTGGATTTTGTGATTCCCAAAAAATCTGAATTTTATTAAAATCAAATTTCGTTTCATTAGTTGTTATTATAGGTGTTTTTTCTCTTGAAAATCTTAAATAAAATGGACCTTGATTCTGTCCTGAATAAATAGTTGCCTTTTTAGCTTCTATTGAATCACAAGGGCAAATGATATTAACATTCGGCCAAGCTCTAACAGATGCAATATCTTCTGTTGCTTGATGTGTGACCCCATCTTGGCCTGTAACAATTCCTGCATGATGTCCTGCTATTTTTACATTGGCATTGTTGTAAATAATAGTAGTTCTAATTGTTTCCCAATTTTTACCGGGAGAAAAAACAGAATAGGAAGAAATAAACGGTATTTTTCCGGACACTGCAAGTCCGGCTGCAATTGCTGCCATATTTTGCTCTGCTACTCCGCATTCAAAATATCTATCGGGAAATTTTTTGGCAAATTCTTCATTTCTTGTAGATTCGGATAAATCCGCTGATAGGCAAACGACGTTTTTGTCCTCTTTTCCCAGTTCCAAAATTCCTTTTCCGAAACCATCTCTGGTTGGTGCTTTTTCCACATTTTCGTCAAATATCTCTGGATTTAATTTTAAATTTTGATTAAGCATAAAAATTTGTTATGATTTCGCTTTAAAATAAATTTTTCTGATGATCTGTAATTAGCTTACATCTTTTAGAAAAATTTTATTTCTCTTTTACTCATAATTATTGGTCAGCAAGCTCTTTTAGAGCCTGATTCGCCTCTTCTTTGTTGGGTGCTTTTCCGTGCCATAAATAATCATTTTCCATAAAACTGACCCCTTTTCCGGGAATTGTTTTTGCGATAATAGCTAAAGGTTTATCTATATGGTTTTGGATATTTTCTAATGTGTTAATAATTTCTTCAATGTTATTTCCATCAATTTCAAAAACGCTCCAATTAAAAGTGATATATTTTTCCTTTAACGGCTCAAGCGGCATAACATTTTCTGTATTTCCGGTTATTTGAATATTGTTTCTATCAACTATCATCGTTAGATTGTTTAGTTTATTTTTTCCTGCAAACATTACTGCTTCCCAATGATTTCCTTCTTGATGTTCGCCATCGGAAGCTATGCAGTATGTTCTGTAATTTTTTTTATCCAAAATTCCTGCAAGAGTTACTCCAATTGCCTGCGATAATCCTTCTCCTAAAGGACCTGAAGTCGTTTCAATTCCCGGTAATGAATTTCTGTGCGGGTGTCCCTGAAGTCGGGAATTAATTTTTCTTAATGTTTTTAATTCCTCAATTGGAAAATAATTTGCCATTGCAAGACAGGTATATTGAATGGGACAAATGTGACCGTTGGATAAAACCAATCTGTCGCGGTCTTTCCACAATGGATCTTTTGGATTATGTTTTAGTAAATGAAAATAAAGGGAAACAAAAATATCTGCCATTCCTAACGGTCCCGCTGTGTGTCCGGATCCTGCCTCGGTAAGCATCTTAATTAACAATCTTCTTGCTTCGCTCGCTTTTTTTTTAAGCTCTAAAAGCTTATTTTTATCCACGATTTTATCGTAGCATTATAAATGTTTGGTTTCAATGATTTCCGTGCATAAATAAAATTAATAATGTATAATATGAAAGTTTTATGGATAAAAATTTTTTATACATAATGCTTGGAGTTGCTATAATATTAATAATTATTCTTGCAACCTCACAAAATAAAGCAGTCAATAAGCAGCCGGGGGATATTATGAATGATTTGTTAACATCACCAAGTCCAACAGTAAATCTTAATCAACAGAGTCAACAGGGTTCAACTACGACTTCGACGACTATTGATACTAATCAAACAGATTTACCAGTACAGACATTAGAAGGCGGGCTTAAGATTCAAGATATTACTATTGGAGAAGGGGAAGAGGTAAAATCAGGAGATACGATTTCTATTCACTATAAAGGAACATTGGAAAACGGAACAAAATTTGACAGTTCTTATGACCGTGGAGAACCATTTGAAACTCAAATCGGTGTCGGACGAGTAATAAAAGGTTGGGATTTGGGTGTTATTGGCATGAAGGTCGGGGGTAAAAGGAAAATGATTATTCCGCCCAGTTTGGGATACGGCAGTCAGTCAGTTGGAGAAATACCTGCTAATTCCACTTTAATATTTGACGTAGAGCTTGTTTCGATAAAAAAATCTTCAGGGGAATAATTTATAGCTATATTTCTATAACCATATCGTCCATTGCTGCAATTGTATTGGGAAAAATACTTTGAGCAATTTCTTCTGCCTCTTTTCTCATATCAATTGTTTTATATGTAGTCGCGTCAAAGTGTACCAGAGTAAGTTTTTTAACATTATTTTCTTTTGCGAGTGTTGCAACTTGATATGGATTTGTATGCCCCCACGAGGATATATTATTTTTAATAAGCGTGCATTCATGAATTAAAAGATCAGAGTTTTCTGCCAATTTTTTACTATTTTCTTCTATTCCGGCATCACCGGAGTAGCTGATAATTTTATTGTTTATATTTAATCTATAGCCTAAAACTGGGTCTGCGTGAAACATTTTTAAGCAGTCTATCCCAAAGGGGAGTAATTCTTTTTCGTTAGGTAATTCATGTATGTTTATTTTTGTTGGTTGATCTTTAATGGGCATTGAGTATGGATGGTTAATAAAAGTATTTAATACTTTTATAACTCCTTTTTGTCCAAATATTTTGATACCTTGTTCAAATTTAAATTTAGGTAAAATATGAAGACCAAAAATATGATCAAGATGAAAATGGCTTAAGAGTAGGTAAATTGGTTTGTTGTCTTTAATATATTGATCAATTTTATAAATACCGTTTCCCGCATCTAATATAATATTGTATTCCTCCGTTTGAATTAAAATACAAGGTGTGTTTCCGGTATTTGTGTCGTACCAACCGTTTGTGCCAAGAAAAATAATTTTCATGTTTTAAATTATATTAGATTAGTTTTTAGCAGGTTCCATGTGGACCACAACGCGTTCTACTTTTGGTATTTGTTTTCGAATTAGATACTCAACTTTAGAAGAAATATCGTGAGTTTCTTCAAGAGGCATTTTCTCGCTTACTAAACACTCAACGGAAATAAATATTTTTTCATCAACAATTCTTGAAGATATTTGCCTAATTTCAAAAATTGATGAAATTTGACTTTTAACCTTGTTTAACGCTTTTCCTACCAGTATTAAATCTTTTTTATCTAGTTCTTTTCCAATTAGCGCAGTTGGTTCAAGTGGTTCTATATGAATATCGATTTCTAAATCTTGCCCCAATTCTTTATTAATAATTTTTCTTAATTCATCGGCTTTTTTATGCGCTTTTTTTAAAACAAGATTACTTTGTACTTCAAGATCAAAGCTGACAATTTTTTTATTATTTAAAGTGTGAACAGAGATATCATGAACAGCTACTCCTGAATTACTTGCTATTATTTGGATTTGTTCGGTTATTGTTTCGTCTTTTAAGATAACCGGTTTTACGTGTACAACAACATCGGCGTCTGCTACTATTTTTTGCACTGTTTTTTCTACATCTTTAGTAATTTTATCCATTGTTTCAAGGGGAACCTTTCTTCCGATTTCAACAATCATATCTATAAAATAAGAATGACCGGTTGGTCTTATTCTTAATCTTTGAATTCCGGCAACTCCATTTACCTTTAATGCGTGTTCTTTGATATTGTCAGTTAATCCTTTTGGAGCAGTATCTAAAAGCACAGCAATTGTTCTCTTTCCAAGCCCATAACTTACAAAAAGAACAAGAATGGCAACGCCAATTGCGGCAAACGAGTCAGCGCCTTTTATCCCAAGGTACGCAAAAATAAGCCCTAAAATTACAACGCCGGAAGAATAAATATCTGAACTAAAGTGGAGTGCATCTGCTTCCAGCGCCTGACTATTGGTTTCTTTTGCCACCTTACTTAAAGCTTTAGATCGTGTAATGTCTACAATAATTGAAATTATCATTACGGCAAAAGAATACCAAGCAATTTCTACTTCCAGCTCTTTTGTAATAAGTCTTCTTACCGCTTCATAAATAATCCATGCGCAAGTAATAAACAGCAGTAAAGTTTCTGCTAAAGCAGATAAATTTTCTACTTTTCCGTGACCGTAGTGATGTTCGGCGTCTGCAGGTTTTTTGGAAATTTTAACGGCAAAATAAGTAATTAATGCTGCTCCAAGATCCAGAGCGGAATGCGCAGCCTCGGAAATTATTCCCATGCTACCGGTAATAATTCCAACAATAAGCTTTAAAGAAGTCAAAAGAATTCCGGCTAAAACCGAACTTAGTGCAACTTTTTCTTTCTTAGCATTTTTGTCCATAGTTAATCATATTGTAAGTTTTTAGCCATAGTTTGTAAACTTCTAAAAAATTTAACACAAATGGTTTTTGTATCACTTCTTTTTATTAAATCCTATTTAATCTCAATTGACTTGTTCTTGCTTTTAATATACATTTTAGGTACCTGCTTTTAATTAGGTGAAGGGAGGTGATTATGATGAAAGGCCTCCATATTTTAGCCTACGTTTTAGTAATAGTTGGTGCACTTAACTGGGGATTAATCGGCGTTTTTAACCTCAATTTAGTAAATGTTATTTTGGGAACAATTCCATGGCTCGAAAGACTAATTTATGTCTTAGTCGGTTTGTCTGCAGTTTATGATGCTTTTTTACATGCGCAAAATTGCAAAATGTGCGGTAAGTAAATGGGTTATTTTACTCTATAATAAAAATGCTGTAGCTTAGATGCTGCAGAGCAGATAATTTTTGTAATGTTATTGATGCCGCATAAAATGAAAGGGGGAATTTCTTTTTCTGGTTTCCGTTCTTGATACCCATTTTGATTTATTGGTAGGCTTTCTTTGTAATTCATTAACTTCTCTATATCACAATCTATCGTACGCGTCAAGAAAACTTGATTATTTTTAAAATATTAGTTAATATACGGTGACCTAATATGAACCCCAGGCTTTGGAAATGGATAATACTAACGGTCACTCCAATTGTTATTACTTTTGTTTTCTCACTTATAATTCCTAAAGAAAGTGTCAAAGAAATTCAGCCTGTTATCGATAAGATTACAAAATTTAACCCAGAATCCTTTATTGCAAAAAGTCCAACAATTGAAAGTATTTTTGATGATGATAATAAATGGATTGCAACACTTTCTGCAGAAAAAATAAAGACAATAATTTTTACAGGAGATGTTATTCCGGCAAGATCGGTAAATGCAAAGACTGTAAGAACTAACGATTTTAATTGGCCGTATTTAAAAACCTTTAAAAAAACAAGAGATGCAGATTTAACAGTAGCCAATTTAGAATCACCGCTTATTCAAGATTGTCCAATAACGGATGAGGGGATGGTTTTTTGCGGAGCAAGTGAAAACGTTCAGGGTTTAGTTTTTGCAGGAATAGACATTGTAAGCATTGCTAATAACCATTTTGCAAATTATGGTGAAGAAGGGATTAGAAAAACAGTAGATTTGTTAACAAAAAATAATATTAATACAGTTGGATTAGATACTATTTTAGTAAGGGAAATTAAAGATACTAAATTTGGATTTTTAGCTTACAACGATATTGAAAAAAATCAAGCAGGAATAAATAATGTTGATGAAGAAAAAATAAAAAAAGACATTAAAAACGCAAAAAAGATTTCCGATTTGGTAATTATAATATTTCATTGGGGAGAAGAGTATAGGGATTTGCCGGATGATAGGCAAAAAACCTTGGCGCATTTTGCAGTTGATAATGGTGCGGATCTTATAATCGGTAATCATCCGCATTGGATTCAACCGTTAGAAATTTACAAAAACAAAATTATTGTTTATGCCCATGGAAATTTTGTTTTTGACCAGATGTGGTCTTTAAAAACAAGGCAGGGAATAATCGGAAAATACACTTTTTATGAAAATAAACTGATTGATATTAAATTTTTACCGGTACAGATAGAAGATTATGGACAACCATATTTTTTGGAAGGAGATAAAGGTTTGGAAATTTTGAAAACCCTTAAGGAAAAAAGTATTATTTTGTCAAAAAACGAGTGAAAAAAGGAATAGCCACTTTTACTCTAGACTTTGGAAAATGCCCTGCCTGGCTTTTTAACCGGATGGTAAGGCTTTCCCGTGAAATGACAAAGGTTTTAGTGGAAGAGTACGGACCGGATGAATTTGTAAAAAGAATTGCCGATCCGGTTTGGTTTCAATCTTTGGGGACTGTTCTTGCTTTCGATTGGAATGCGTCAGGACTTACAACGGTTTTAACAGGGGCATTAAAAGAGGCAATAAAAGGACAGGAAAAAAATTTAGGAATCTTTATTGCCGGGGGAAAAGGAAAAACTTCATTAAAAACCCCTGACCAAATTACAAGCTGGGGAAAGTTTTTAAACTTGTCTGAATTTACAACAAAAACTTTAGTTAGGAATTCCAAAATGTCTGCTAAAGTAGATAGTTCATTAGTTCAGGACGGTTATCAACTTTACCATCATGCTTTCTTTTTTTCCGATCCTAAAAAAGGAAACGGAGCATGGGCAGTTGTTCAGCAGGGAATGAATACCAAAAATAAAACAGCCAGAAGATATCATTGGTTTGATACTCTAACGAATTCTTCTCGTAATTTTGTTAACGAGCCTCATCTTGGAATAGCATCACAAAAAAAAGAAGAGATAGTTTTAAATTTAGTTGCAAGTGATAGTTCTAAGACTAGAGATGTCTCCACGGAGTTAATTCAAGGGGGATATAAGCAGCTTAATAGTGATATTAAGCTTTTGCAAAAACACCAGAACGAAATGTCTAAAATGTTAAGATTTAAGCACGGAGACGATGTCTGCACATTATTGAAGTTAGAAAAAGAAGATTTTTACCATCACAGTATTGAATCGGAAGATTTTTCAAAGAGTAAATACTTGGATAAAATGCTTAAGAAGCTAGACGAAATAAAACCAAAAACCTATGAAGAACTTGTGGAGACAAAGGGAGTCGGTCCAAAAACGGTAAGGGCATTATCATTAGTTTCCGAAGTAATTTACGGAGCAGAACCTTCTTATAAAGACCCTGCAAGATATAGTTTTGCCCATGGTGGAAAAGATACAATTCCTTTTCCAGTTGACAGAAAAACTTATGATTCTACTATTGAAATCCTGTCAAACGCAGTAAGAAAAACAAAAATTACCCCCTTTGAAAAAGACAGAATTCTAAGGAGGATTACAAGATAATTGACACCTCTTATTGATTTTGCTTAAACTATTTATAGAGATTAAGTATAAAGGGGGTGATTAATAGTGGCAAAGAAAAAAACAAAAAAAATTAGAATATACAACAATATTAAAGATGTTTGGTATGTTGTGTTAGCAGTTGTAGCATTGCTTTTTGCAATTGTTGTATTTAAATATTTTATTAATAATCAAGATAAGAATGCAGTACCTGAAGCTCAAACAGTACAGGCAAAAGAATTGATAAAGTTTGTTGATTCTGCTGCAAATCTAGTCGAAGAAAAAGGCGAGGAGGCATTTTTAGACTTTAAAAACGGAGCATGGAATATGGGAGAGAAATACATTTTTGTTTACGACATAAACGGAAACACGAAAGTTTTACCTCCACAGCCGGAGCTTGAGGGAACAAACAGGCTTGATGTGAGCGATCCGAATGGAGTTTTTTTTGTTAAAGATATGATTAATCAAGCTTATAACAAGTCTTCCGGATGGGTTAATTATATGTACGAAAAACCAGGAACAAAAAATTTAGCGGAAAAATTGAGTTATTTTAAGAAAGTTTTAATCGGTGGAAACTATTATATAGTTGGATCCGGAATATATCTTGATTAATAATTTAATCCTGCCTGAAAAAATAGCTGTTTTATACAGCTATTTTTTTATTAAGACAGGTGTTAAAAAAACATCGTTTGCTTACTTAAGTGCTAATTTAGTTCGGATTCTACGGTATCTGTTCACGTAGCTCATTGGATCCAGTGACTGAAAACACTCACAGGCTATTAATGGATATAAAGATCTTATAATTCTTTGAAAATCATTTACTCTGACTTCATTAACAAATTTTGCAACAAAAGTTATAGTGTTTTTTTCTTCTTCTGTTAATACATCTTTTTTAACAGGTTTTAATCTTGGAATGTCTTTTAATAAATGCTCAAGTCTATAACTCGTGGGAAGGCATAGCGGGAATGATGTATGCCATCGAAAATTTGTAATAGTTGCATCGTGTTCAATAGCATGTTTCCAATCTACCAAATAAATTGTGCTTTTTTGTAACTCTTCTGGTAATCGTATAAAATTTTCACCACAGCTTGAATATAAATCCTGGCATACGGCTTTATTTTTTGTCCATGGATTCACTTTTTCTTTGGTTGGAGTATGTAACGATATTTCCGATAAACTCATTGTTGGTTTGGATTTTAGAATAGATAAATTTTGTTGTCAATTGGAATTGATTGAATTTAAAACTTATAGTATAATCTTAATTTATGGGAAAAGAATTGGAAAGCGAAGGAGATCGTGAATCATTTTTTGCTGGTAGAAATAGAGTGCACAACGTTTATCAAGATTTTTTAACTGAATTAAAAGAAAAAAGATTAAATATTAGGGGAGAAAAAATATCTTTAGAAAATCCGGATGTCAATTTTTTTTTAGACCAAAACCTTGATTGGATAACCAATGAGGATAGCCTAATTGGTTCTTTTGGTTATGAACACGGTGCGTTATTTTGCTATGAATTAATCAAACAAAGATTAAGTATAGTTGGCGAAAAAATACCTAAAATTAATATTAAAAGTATATGTATTTATATGTTTGATATTACTGGAATATACGACGAAGATTTTAGAGAATATTTTTTTGAAGACAAATATGAAATTGATGAAAACAAGGGTAATTACCAAGAATTATTACGTTGGTATTCAAAAAGCAGGAATAAAATAAGTAAAAAAATGGAAAATGATGATCCGGAACTTTTTGATTTTTATAAAAATCTAGAATTAGGTTTACCAAAAAAGGACAAAAGATTTGTAAATGGAATGAGAAATGGAATTTTAGATATATATCATTTATTTAAATCTCATTCTCAAAGACAAGAATTAGAACAAATTTTAAACCTTCCCTTATATGAGGAACCGGATGAAGCCTCTTGTTAAAAGCGAAGTTTAATTTCTGATATAATTTTACTTATGTCACTTTCAATCGGTATAGTAGGCTTACCCAACGTAGGGAAGTCAACATTATTTAATGCGATTTTAAAAAAACAAATGGCATATGTTGCAAATTATCCATTTGCAACAATAGAGCCAAATGTTGGTGTTGTTCCTGTTCCAGATGAAAGATTGAAAAAACTTGCAGAAATAACTAAAGACGAACATAAAATGACGAGTCTTCCGCCAATAAAACCGGCAACTGTAAGCTTTGTGGATATCGCAGGTCTTGTAAAAGGGGCATCTGTTGGAGAGGGTTTAGGTAATAAATTCTTATCACACATAAGAGAAGTTGACGCTATTTGTCATGTAGTAAGATATTTTAAGGATCCGGATGTAGCCCATGTTTCCGGACAAGTAAATCCCGATTCTGATTCCAAGATTATTAATATGGAATTAATCTTGGCAGATCTTCAAACAGTAACTAATGCAAGGGATAGAGGATCCTCCTTCGCTAAAGCTTCTGCGGACAAGCAAAAGGTTCCGGTTAAAGGTTTTAAAGAAGCAATAACAAAATTAGAAAAGGCATTAAATCTTGGAATTTTAGCAAAAGATGCTGATTTAACAGAAGAGGAAAATGAATCGATTAAAGACTTGCATTTATTAACTTTAAAGCCAATGTTTTACGCAGCAAATGTAGACGAGGAGGATCTTAAAAAACAATACCCAAAAGATACGATTGCAGTGTCGGCAAAAATTGAATCAGAATTAGTCATTTTATCTGAAGAAGAACAAAAAGATTATCTTTCGGATCTAGGAATTAATGAATCAGGACTTGAAAGAATTATAAAAAAGGGTTACGAAATTTTGGATTTAATTTCTTTTTTGACAGCCGGAGAAAAAGAGGTTAGAGCATGGACCATTAAAAAAGGAACAACTGCTGTAAATGCTGCAGGAGTGATTCATACAGACTTTATAAAAGGTTTTATAAAAGCAGAAGTGATTTCTTTTTTGGATTTTGTTTCCAATGGAGGCTGGAAGCGCTGCCGTGAAAATGGTAAAACAAGACTTGAAGGTAAAGACTACTTAGTTAAAGATGGAGATATTATAGAGTTTAAAATTAATTCCTAATATTCGATTTTGCCCTATTGACAGCAAAAACTACTTCTGTTATATTTCAGACTTATTAGAATTTATTTTATATTATGAATGGAAACGGAAAAGAATGTTTAAGATCATGTGTATATTCTGTAAAAACAGGTGAGGGAATAATTGTTCCCCTTATAAAACATGACAGAAAATCTCCTTATGAATTACCATGTGATGAAGTTGCGGCTACGATAAGTCCTGAAAAAATTTTTAAAGTATGTGAAGAAACAGGAAGAAAGGAAAATCATAAACCAATTTGTGGTGAGGGATGTAAAAAACAGAGAGAAGAAGGATTGTGTCCAATGGGAAGGTCTTCAGAATTACCGGTTAAAGTTGGATCAAGATTACCAAAGGGATTAATTTTTACAAGAGAGTTAATTTCTTAAGTCCAAAACCACTTGCAATTTTGCCTCATTCTTGATAGGATAAAGCAACTTATGAGAACATATGAATTGGTATTAATTTTAAAGTCTGCATTGACAGATGCGCAAAGAAAAAAGCTTTTAGAATCTGTAAAAAGTTGGCTTAAAGATTTAAAAATTGTTAAAGAAAACGACCTTGGCGTAAAAACGTTAAGTTATAAAATAAAAAAGGAATTAAATGGATATTTTGTGCACTTAATGCTAGAAGCAAAAGAGAGTATATCAGCTGATTTAGAAAAGAAGATTTTAAACAACGAAGACATAATTCGACATTTGCTTTTAAAAACGAAATAAATATGGCAAGAAGTTTAAATAGAGTTCAATTAATTGGAAACTTAACAAGGGATCCGGAATTAAGGTACACGCCCAGCGGTACGGCTGTGTGCACATTTGGATTGGCAACAAACAGAGCATGGACAACAGATAATGGAGAAAAACATGAAGAAGCAGAATTTCACAGAGTTGTTGCTTGGAATAAATTAGCAGAGCTCTGCAGTCAATTCTTAACAAAAGGAAGAAAAGTTTTTGTAGAAGGAAGACTTTCTACAAGATCGTGGAATGCGCAAGATGGAACACAAAAACAAACAACGGAGGTTGTTATTTCGGATATGATCCTTTTGGATTCCAAAAGATCAGAAGGAGAAACAATAGCGGAAGATTTAGGTGAAAAACAAACAGTCCAAGAAGATGAAAAATCTGTGAAACCAGTTTCCAAAAAAACGAAAAAAGAGGAAGTAGAAAAGGCGGAAGAATCGGAAGAGATAATCCCGGACGATATACCGTTCTAAAATATGATAAAGAAAAGAACTACAAGAAGAATTCAGAAAAATATTGTTCCAAAAAAATGTCATTTTTGTGAAATTAAAAAAGAACCATATTTCTTAGATACACCGGATCTTAAAAAATTTTTAACAGAAAGAGGCAAGATTATACCAAGATCAAGGAATGGTCTTTGCGCTAAGCATCAAAGACGATTAACGTCGTCAGTCAAACACGCAAGACATCTAGCGCTTTTGCCTTTTATAGTAAGAGTTTAAAATCATAAATGACTTTACTGCCTATACTTCTTCCAAGCGGGTTTAATTCAAAAGTTGCTGTTAAGGATAAGATTACAGCGGGTCAAATTATTGCCGAAAAAAAAGAAGAATTAACAGACGAAATTATTTATTTGGCAAAAGATCTCAAGATACCCCCTAAAAAAATTACAAAAGCCTTAAAAAAAAATCTAGGTGATAGGATTAACAGGGGAGAAATAGTTGCAGCAAAAAAAGGAAGCCTTGGAATGGGCGGCAAAAAAATTATCAGCGAATTTTCAGGGACTATTAATAAAATAGATGAGGAAAAAGGGGAAATCTGGGTTAGGGTTTTGGCAAAAAGTGACAATCCGGAAAATATATTATCACCTGTTGATGCAGTAGTGGATTTATGTGATAATGAAAAAATTGTTTTAAAAACAGAAAAACCGGCGATTCTTTTGGAAAACACCTGCGGTAAGAACGTGCGAGGAGAATTACTCTGTTTATCAAAAGAATTTATCGACGATGAGGATGTTAAAAAAGAAGTAAGCGGAAAAATTATTGTAGGGAAAAAGTTTGAAAAAGCAGCGGTTTTTAAGGCAATTGCAATGGGAACCCTTGGGATTATAACAACAGATATTGATAATGCAAGATTCTCGGAATTTACGGAAAGAAAAATTGATACTCCGATTTTTAGCATTAATAACGAGAATTATAGTGGTTTATTAAAATATAAAGAGCATCAAGTGTATATGGACTCGAATAATAAGGTAATTATTGTTTTATGAATAAAAGAGTAAAAAGAATTCAATTAGTATTAATAATTTTAATCGCTTTTTTAATTGGTTATTTTTTTGGAATTAATAAAATTGCTTTTGATTGGAAGAATTATTCTCCAAGCGTAAGTGTTGTTAGTAAAGAACCTCCTTCTAATCTTTCCAACGTTGATTTTTCTCAGTTTTGGCTAACATGGCAAAAGCTTGAAGCAACTTATTATGACAAAACTAAGCTTGATCCGCAAAAAATGGTTAATGCTGCAATATCGGGGATGGTTCAGTCTTTGGGTGATCCTTTTACGGTTTATCTTCCGCCTGTACAAAATGAAAACTTTAAACAAGGAATGGCAGGGCAATTTTCGGGAATCGGCGCAGAGCTTGGGATGAAAGATAAGGATATTATTGTAATCGCTCCGCTTGATGGAAGTCCTGCGCAAAAATCAGGAATTAAAGCAGGAGATAAAATTTTAAAAGTAGACAATAAATCTATTGTTGGTTGGACGACCTCACAAGCAGTAGAAGTAATTAGGGGGCAAAAGGGAACACAGGTAGTTTTAAACGTTATTCATAAAGATGAAAAAGAAACTAAGGATATTAAAATTACAAGAGATATAATAACCGTAAAAAGCGTATACGGATGGGTAAAAAAAATAAAAGACGTAGATAATATAAGAATAGCAAAAGATTCTAAATCAAAGGGAATAGCTAAAACTCTTTCGGAAAATAATGAAATTGCGTATATAAGGTTATCGCAGTTTGGAGATAATACAAATAAGGATTGGTCGGCGTTGGTTAGTGATTTAAGTCTTAAAATTAGTCAAGCCAATAATTTTAAAGGTATTGTTTTCGACTTAAGAAACAATCCGGGAGGATATTTAACGGATGCTGTATTTATTGCTTCGGAATTTTTAGGTCAGGGAAAAACAGTAGTTTCGGAAGAGGGAGGAACAATAGAAAAAAAGGTAATGAAGGTAGAAAGACGCGGATTATTTTTAGATAAACCCGTTATTGTTTTAATAAATGGAGGGAGTGCTTCTGCGTCTGAAATTGTTGCAGGAGCATTAAGAGATAATAATAAAGTAAAATTGATCGGAGAAAAATCTTATGGCAAGGGGACAATCCAGCAAGCAGAGGATTTAGGAAATGGGGCAGGTTTGCACGTAACAATTGCAAAATGGCTAACGCCTAATGAAGTATGGGTAAACGGGAAAGGATTGGAGCCCGATATGAAAGTTGAATTTGACAAAAACGAGCCGGAAATAGATACTCAACTTGAAAAAGCAATTGAAGAATTGTTAAAATAGAAATCTACAAAAACTACCTATGAGAAAGTTAATTATATTAGTAACTACATTAATACTATTTTTAACAATATGGAGTTTTGCGGCAAACTATTTACCTAATGCTTCTGATTATTTTAAAAATTTAACAAATAAGAATAAATTAGAGTTAGAAGAAAAAGTAAAAGTCGTTACGGAAGAATCGGTAACAATAGATGTTGTCAAGAGAGTAAAGGCTTCGGTAGTAACAGTCGTTTTGGAAAAAGAAGAATCAATAGGAGGAGAAGAACCTATGCAAATCGGACCATTCCGTATTTTTGGGTTTCAGGAAGAGGGGAATACAGAACCGCAAAATATAGGATCCGGTTTTGTTGTTTCAAAAGACGGGTTAGTTGTTACAAATAAGCATGTTGTTTCATCTGCTGGCAATTATTCAGTTATTACAGGATCTGAAAAAAAATATAAAGTTGAAAAAATATACAGAGATCCTTTAAATGATATTGCAATTTTAAAGATTGATCCAAGCCAAAATAAAACAGAAGCATTAATTCCGGTTGAATTTGGTGATTCTTCGAAGCTTGAAGTAGGTCAATTCGTTGTTGCAATGGGAACAGCATTGGGGGAGTTTAGGAATACGGTTACTACAGGTGTTATTTCCGGACTTGGTAGGGGAATTACTGCAGGGAATGAATTTCAGGGTTTTGTTGAGAGATTAGATAACGTTATACAAACAGATGCAGCAATAAATTATGGAAATTCAGGCGGCCCGCTTTTAAATTCAAGCGGACAGGTGATAGGAATCAACACTGCTATTGCTTCAGGAGGACAAAATATCGGCTTTGCATTGCCGATAAATATACTTAAAGAATCAATTAAGGCATTTAATGAAAGCGGACAATTCGAAAGAGCATATCTTGGCGTTTCTTATAAAATGATTACAAGAGAGCAAGCCTTGCTAAATGACGTTGTTCAAGGAGCTTATGTTCAACTTGTCGTTAATAATTCCCCTGCGGAAAAAGCCGGTATTAAACAAGGAGATATTATTGTAAAAGTTGACAATAAAAAAATTGATGGAGAAAAAGATGAGCTAGCAACAATAATTGCATCTAAAAAAACGGGACAAGTTGTAATAATTACAGTTTGGAGACAAGGTAAAACTACTGACTTAAAAACAGTATTAACTTCTGCAGGGGAAGAATAAAGCTATTTACTTTTTATTGTTTTTAGCGGAGTTCTTTTGCAATGATCATCTTCCAAATCGTGAACAAGCAGTACGGGATCAGCTTCTCCGTCTTTGCAAACGGCTATGCACGCTAATTTAGTATTTTTTTCTCCTAAGGCTATTGGAAAATCTACTGCAATACATTCTTTTGTAATTTTTCTTCCATCAGATTCATTTTCTAAGATCGCCGGCGTTATTCTTGTTGCTCCGAGCTTATATAAATCAAAAAAAGCTTTATATGGATTAGGTTTTAAACCAAAATATCTTATCATTTCGCTTGCAGCATAGTATTTTGCCATATCGTATACTTGACCATATTGTCTTCTGAAATAAGGATCAGGTCTTCCATTTTCGACTGAGTTTTCGGTAAAATGATTTAATCCGTTTCTTACAATTTCTTCGGTTGATTCTTTTAATGCTATTGCCTTATTAATACGACCCATTTTTATTATTTTATCTTTTATTCTTGCGGATAGTACATCAACACTTCTTGTCCATGTGTATCCGTCTGTTGGTTTTTTTGCATTAATTATTGACGTTAATAATCCCTCTATTACAAAATGAATTTCAGGAATTACTGCAATCAATTCATCGGGGGTTCTTATTTTAAAATATTTCCCCTTTGTTTCCCCGATGTCTTCCAGGGCTTTTCTTGTGGCAATTTCACTTTTATTATCTAGGCTTAACAAGCCTTCCGGAATTGGAGCAGTTAATCTTGTTATGTTTCGTTCAGTCTTCATCTTGGATGCTCTTCTAGTTAATAGAGGATTATGATATATCACAGCTTTACTTTATTGTCAAATGCGATTTGTAAATAATGGTTATTTATTGTTTATTGTTATAAAATAAAATAATGAAAATAAGGCAAAACGTTTTACTCAAAAATTATTCAAATTACAAAATCGGAGGAATTGCAGATTACTTTCTAGAAGTCTCTTCAAAGACAGAATTAGTAGACGGTTTAAAAGAGTGGCAGAGTCTTTCTATGAATTTTCCAGCAGATAAAAAACGAATATTTATTTTGGCTGGTGGAGCAAACGTCTTGATAGACGATAACGGTTTTAATGGATTAGTAATTCATAATGTTATTAAAGATATAAAGAATGAAGAGAATTTGGTAACTGTTGGATCAGGATTATTAATAAAAGATTTCTTAGAATTTTGTTTGAATAATTCACTAACCGGATTTGAATGGGCGGGTGGATTGCCTGGAACTATCGGTGGGGCAATAAGGGGTAATGCTGGGGCTTTTGGTGGAGAAACAAGAGACCTAATAGCAAAAGTTAAAAGCTTGGATTTAATTACTCTAGAAGAGCTCGAAAGAACAAAAGAAAATTGCAATTTTTCTTACAGAACAAGCATTTTTAAAGAGCAAAAAAATAACGAATTTATTTTGTCCGTAGTTTTTAACTTAAAAAAGGGAGATAAAGATAAAATAAAAAAATCTATACAGGAAAAAATTGAATACAGAAACTTAAAACACCCAATGAATTTTCCAAGTCTTGGAAGTACTTTTAAAAATATTTCTTTTAATTCATTAACACTGGAAAATCAGGAAAAATATAAAGACTTTATTAAAAATGACCCATTTCCGGTTTTACCAGTTGCAAAACTTTTGCATCTTGCAGGATTAAAGGGGAAAAGAGTAGGAGATGTACAGATTTCCGAAAAACATCCCAATTTTATTATAAATTTAGGTAATGCAAAATCGGAAGACGTAAGAAATGTTATAAAAATGATGAAAACTACGGTTAAAGAAAAATTTGGAATTAATATAGAAGAAGAAATAGTTTATTTAATTTCGTAATCCTTGTATAGGTTTTTTGCAAACTCATCTAAAATTCTTATTAATTTTTCATCTTTTGAATGGATGCTAATTTCTTGAGTACCTACCCAGACAGTCGTTTTAACGAAATTGTGTGATCCGAAAATTACTTCCTTTTTATCAACTTCTAATAATTTTGCGTGTACTTTTTTGGAACAGTGAACAAGTTTAATGTAAGGATTATATTTTATTTTAGATCGCAACCTTTTATACAAGGGCGTATAGGGAAATTTTGTAAAAACTTTATGTTCACGGTGTGATGTTATAATTATAACATTCACTCTTTCTTTTGCCTTTTGAACAAGTTTTTTTAAAAGTATTCCGTCCGGAACATATTGTGAAACAAAAACAATTTCTTTTTTCGCTCTTTCAACCATTTTTACGGCGTGGTTATAAATAATAGATTTGTTATATCGACCGTTATCAATTAAAAGCCTGTAATTATCATCAACATCGAAAAGATAATTTTTAGTCTCTTTTTTACTTAATTGCGGAAATTGTTTCGATATAGAATCTATTAATTTTTGGTGTTTAAACTTAATCATGAAGTCAATATTGTCAAACGCGGCATCGGTTAAGTTTATTCCACCTGTCCAAAATAAATTGTCGACTATAAAGATTTTTGCGTGGCTTCTTTTTAAAAATGGAACAATGTGACCATTTACTCCGGGCTGATTAGCAAGTATTACTTTAATACCGGCTTCTTCTAATTTTTCAAGTATTTTTTCGCTTCTCCTAGTAAGTACTTTTAACTCCTCACGATTTTTGCTTCTTATTGGCAGTATTGGCATAAGATGAATTTTTTCTTTAATGTGTCTTCTGGTGGACCAGTCGATTACAACTCTTACATCAATTCCTTTTTTTACCGCCTTTATTAATGCTTCTTCAAAAATTTTTGTTTTATTTCCAACTTCAAAATACATTGTTTGAATCCAAACTCTTTTTTTTGCTTTAGCTACTTCTTTTATAAAATCTTTAATAAATTTATTTGGGTCTTGTAGTTCGAATTTTCTCATAAGCTACGAGTATATCAGCTTAAAAAAATAAAGTAAAGAAAGCTAAGGTTTATTGACTAAAGATTAAGAATAATTGTATAAATAATTAATGGGCAATATTTTTTTTGATATAACAATAATTATTTGCTTAGCAGCATTTTTATCTTTATTTTTTAAGTTTTTAAGGCAACCGGAAATTTTAGCTTATATTTTAACAGGAGTATTAATTGGTCCATTAGGGTTTTTTCAATTATCTAACCAAGATACTCTTCATACAATGTCACAATTTGGAATAACACTTCTTCTTTTTATGATTGGCTTGGAAATTAGAGTATCGGATCTTTTTCAGATAGGAAAAAATGTTTTACTTGCAGCTTTGGGACAAATTCTATTTACCTTTAGTGCAGGGTATTTAATATCGTGTCTTTTTAATTATTCTTTACTTAATTCACTGTATATCGCAATCGCTTTAACGTTCTCAAGTACAGTTATTATCGTTAAGCTTTTATCGGACAAAAAAGATATGCATAGTTTATATGGAAAAATTTCTTTAATTATTCTATTGGCACAAGATCTTTTGGCAATAATATTTTTAATGCTTTTAACTAGCTTTAATCCAAACACAGGCGGTTTTCAATCTAGTCTAGAAACATTAATGGTTTTTGTTAAAGCAGGGGTTCTTTTTGCAATAGTAATTTATTTAAGTAAAAACGTTTTTCCAAAGCTAGTTGAAGCAGTTGCTAAATCATCGGAAATATTATTTTTAGTTAGCATTGCATGGGTTTTTGGATTTGCAGCATTTGTGAGTTCTCCCTTTATTGGTTTTTCTATAGAAATTGGTGGTTTTTTAGCTGGGCTTGCTTTGGCAAATTCCATCGCGAATTATCAGATTATTGCAAAAGCTAAAATTTTAAGAGATTTTTTTATTGTAATGTTTTTTGTTTTGTTGGGATTTCAAATGAGTTTTGAAAATATTCAGAACATTATTTTTCCCGCAATTATACTATCGATATTTGTAATAGTTTTAAAACCATTAATAACAATGTTTGTTTTAGGAGGTCTTGGGTACAGAAAAAGAACGTCATTTTTATCAGGAATTTCCCTATCGCAAGTTTCGGAATTTTCTTTAGTTATAGTTTTTATGGGTCAAAAACTTGGACACATTGGAAAAGATATCGTTTCTTTAATTACTCTTGTTGGAATGGTGAGTTTTATAACTTCGGCATATTTAATAATTAAAGGAAGCAAGCTATATTTGGCAATAGGGCATTGGTTTAATTTTTTAGAAAGAAAACATACCGGCAATGAACAAATAGTTATCGCAAAAGACGGTTTTGATGATTTAAAAGATCATGTCGTAATAATAGGTGGTGATCAAATGGGGCAGAGTATTCTAGATGCTTTAGAGGAAAAAGATGCAGAAGTTGTAATAATAGACTTTGATCCGTCTGTTGTTAAAAAGCTAGAGCATAAAAACGTCCATAAATTATTTGGCGACATTTCTGATTTAGATATTCAGGAAAGGGCAAAGTTGGACAGTGCAAGATTAGTTATTTCCACAATTCCTGATGTTGAAGATAATTTAATTTTATTAAAAGAATTGCAGCACGAAAACAGAAAAGCAAAGGTAGTTGTTATGGCGCTTGATTCACATGATGCAAAACTTTTATATCATTTGGGAGCAGATTATGTAATTTTGCCACACTTGGCCGGGGGAAGACAGATTGCAAAATTGATTAAAGAAAATAAATTGGACGAAATAAATTCTTTAAAGCTTAATGATTGGATTTACATTAATTAACTTGAATTTCTTGTAATTCTAAGGCATTTTTTGTTTCTTGATAAACTTCTTCTAAATTACCATCCATTAGCGATGGGAGATTGTGCCAACTTTTATTTATTCTATGATCTGTCAGTCTATCTTGTGGAAAATTATAAGTTTTAATTTTTTCAGCCCGCATACCTCGCCCAACTTGAGTAGATCTAATTGACGAAATTTCACTTTGTTGTTTTTCAACTTCCATTTCCCAAAGTTTTGCCCTTAACATTTCCATTGCCAGCTCTCTGTTCTGCGCCTGAAACCTTTGCGTTTGACAAGTAACCACAATTCCAGTAGGCTGGTGTATGAGTCTTACTGCAGTAGAAACTTTGTTAACGTTTTGACCGCCGTGTCCTCCCGCTCTAAATGCTTCAAAAATAATGTCGTCAGGCGATATATGCAAGTCAATATCTTCAAGCTCCGGAAGAATGGAAACAGTTGCCGTAGAAGTATGAATTCTTCCCCGTTTTTCTGTAATTGGTATTCTTTGAACCCTATGGACGCCTGCCTCATATTTAAAAATTTCAAAAGCTCCGCCTGTTGACGAGTTTCCGTCTATTTTTATGACATTTTCGTCTAATTGTTCGACTTTAAAGCCCTTAATTTGTGCAAAACGAGTGTACATTCTTAATAATTCTTCGGACCAAAGTTTTGCTTCTTCTCCTCCGGCTGCGCCTTTTAGCTCCAAAATAACATTTCTCTGATTAAAATCATCATTATTTTCTTCTCTTTTTACCATATTAAGACTAAGCTCTAATGCTTCTTTTTGTTTTTCAAGTTCTTTTATTTCCTCTTTTGCTAAGTCAGAAAATTCCGGATTTTCCAAAAGAGGTTTCGTTTCTTCAATTTTTCTTGAAATTTCCTCAAGCTGTATTAGTCTATAGTCTTCCATAGTGGGATTGGTTTGGTTTATTTAATAGACGATCTATTTTAAACCCATTAACATTTCTCGAAGAGTTTTTGGAGCATTATCCGCTTTTGTTTTTTCTTCCTTTTTCTTTACGATTTTACTTTGGATATCCTGAGCTTTTTTTTGTTTGTTTGCAAATTTTTGGATTCTGGAAGCAGAATCAACAAATCTTTGCTCACCTGTATAAAAAGGATGACATTTATCACAAAGCTCTACATGAATGATTTCCTGCGTAGAGCCGGTTGTAAATCTATTTCCGCATACGCAAATAACCTGCGCATTTTCAAAATATTGTGGATGAATTGCTTGTTTCACAAATGTTATTATATCTAAATTTTGATCTTAATGCAAGGCAAATGCAATGCATTTATTTAATGTTAACCATTAATTGAATTTTTATTAAATTAATAATCATTTTCTGCTTTTTATTCTTGAAAGTTTTTTATCAATGTTTTAAAATACTGAACAATGAAAGAAAAATTTTTAAACGTTTTTAGGAGAAAGCCAGATAAAGCATCTAAGATAAATTGCGAAATTGCATTAGGAGAGATAAGACATTATTTAGAAAAAAATCCAAAAGCTTGCATTGCCGTTTATGATGATGCTCAAGAAAGATTCTACATAAAACACTTACGAGCGTTGCAAGAAGAAATGAGTAAAATTTCGCTGGAAGATAAAGATCAAATAACAATAAAGAAATCAGAAATTGAAACGGCTAAAAATACTTTAGGGCATATTTCGGAAACGAAAAGAAGAATGAAGATACAAGATCCATGTTATGGAAAATTTTTAGAAGAAGCATCAGGTTTACTAGATGAATTTGAAAATTCGTGTTTAAAAAGACTTTCGGAAAGGTACGGTATCTTACCTGCGATGGCAAATTTTTGTTCGCAGGTTCAAATTCTTGCCAGCGAAGTTAGTTCGTCAAGGAGTTGATTAGGGGATAATTCTTCCTGGGTTCGTTTTTGCATATTTTTGAGAATTAGTTTTTCTCCGACAATTATTACGTAGGGAATGGCTTCATTATTAGCATATTTTAATTGTTTTTCCAAATCTAAATTATTTCCTAAATAAACCTCGGTGTTAATTTTTTTATCTCTTAACTGTCGGGCAATTTCTAAAGATTGTTCAGTACTTTCCAAAGAGGGGATAGTCACTAAAACTTTAGTCGTTTGCAGGTTATTTGGAAAAAGATTTAATTCTTCCATTGCTTCTATTAGCCTATCGAATCCAAAAGCAAATCCGACTGCGGGAATTTGCTTATTTGTAAACATCCCAATTAAATTATCGTATCTTCCTCCGCCAGCTACCATACCACTAGAATATTCATCAATTTCAATTTCAAAAATTAAGCCAGTATAATAGTCAAGTCCTCTTGCAAGAATCGGTATGAACTCTACATTTTTTCCTTTTAATATTTTTAATAATTCTTCCATTTCTTTCGTTGGTTTTTTGCTTTCAATTTTGCTTAATATTTCTTCAGCTTCTTTTTTTGAAAAACCGTTTTTTTCAATTTCTTTTAAAACATTTTCTTTTCCGATTTTTTTAATTTTATCTATAGCTCTAATAACACTTGCTAGCTTTTCGTCTGTTACTTCTAGATCAGTAAATACGCTTCTTGTATTAATTAGAATTTTAAAATTCTTAAATCCTAATTTTTTAAAACAATCTGTTGCAAGAGAAATTATTTCTGCATCGGAAAGGGAGGAATTAGTTCCAACAATATCTGCGTCAACTTGTAAAAATTCCCTGTATCTTCCCTTTTGTGTGTTTTCTGCGCGCCAGACATTTTGAATCTGATAACGCTTAAAAGGAAATTTAATTTCGTTTTGATACTGTGCAACAACGCGGGCAAGAGGAACCGTTTGATCGTAACGAAGAGCTACTTTTCTCTTTCCATTATCTTCAAATTTGTACATTAGTTTTTCTCCTTCTTCGCCGTACTTTCCTGTTAAAATTTCTTCGTATTCAAGACTTGGTGTTTCAAGCGGCTTAAAACCATAAGATTCAAACACCTCTTTTAAGATGTTTAAAACATATTGTCTTTTTTTTGCTGTTTTTGGCAAAAAATCGCGAAATCCTTTTAGGGTCTTAGGCTCAATCATAATATTTATATGATACCACAAAAGAAGCGAATTTACTGGCGTTTTTCTTTGGGAATTTTATAAAGATGCCCGAGTTCTCTTATGATTATGCTTATTATGCTGATTACGGGAATTGCAAATATTGCGCCTGTTGCGCCTGCGATTTTAAACCCTACAAGAAAAGATAAAAGAACAATTACGGGATGAATTCTAAATGTTTTTCCTAAAAGTTTTGGACCCCAAATATTATAAATCAATTGCTGGATTACAAGAATAAGAATTAAGATAATTATGGTTTTTGCCGGATCTTCAACAAGGCTTATAAAAACCGGTGGGATTAAAGCAAAATATGGTCCTATTACTGGAATTGCACCAAAAAAGCCTGCCAGTAACCCAACAGATGCTGCAAAATCAATTCCAAGTATTCTTAAAACAAGCCATGTTGCGATTCCGTTTACTACTCCAAAAAGCAGTTGGACCTGAATAAAAGAAGAGAATGTTTGATTCGTTATTCTTCGGATATGTCTTAAATCCTCATGCCACTTATCGGGAACAAGATCAATTATTTCTTTCGAAATTTTTTCCTTGTCGATAATAAAATAAAAAGAGAGTATAAGAATTATTACTATCGAAAACAAAAAGTTAGCAACGGATGGAATATAAGAAATATAGTTATATAAGGAGCTTAGTAAATTATCGTTCCATTTTTTAACAAAATCCGGTGAAGTTTCTAGGTATTTTGGCAACATTAAAGAAAGCGTTTCGAATTGTTTGCTTACAACAGGTATAAAAAGAATAATAACTATCGTTAAAAGAAGTGCTGTAAAAAGGTAGGTAATTATCGTTGATAAAGTTAATGATAATTTTGTAAAACTGTTTATTTTTTTTGCAATCGGTTCGAGTATGAAACTTATTAGCCAGGAAAGAATTAATATTATAATAATATCTGAAAAATTTCCGAGTATTTTCCAGACGAAAGTTAAAAGATACATTCCAACAGCTAGTGTTAAAAGTATAGAGAGAAGCTTAATTGAAGATAATTCCTTTTTTATTTCATCAAACATATCTACAAATTTATTATATAGGAATTTTTAGTTTTGCAAAAGAAGAAATTTAGTCTTTTGTAATAGGGGTTAATTTTTTGCCACTACCTGTAGATGGAACAATTGTGGCGCCTTTTTCCAAGGCATCGGTTGCAATATTTATTTTTGGGTTTATTGGGATTTGCGGAAGCAAGATTATGGTTGATGCAGTAATTCTTTTATTGTCTTCTTTGTTTTCGTATCCAACAACGACGATATTTGTATTTTCCTCAATTTTAGAAAATCCTGATTTTATAAGACCTGATGACTTATCATAAGAATAAGTTTTGGTTATATTTTCTATATCAACCGTTGTTTGTTTTTGATCTTTATCAACAACAATTAATGAAAATTCTTTTTTGTTTATTAAAATTACAGCTCCATTTATAAATTTTGGTATGGTAATTAAATTTATTTCTCTTGCCAATATTCTTCTTGATTGCTTGTTGTAAATTCCTAATATTCCAATTGTTGTCCCTTTTTTTAGATCGGAAACACCAAAGCTTTTATCTGATGGTGAGTTAAATTTCGTAAGTTCGTCTAGATCTATAAATCTTTGGTTTTCATTCATCTCACTAATCGTTATTTGCGTGTCGGAAATATCGGTTACTGTTCCGATCGTTCCCTTTTTTTCGGTGAGCTTAAGTTGTGCAACTTTTGAAGCAATTCTTGATTTAAGATCATCCAGCTGATTTTTTTTAACAGTTGGAGTAGGGGATTCGGTTTCGGTTGATTCTTCAGAAATAGCATATACGGATGAATTTATTGTCAGTAATAGGCATAATATTAAACAAAAAAACAAAGCTTTTTTCATAATTAAAATTCTTCTGTAGAGAAGGTTACAATTTTTTCTACGGTTTTTTCTTCTCCGTTTGCCGATATTGCCGTAATCCTAATAATATTTTGTCCGTCTTCTATGTTTACGGTTGTGGAAAAACTTCCTATGGCCGTTGGTTTTATAACTTGTTGATCTGATTTTGTAACTATTATGATTGTTGCATCTGTTTTTGTTTTGCCTATTACATTGACCACCTTTTTATCAAGCACTTTTTCGTCGGAGGGTTCCGAAATAGTTAAAAAAATTGTTTCTTCAGGAGTAGGTGAAGGATTTTTTACGGTAACTGTTTTTTGCTTTGAATCTGGTAATGATTTTGTAGTTTGATAGAAGTAAAAAGCTCCACCTGCAAATATTAATCCAACAGCAACAGCAATAAATGCTAGTACAATTTTTTCTTTCCTCATATGCGTTTCGGGACTTGATGATACAGTAAAAAGATTCTCTTGTCAAGAAAATCAGAATATGATAGGATTTTAAAAATGGACATAAATCTTCTCGACAAAAACACCTTAAAAATAAAACTAAAAAAAACAAACTTTGTTGTAGATCCTAAAGAGAAAACTCCAAAAACAAGTGCAGACGCAATTATAGCTTTAGATAGAGAAAGCTTTGATGCAACCAGGGTAGCAGATTATAGAATTATTATTAAAGGCCCAGGGGAATATGAAATTGGAGGAATTAAACTAATCGGATATAAATACGATAACGAGTTTACATCATACAGTTTTATAACAGGTAACATATCTGTTTTGGTTGGTAAAGTTAGTTCGCTTGAGAAAATATTAGATAAAATTGACGAGCACAAGATTGCAATTTTGGATGTTGATGCAAAAATGAATCCATCAATAGTTACCGCAATCGAACCAAACTGTCTTGTTTTATATGGAGAGATGGTAAAAGAAGGATTAGAATCATTGGGGAAAGAAGCATTAGAAAGAAAGACAGAACAATCACAAAAATTAACAATAAATGAGGATAAGCTTTCCGAAGAAATGCAAATAATTATTTTAGAGTAATCTTTACGAGAGTAACCGCCTGTAATTATTTGACCTAATTTGTTCCAGTTGAAAATAAATTAAATAATAGTATTATTTCTGTATGACAAAGATTAAACTTCCACCACAAAACGAAGAGGCTGAGCAAAGCGTATTGGGAGGGATTTTAATAGATAAAGATTCTATCGGCACAGTTTCTCAAATTCTAAAACCTAAAGATTTTTACAATGACATCAACGGTTTAATCTACGGGGCAATGCTTTCTTTATACGAAGAAAGAAAGCCAATAGACGTGCTGACTTTAACAGCAAAGCTAAAAAAAGAAAAATTAAGCGAAAAAATTGATTCCAGTTATTTAACAGAATTGGTAAATAGTGTTCCGACGGCAGCGAATATAGAGCACTATGCATTGTTAATAAAGGAAGCATCAACAAAAAGACAATTAATACAAATAGGAACCCATATTGCGGAAATGGGATATATGGAGGATAAGGAAGTCAATGAGCTTATAAATACCGCCGAGACTTCTGTTTTTTCAATTTCTCAAGGACATACTTTAAAAAGTTTTATTCCCATTAAAGACGCATTAGCAGGAAGTTTTGACAGAATTGATGAGCTTCATAAAAAAGGCGCAGGCTTAAGAGGAGTTAAGACAGGATTCGTTGATTTGGATAATATTCTTTCTGGAATGCAGCAATCTAACTTGATAATTTTGGCAGCTCGCCCTGGTCAAGGAAAAACAGCCATGATTGTAAATATTGCTCAATATATTTCTGTTAACGAAAAACAGCCGGTTGGAATTTTTTCTTTGGAAATGAGTAAAGAAGAATTAGTAGACAGGCTTTTAGTTGGCCAGTCAGACGTGGATGCATGGAAATTAAAAACAGGTAAGCTATCTGAGTCGGATTTTACAAAACTATCTCAGGCAATGGGGGAGTTAGCAGATGCCCCTATTTTTATAGACGATACTCCGGGAATTTCGGTTTCTGAAATGAGAACTAAAGCAAGAAGGCTTCAACTGGAATACGGAATAAAGCTTTTAGTTGTTGATTATCTTCAGCTAGCGGATCCTGGAAGAAGGTATGATAATAGAGTTCAGGAAGTTTCTATTATTTCGCAGGCTTTAAAAAATTTAGCAAGAGAACTTAAAATACCGATCATTGCTGCTTCGCAGCTTTCTCGTGCAGTTGAACACAGAGGGGAAAGAAAGCCTCAATTGGCTGATTTAAGGGAATCTGGAGCCATTGAGCAGGATGCTGATGTGGTTATGTTTATTTATAGACCTGATCCTGATGTTATTTCTAATATAATTCCAACAAAATTGCTTATAGCAAAACACAGGAATGGTCCAGTAGGAGAGGTGGATTTACTTTTTAGAGGAGATAGGATAAGATTTTATAATGTGGAGAAAAAAATGGAGGGAGGTGATAAGTAATGGATGATGTAATGAACCAAGGACAACAGCCAGTTTCTCAACCTACACCAAATATTCCAACCGAGACACCAAGTGTTCCTACAGAAACACCTGATGTTCCGGGGCAAGTTCCTCCTCCGCCAGCAGAGCCAGTAGTTCCGCCGGTAACTCCGGTTGAACCACCAGTTCAAGCGCCAGTTTCGGAATCCCAAGTTCCAGAACAGGCACCAGTCGCGGGAGAACAGCCCGTACAAGGCGATGAGCAAAATACACAGGTTGGAGCTTAATTTATAATGGGTTAAAATAATGTGTTTAAGTGTTGTTTTAACCCATTATGTTTTATAATAAATAGCAATAAGTCATAATCATTATGTTTTCATTAGAGCAAATTATTGAATGGCTTTTGATTTATAAATATATTGTTCTTTTTCCGATAATGGTAATAGAGGGTCCGATAATTACTATTATTGCAGGTTTTTTGTCATCATTGGAGCTTTTAAGCATTTACATTGCTTTTTTAGTTGTTGTTGTGGCTGACTTAACAGGAGATTTTATTTATTATTCAATAGGTAGGTGGGGAAGAAAAAAATTTATAGACAAATGGGGAAAATATATAGGAATTGATCCAGCGAGAATAGGAAGACTCGAGGATCATTTTCTAAAACACAGAAAAAAAACATTGATTATCGGAAAAATTTCACACGCAATTGGTGCTCCTATATTGGTTGCTGCAGGAATAGTGAAGGTTCCAATAATAGAATTTTTATGGGTTAATCTTCTGGCAACTTTGCCCAAATCTTTTTTATTTCTTTTTATCGGTTATCATTTTGGACAGGCTTATGTAAAGCTAGATCAATACTTAGATTATTTTACGATAACGTTTATTATCATTGGAGTCACTTTCGTTTTGATTTATTATCTGTATAATAAATATAAGCTTAAGTATAGAATGTTTTTGGACAAACTAAGAAAAGAAGATATATTAGATATTGAATGAGAATTGCAATTTTTTCCGATAACTTTTATCCTGAAATAAGTGGGATTTCCGATTCAATTATAACTACCGGAAAAGAACTGGCAAAATTAGGTCATAAAATAAATTTTTTTGCTCCAAAATATTCTCGAAAAAATTACGATTTATTAAAGCTTCCAAATGAAGAAATTAATTTAGGAGAGAATATTAGGGTTACAAGGTTGACCTCTTTTCCTTATCCAACTGGAACCGCGCAAAGCAGACTTGTTATTCCATGTGGTTTTTCTCTATCTGCGGTAAAAAAGTTTAATCCCGATATAATTCATACAAATGACATAGCTAGCATGGGTATAGAAGCCTTAATTTGCGCAAAATTTCTTAAAAAACCATTAGTCGGGACAGATCATACTCCAATGGTTGAATTTTTAAAGTATTCACCAATTAAGGGTAAATTTATTCAGTCAATGATATCAAGATATGATGCATTGTATTATAATCAATGCAATTTTGTTTCCTCGCCGTGTAATGCAATCTTCGAAGAAATTGAAAAATTTGGATTCAATAAACCGGTTCATAAAGCTCTTTCTAATCCTATATATATTGAAGAATACAAACCGGTTAAAAATAAATGGTCTCTTAAAAAAAAGTACGGTTTGTTTGATTACTCAATTCTTTATATGGGAAGACTAGCTTTCGAAAAAAGAATAGATATTTCTTTAAAAGCCTTAGCAAAACTGGTAAGAAAATATCCGAAGATAGGTTTTGTGATTGCAGGAAAAGGAGCTGTTGAAAAAGATTTAAAGACCTTAACTAAAGAATTAGATTTAGAAAATAATGTTAAGTTCTTTGGGTTCTTAAAAGATAAAAAAGATATGGTTGGAATTTATAATGCTTGTGATCTTTTCTCTATGACAAGTATTGCAGAAACGCAAAGCATTGTAATGATGCAAGCAATGGCTTGTAAAATACCTGTTATTGCTGTAAAAGCTTGGGGATTAAAAGAGTATGTTAACGAAAAAAATGGAATTCTTATCAATGTAAACAACCCAGATGAATTAGCGGAAAAAATTGAATATTTATATAATAACCCTAGTGTTTCAGAGAAACTTGGAGAAGGAGGTAGGGATTTTGTGGAAAATTTTTCACCGATAAAAATCGCAAAAGAATGGGAAAGCATATACGAAGAAACAATAAAAAGCTACAAATCCTCGAGATAAACATTATTGTTTTAATTTTTCTTTTAGATATAATACTTTTATAGTTATGAAATTAAGTTTTGTTATTCCGGCATATAACGAAGAAGCGTATGTAGGAAAATGTCTGGAGTCGATTTTTAAAGACGCAGAAGGAAAAAATTATGATTACGAAGTAATCGTAGTAAACAATGCTAGTACAGATAATACAAAAAAAATCGCCTCCTCATTTAAAAAAGTTAAAGTTGTTGATGAGCCTAAGAAAGGTTTGGTTAATGCCAGAAGAGCGGGGTATTTGGTTTCAAAAGGAGATTTAATTGCTAATGTAGATTCCGATACCATTTTAACTCCCGGATGGATAGATAGAGTTTTCTACGAATTTTCAAAAGACAAGAATTTGGCTGCATTATCAGGTCCGTTTTTATATTATGATGTTTCCAAGTGGATGGTTAAAACAGTAAGAATATTTTATTACTATGCTTTTGGTGTTTATTTATTAAACAGGTTTGTTTTAAAGCAGGGTTCGATGATTCAGGGAGGTAATTTTGTAGTGAGAAGATCCAGCTTTGTAAAAGCAGGAGAATTTAATGATGATTATGACTTTTATGGAGAAGATGCAGACGTTGCAAGAAGGCTTCATAAAGTCGGACCGGTAAAATGGACTTTTAATTTTCCAATATATGCTTCAGCAAGAAGACTCGCCAAGGAAGGTCCGGTTACTACTTCTTTTAGGTATACTATTAATTATATTTGGACATTTTTATTTAAAAAACCATTTTCCAAAACCGCAAGCGATGTAAGATTTGCGAAAGTTAACAAAATTTTACAAATTAATCCAGAGAATAAAAAAACAGAAATTATTGGTTCGGTTATTACAGTATTAGCATTAGCGCTTCTGCCATTAACGATAGTAGGTTTTGTTTATCATATTATGCGTAATAAACTGCCTGTGGTAGCAAGAAATTCAAAAAATAAATTATTTGATTAAGGGTGGGCAAGGAGAGATTCGAACTCTCAAGGTCTTGCAACCAATAGTTTTTGAGACTATCGCGTATACCGTTCCGCCACTTGCCCTTATTTAGCTTTGCGTTTTGAACCTCTCTATTATATAATTTAGTTTATGACACTTCAAGAAATATATGAATTAGCAATAAAAATGGGAATTAATGCAGATCCCCGTGGTGAAGATCAAGTTATTAAAATCTTAAAAAAAAATAAAAAAGAATATGAAGAACTTTCTTCGGAGAAGAAAAAGTATTTTGATCAGGAGTCATTAATAAACCCATATGCTGATTCAAGAATCTTATATGGAAATCCTAAATTAAATATTAAAAAAGTAATTTCGGGCATAGATGTGGAATCGGGAGAAATTGCATTGGTGGATATGTTAAATCAAAAATTCAACCCTTCTACGTCAAAGACTTCGGAAGGACAAGGAAAAATAGACTTAATCATTGGTCATCATCCCGAAGGTTGTGCCTTAGCAGGATTGGACGAAGTTATGGACATTCAGGTGGATTTATTAAGTAACTATGGAGTACCCATTAACGTGGCAGAGTCATTGTTAAAAGATAGAGTAAGTCAGGTTAAAAGGGGATTAAATCCGACAAATCATCAAAGAAGCGTTGATGCTGCAAAACTATTAGATATTCCATTTATGGTTATTCATACGATTTGTGATAATTTAGGACATAATTTTTTATCTCAGAAATTGGAACAAAAAAATTGGGATACGGTTGGTGAAGTTTTAGAGGAAATTTTGAAAATTCCCGAATTCAGAGAATCAAAAACAAAAAAAGCAGGACCAAGAATTACTGTTGGTTCAGAAAAAAACAGAGCAGGAAAAGTAGCAATTACCGGATTTACAGGTGGAACAGAGGGGTCAAGGTTAATTTATGAAAAAATGTCGCAGGCAGGTATTGGAACAATTGTTGAAATGCATATGAGTGAAGATCATTTTAAAGAAGCTAAAGGACAACATTTAAATGTTATTGTCTCCGGTCATATGGCATCTGATTCTTTGGGAGTAAATTTGTTTCTGGATGAGCTCGAAAAAAAAGGCATTGAGGTTATTCCGTTTTCGGGATTAATAAGATACAAAAGAGGAGGAATTAAATAATTATGATTTCAGTTACAGAACTTCGAAGCGGAACTGTTTTTGAGGACGGTGGAAATACCTACATAGTTCTTTCTTATGAACATATAAAAATGGGTAGGGGAAGTGCAAATATCAAGGTAAAAGTAAAAAACATAAAAACCGGTGCAACCACAGAAAAAGGATACATAAATGGAGCTAAAGTAAAACCGGTTACGGTTTTTAAAAAAGAATTGCAGTATTTGTATAAAGATGATGATTTTGCCTATTTTATGGACCCGAAAACCTTTGAACAGACTACAGTAAAACTTGATTTAATTGACGGATATGATTTTCTTAAAGAGGGTATGAATTTTATGGTAAGTGTTTTAAACGATGAGCCATTGTCTGTAATGTTACCTCCTAAAATGGATTTAGTTGTAGCGGAAACTGGACCGGGTGTAAAAGGAAATTCAGCGACAAATATCTTTAAAGATGCTGTATTAGAAAATGGTGTTAAAGCGAGAGTTCCACTTTTTATAAATATTGGCGATAAGGTCCGCATAGATACTAGAACTGGAGCGTACACAGAAAAAGCATAAAGCAAAATCCTATGCAATTTTTTATTTTCGTTTTGGCAATTTGTTTTTTTATATTCTTGTTTGTTTTATACAATCTCTCTAAAGACGATTTCTTAATTATAAGAAAAGATATTGCGTTGGAAAGCCTTTTTAATACTGCATTTAGCGTTGCTTTTATATCGCTTTTTTTTGCTAGATTTTTTTATGTTATATTTAATCCCACCCCGATTTTAAAAACTTTTTTAGGTTTTATGGTTTTTCCTTATTTTCCAGGTCTTTCTTTGGCGGGGGGATTGATTGGGGGATTAAGTTATTTATTAATTCATATTAATTTTAAAAAAATGCCCATTGGAAGAATTTTCGACATATTTATTCTAAGCTTGTCTGTAGTTTTACCGATAGGTATTTTGGGAACTATTTTATTAACCGGTTTTAAAAATGCATTAAGCTTGGGATTATTATTTTTAATTAACTTAATTATTTCAATAATTCTATTTAAAATTATATGGCCATATTCCCAAAAAAATAATCTAAAGGAAGGAAGTCTAGGAATAATTTTTTTAACAGCACTTTCGTTAATTAATTATTTATTTAATATTATTACAAATTGGGGAAGGGTAGTGTTGTTTAGCAAAGACAATTTACTTTGGGTAATAATACTTATGGCATCGATTGTTTTTATTGTAAAACAGGAAATTGCAATTAGATCCTCAATCAAAAAATGAAAAATACAAAAATTGTATACGAAGATTCAGATATTTTAATTTTAAATAAAGACGCAGGAATTACGGTTAATAAATCTGATACTACTCGTGGTGAGCATACAGTTCAGGATTTCTTAGAAGAAAAACTAAGATTAAACGATACTTCTTGTGACAATTCTTCTGATTTTTTTAAAAGAGCGGGAATAGTTCATAGGCTGGACAAAGAAACGTCAGGAATTTTAATTGCTGCAAAAACCCCTGATGCTTTTTTGAATCTTCAAAAACAGTTTAAAGAAAGGAAGGTAAAAAAAACATATATAGCACTTGCTCACGGAAAAATGCTTGAAGAAAATGGGGAAATTAGGGTTCCAGTTGGTCGTCTTCCCTGGAATAGAAAAAGATTTGGTGTTTTAGCTGGAGGTAGAGAAGCATTAACGAAATACAAAGTATTAGAAGCGCTCGAAGTAAAAATAAAAAATTCTAGAGAAATTCTTACTCTTTTAGAGCTTTTTCCCGAAACAGGAAGAACTCATCAAATAAGAGTTCATTTAAAATACATAAATAGACCAATTTTTAGCGATTATCTTTATGCAGGAAGAAAAACCGCAAGAGATGATCGAAAAATCCTTCCAAGGGTTTTTTTACATGCAAAAAAAATTAGCTTTTTTCATCCTGTAACAAAAAAGCTTGTAAGCTTTGAAGCACAAATTCCGGAAGAGCTTACTGAAGTTTTAAAATTTTATGGATTTAAACAAGTAATTTTTGCTAGTATAAAATAAGGAGGTGATTGTTATGGGTAGCTTTGGTGGATTTTATAAGGGAGAAAAGAAGAAACAAAAAAAAGATAAACAATCAAAAAGCGTATTTAGCGATAAACCAATTTATTCTATGCCGGAAATAATATCAAAGAAAAAACAGGAATAAAGATATTTATGGTAAAAAAAAACTACAATAAATCACTTAATCTTGCGATAATTTTTTTTGCGTTTTTTATATTTTTAATAATAGTTTCATTAATATGTAAAGCTGTTGTTTTGATTAATAAAAGCATTTTTGATGGAGAAAATCAATTAACCATAGAAATTATTGGTGATAAGGGCAGAAATAAATTGATATCATTTTCTCCTAAAAATAATTCTATTTATATTGTTGATGTAATAAATACAGAGGGAAATAAAAATATAAAAAGCGCGTTGGAAATTCCGGTTGACAAATTTATTTATACAAAAAAAAATATAAGTGAAAAAAACCTTAAACAAACACTATTTTTATATTCAATACCTTTTTTAAAAGATAAAACTGATTTAACAATAGTTGATTTTATCAGGTTATTCTTATATGCAAATTCAGTTCCTTCGAATTCTTTATATACAAAGGAAATATCATTAAAAAACGATTTTAATTTAATAAAAAATTCTGGGATATATTCATTTTTTATAGATCCAAAGATTGCAGAGGAAAAAGTGTCCATAGAAATTATTAACGGAACAGACGTTTATGGATTAGGCAATAAACTAGCTAGTTTTGTTTCAAACACAGGCGGAAATGTAATAATGGTTTCAAATGCAGATAAAGAAGAGTTGAGTTCAAAAATAATTTATTTTGAAGAAGAAAACTATACTGTTAAAAAATTGGCAAGAATTTTAAATCTAAAAAAAGAAAAAACAAAAAATAAAAAATTCGGTGAGGTTACAATAATTATTGGCAAAGACTCCCTAGATGACTTAAAATTTTAATATGATGTTAAAAATAATTTTAATAATATTTATTATCTCTTTTATTTGGGCATTGTTTTCTCTTAAAAAAAACAATGAAAAACAGGATATTGAAAAAATAAAAAGAAAACTAAACAAGGGTAGGGTGTTATACCAAAGTCATCATTCTGCCTGATCTTTATTGCTGGTTTGTTCGGTACCTTCTTCATTCTTTTTAAATTTTATATTTTTATCCAGCTCAAGACAATTATTCTCAAGATGAGTAAAAGTCGGATGATCCTTATACCTTGATGCTCTTTTTATTTCTTTAATAAAAATTATTACTTTGTGTATATCAGCGCATTTGATGTATGCGTCGTATTTATTTCCGTTTTTAATAAAACGAATTAATCTTTTTCCAATGTCATCAGGAAGGACACCAATATATGTATTTTCCTCATTAAGTATGAATATTTTTGATCTTTTAATGGATAAAATTACTGATTGTCCCGTTCTTAACATCTGAAGTACCCTTGGAGTAGCAATGTTTACCAGTTCTATGACTTTAGTTTTTCCTGATTCCTCGAGAAAATTATTATTAAGCTGTAATCCCGTAGATCCGTTGGATTTTTTCGAGATTTTTTCCTTAAGGCATTTTAGGTTTTTTATTGCTATTGGATTAAGAGGATCAAGTTTAAAAACTTTTTGATAAGCTATTTTTGCTTTATCAATTTTACCAAGAACCATATATGCCAAGGCTAATCGATTGAGGGTTTCTATGTCATTTGGGTTTTCAGATAATAAGACTTTATTAAGGCTTATAGCCTCTTCCCAATTTCCTTCTAGTGCAGTTTGAATTGCTTGATTTTTTAATGTCATTTTTTAGGGGTGCGAACTGAAAAATTCTACTATTATTTATTGCAAAAGTCAAGGTATATGTGTAGAATATTAAACCATGAGTGGACATTCAAAATGGGCACAAATTAAGCGTCAAAAAGGAGCAGCAGATGTTAAAAAGGGAAAGACTTTTACCAAGCTTGCCAAGGCAATAATCATTGCTGTTAAACAAGGTGGGGGAATAGGAGATCCAAATCAGAATTTTCGTTTAAGATTAGCAATTGATGCGGCAAAAGCGGTTAATATGCCCAAGGAAAATATAGAAAGAGCAATAAAACGTGCGATGGGAAGAGAAGTGGGGGAATTGGAAGAGGTAATATACGAAGGATTTGCCCCGGGTGGAGTTTCGGTAATCGTTGAAGCCGCAACAGATAATTCAACCAGAACAACCTCGGAAATAAAAAACATTTTTAATAAACATGGAGGAAGCTTTGGGCAACCCGGTTGTGTTGCTTACCAATTTAAACAGATGGGTCAAATAATTATAGAAAAAGAAAATAAGAGTTTTGATGAAGTTTTTGAGTTGGCATTGGAATGCGGGGCAGAGGATATTTTAGACGTAGACAGCGAAGTGTTTATTTATACTCAGGTTTCTTCTCTTGCTAAAGCAAGAGAAGGCCTTATGAATAAAGGAATGAAAATTTTGGATTCAGACCTTGTAAGATTGCCAATTATTACGGTTGAAATTAGTGACCAGGAACAACAAGGTAAAATAATAAAACTTTTAGAAACAATAGAAGAATTAGAAGATGTTCAAAAAGTTTACTCAAATATGGTTTAAAATAAATGAAATTAAATAGCAAAAGTAATTACAGCATTAAAATACGATCCTCATTTTTTTCAAAGGTAAAACAATTGATAAAAAAGATAGTTGAAGATAAAAGACAAAAGTTTATATCATCGGTGTTGGGACTTTCTGTTGGTTTATTTATTGCAGAACATTTTTTAGGTAGGTCAGGTGTGTTAATGATTTTTATTCTGTCGTTTATCACGAGTTTTCTTCTTTATCTTTGTATTAGGAATGATTTAAAAGGAAATTTTTTTTGGCAAATATTTATATTGCCATTTTTTTATAGCTTGGCGTTCGGTTTATTTTATCTTTTGATTCCTGCAAGATATATAACAAGAATTATAATGACAACGTTTTACGCAATCGGTTTGTATTCATTATTTTTAGCGGAAAATATTTTTACGGTTTCATCAATTAGGACAATAGCCTTATTATCAAGCGCAAGGACAGTATCCGTTGCATTAACTTTGTTATCATATTTTTTTCTATCCAATGTTGTGTTTTCTCTGCATTTGAATTTACCTTTAACAATATTACTCATTTCACTTTACACCTTTCCGATAATTCTTCAGTCAATTTGGATATATACGCTCGAAAGGAAGCTATTCTCTAATATTTTTTGGGTAGTGTCCTTAACGATATGCTTAATACAAATTGCTGTGCTTTTATGGTTTTGGCCAAGTACTCCAACACTTCTGGCGTTATTTATAAGCGGTATTTTTTATAGCGTATTAGGGTTATCACATGTCTGGTTAGAAAAAAGGCTTTTTAAAGGTATAATTTGGGAATATATCTGGGTTATCTCAATAATATTTTTAGTGCTTGTATTTTTTACCTCTTGGACTTAAAAATTTTTCTATCCACTGGAGAAGAGGGGAGGAGCCTCAAGAAGCAACAGCAGTAAATTAAAATTGGTATAGTTTGATATAGTCTATAAAAGTATCCTATAATATTATAAGTTACAGTAAAATTTTTTGTGGATAACTTTTTCTTTTCACACAGATTAAAGTAAAATTTTCACGGGATTAAAGCAGGGTAACTACTCTATGGACCATAGAAACCACTCAAGTAATAAGCTATAAATGGCATTAATGCGAAAAAAATACGAAACCCTTTTCGCTCCCTATGTTGATATGCTAAGTTATTTATTTTTGAAGCTAAAAAATACAAAATAGATTGATTTGACGGGCTAAATTCAATTAGGTATCGACCGATGGGAAGAGAGGTGCTTAAAAGTTAATAAATTAAGAAAAAAACCATTAGATCAATAAAGGGAGTAATAATGATTATTATAGATGTTGATATTTATTCCTTTATACTCTCCATAGTATTGCCAAATGGTAAAAAAAACATTTTTATAAGCGCTGGGAAAGAGAAAGTGATTATGTCGCACAATAATACTTTTACGACATCTCTCAGGCACGATTTCCAGGAGAAGTGGTAAAAAATCAGTATTTCTTTTCGTTTTTTTTAACAATTTATTTATATTAGCTGCTCTCGTATTGAATATTTCTCCGTTTTATCTTTATGCTAAATATTTACACTATCCCCTACTATAGGATTTAATAATTTTATTTTTTTGCAGAAATTGAGCCTAGATTAAATAATTTTATGTATTCTCCGAAGCTAGAGTGGTGTTAAATAATAAATATCTCTGCCATATTATTTTGTATTGCTATATTTAACTGTTCTGTTTGTATAGATGATAATGGTGCACCCGAATCATCAATTAATTGAGTGTCGATATTTGGCAATTTCATACTAAAACGTTTCATTCTATGTAAGGCTGTTCTTCTGCAGCTATGTACAATAGGTGGTTCAAAAAGCCCAAAAAACTCAGTGTCTTCTTTTTTTACAATTCCGCTTTCGCCATATCGTTCAATATAAAGGATTGTAAAAACATGCGTATCTAATTCAAAAACATTGTAATATTCTTTTTCATTACCGGATATTGGCCTGATAAACCTTGAAAAACCACGACTTATAGCATCAATTTTTTCGGTACTTGATTTAATTGTTACTTCGTTGTTTTTTGAAGAATAATTATCTACAGCATTAATAAAATCAGCTAAGCTGTGAACAACGGCAATGCGTGCATTTGGCTTATTGTATCTATTCGGAACATATCGAATAGGATCTTCTTGATTATAGTTATTTGAATTCCACTCTAGAGCTCTTTGTAACTCTGGTATCATATTTTAATAATATAGCATAAAATATCCCCAAAATCAACTATAGGATATATTTATAGACTAGCGATCGTGTCTTTTTGGAATTGTTCTTTTGTTCCATAAAGCGTGGCAATAACTCCTCCTCTTTCGATAAATCTGTTTTGAGCAACCGAATTTTCGTCGGGAACATCTTTTGGAACCACGAGTACATAACCAAAGTTTGTTTGTCCGTAGTATTCACTAAGAGGTTTAAATACATCAATAATTCTTTTACTTCTTATTGCTGGCTGTACGGTGTGACCAAGCTTTGCTTCCCAAACCACAGGTAATCCGTCAATTACGCTTAATATATCGTATTCAATTATTGCTGATAATGGTTTTGGTTCTCTAAAAACAACATAATTAATACCCTTTTGTCTAAATCTATATTTTCCTTTTAAAGTATCATCTGGTATAGGCGCAATAGTTATTGGTAATATTTCAGACATTTTTCCTATTAAAGACGCAATATGTAATTCAGCCATTTTACCCATGAAATCACCATTTCTACTTTTGTTTTTACCATTTCCGTTATTTACTCTAATTCCATTATTTATTAATGTTTGGATTTCGCTTATATCTGGTGGTAATTTTCCTATTTCTTCTACAATTTTTTGAAGAGTTTCGTTTGTGGATAAAACATAGGGAATTTTATCTTCTTTTGGTTGTTCGATTTGATTTCTAGGTTTATATACTTCGTGCATCCCGCCTATTTTTCACTTTCTTTAGGCAGTTCTTTTATAATTTTAGTTTGGTTAATTTTATCTTCGCCAATTTTTTCTCCAAAATAATGAGCTTTATATTCTCCGTCTATTGGATCTTTTAATAAAGCAATCATTCCTTTTTCACCTGGAATAACTATACCGCTTGTTTCGTTGCTTATACTTATATATGCAATTTCTTTAGACCCAACTTTTGGTTTTATTTCAAGTTTTACCCAGTTATTATTATTGTCTTTAATTATTTCTCCATCCGGATCATCGCCATATTCTACAACTGTTGCAAATGAGATTAACGCTCCCTTGGCATCATTAATGGAAACTCCGTTTATCTCGCTAATATCGGAAAACTTAAGATAGGTAGAGTCAGTTGTGGTAGGCTTATTTCTGAATCGTGCCCCTTCCAATATTGATACTTCCGGGATTAATTTTGTTGGCTCCATTCCTTTGTTTAAAACCATTTCTATCGCAATTTCTTTTCCTGATTTTCCTTCTTCGGAAGATTTTCTTGATTCTAATCCTATATATGTTGCTGTACCTATGCCAAGTGCAAAAGCAAGTGGAGCAACAAGTCTATGAATAAATTTTTGCCTTCTAGTCAAATGTTTTTTCGCAGGTTTTTTGTAAGGAGATTGATCATGATCTAGTTTTTGATTAACTTCGTTGATTCCATCGGGTATCTGATCTTCTGATAAGATTTCTCCGGTTTTAAAGTTTACGTGGGTAACGCTGTTGTTTTGATTCTCGCCAAATTCTGACATAATGTTATATTAATTTTAAAAACTTGTATTGTCAAGTTAACAATTTGACTTTTTATCACTATATGTCGCATAATTTAATTAAAGCGGATAAGACCAAAGCTATCTTATGTCGTAGAATAAAATATGACAAATAATCTGCCCGAATTAATTGATCAATTTTTAGAATATTTAGAAATAGAAAAAAATTGTTCAAAACTAACCATTCGTGACTACCGTCATTATCTAAAGGTTTTTGAAAAATGGTTCATCTCTACTCTACCAGAGAAGTCTATAAAAGATTTAGACCTTACAATAATTAGAAAATACAGAGTTTTTTTAGCAAACAGAACTGATGAAAAAGGACTAACTTTAAAAAGAGTAACGCAAAATTATTACATTATTGCACTTCGTTCTTTTTTAAGATTTTTAATAAAAAATGATTTCGAAACGCTTGAGCCTTCAAAAATAGATTTACCAAAAACGGAAAGCAGAAGTCTTAAATTTTTAGAAAAAGATCAAATAGATAGGATGGTAACAGTTGCCGATACTTCAAAAATAGAAGGAATTAGAGACAGGGCGATTTTGGAGTTATTGTTTTCTACCGGTCTTCGCGTATCGGAGCTTGTAAGCTTGAATAGGGATAAGATAAATCTAGAAAGGCGTGAATTCGGAGTTATTGGAAAAGGAGGAAAATTGCGACTTGTTTTTATTTCTGACAGAGCTTCTGATTGGATTAAACGTTACTTGGAAAAACGGGAGGATGTTTTTAAACCGCTTTTTATTCGCTATTCAGGAAAAGAAACAATAGAAAATGGTGGAGAAAAAATGAGACTCACGGTAAGAAGTATAGAGAGAATAGTCAAGAAATATGCAAGGCTTGCTCATTTGCCGATAGAGCCTACTGTTCATACTCTTCGTCATTCATTTGCAACGGATCTTTTAACCAATGGTGCAGATCTTCGTTCTGTTCAGGAAATGCTTGGACACAAAAATATTGCAACAACTCAGATCTACACACACATAACTAATCTTCAGTTAAAAAACGTTCATAAAAACTTTCATAGCGGTAATAAATAATTATTTTTCTCTAGTTCCTCTTAATCCATATAATTTTATCCAGCCCGAATCTTTAATACCCCTATGTCTCCCTTGAAATTCTGCTGCTTCTAGTCCAAATTCGGACAGAGCATAAAGAAGGTAATATATATGATTATTTGGATTGCTACAACCTTCTTTAAAAATAAAATCCAAAATGTCGTCGATTGTTTGTCTAGTTATTTCAGAAAATAATCTTTTTGCCAAATTTTGCCCTTCGTCGCTATTCCAAATAATTCCCTCTTTTTCTATTAGCTTTTCCAGTCCTTTATCTTTTCTTGTAATTCCCGGAAGGTAACTTGCTCCGGGAAAAACATAAATATCGCTTGTTGAAAAAGTGCCATAATGACTTTTGGGTATTTTTATGCTTATTTCAATTAACTGAAAGCGTTTTACGCTTTCTTCGACTCCTCTTAATTGATCAGTAAAATCCCTTAATTCTATGTGCATTGTGTTTTTAGGGAAAAGTCCAACACGAAAAACAAAATGGTCTTTTTTTAGCGTTTCCTCTCCCAGTCCTTTTGGGTTTTCCATAACTATTATTTCTTGCAATCCTAAATCTTTTTCTTTACACCATTCATCATAAGTTTGATTGATTCTTTTTCCATTTTTGTCTTTAAAGTTTGGTTGTTGCCACAATCTTACCGATGATAATTCTCTTTCTCCAAAAAAAGCTTCAAGTTGTTCCATAGAGGATATTCCCATTACCCAAGGTGTATTTCCCAGTCGTTTTTTAGAAGTTTTATAACAAGTTCTTAATCCAACCTCTTTATCGGATTGTAATGCTTCGGCCATTTTTACTCTTAATTGTTCTTTATCTTTTATATTAACTACAGTTTGTACAATTCTAAGTTTTTCGGGAAAGCATTGAAGCATAGAGGTTATTTTACCTTTTGTTGTTAGAAAAGATTCTATTGCGTTGTACCAAAATTCAAAAACCCTGTTTCTTGCTCTTTGAATATGTAAGTTTGATCCTAGTGGCTCCTTGTCTGTAATAATGCATTCTAAATCATTACTTTCGCAGGCGGAAACTTTGGCCGGATGTAAGTTCATTTTTTCAGCAGTTATTTTTAGTTCATGATTAGGGCTTGTGTTTATTTCCTTAGACATACTTTGTTAAATACACGATGAGGCAGTATTTATTTTTTATGAAATGCTGATGCAACTCTAAGAGCAGCATTAATTCTTCTTGTATCCGGTACAATTTGGGTTATTTTTTCTCCTGTAGTCGGATCAATGGCTGTAATATTTCTTTCGCCTGCTTTAAATGAATCTTTAAGCAAAGTCCTTAATGTATCATCGGCACAACCTAGTGGATATTTTTCTTGATTTGACATAATTCTTGGTAACTATAACATTAAATCTTTATAATGGCAAGTTTAATTCAGAGGGTTTCGTAGCTTAGAGTTATGGTTACGCTGATTGTTCCTTCTCCCGGATTCAATTCTGTAGGAGTACTGCTATCATCTTCTTTGGTTAAGCCCCCTATGTTTGCTTTTTGATTATTGTAAGGAGTTCCGTATTTTGATTCATAAACATTGATTAGTCTGCCTAATCTTACTCCCGAAAGCTTTGCGATATTCCCGGCTTTTTGCTTAGCCATATTAATTGCTTTTTTTCTTGCTTCATTTTCAAGTTGAGTTTTTAATTCATCGCTAAAATCAAAATTTACATTATTAACGATATTTGCTCCTTCTTTGGTTGCAGCGTCAATGACATTATTTATTTTTTTAATATCTTTTATTTTTATTTGTATGTTTTGCGTAGCGCTATAGCCGGTTATTCTTGATATGTCGTCTTTGGATCTGGTTAATTCACTAATTTGTACCGGGTAGGTATTATAATTATATTCAGGGTAAATATTATAGTTTAATGTTTCAATATTTTTTTCCTCGATACCAAGTTTCTTAATAGCGCTAGTGATTTTTTTAGAAGCGGAATTAATTTTTTCTTGAGCTTCTAAAACAGTTATTCCTTTTCCGCTAACCCCTACTGTTACGGTTGCTATATCCGGTATTCCCACTGCCTTGCCTGTTCCTTCAGCAGTAAAAAAATCATTTTTACTTGTTATTGTGCTATTTATATAAAATGGTATTGGACCTGCAATTTTTGTATAGAGAAAAAAACCAGCAAGTATTAATAAGATATAAATTATCGGTTTTTTAAATTCCTGATAAAAAGTTTTCATTAGTTAAATTTTAAATATTTATAAAGAGCTTGTCAACTTTAGAACCTTTTAAGATTATGTTATAAATAATTGAGTATAAAAAATTTATTATGTTAAGAAAAATCTTAATAATTTTTTTTGTTTTTTCTTTTTTGGTTTTAATACGCTCAATGTTTTCCAACTATTACCCTGATTTTAGTGTTCACTATTACGGATACAGAATGGTTTTAGAAAACTTAAATCCTTATATTAACAAGGGAGAAATGTTTGTTCCTCATGTTTATCCTCCTTTTGCGCTACTGTTTTTTTACCCGTTTAGCTTTCTAAATTTTTTTCTAGCACAAAAAATATGGTTCTTTCTTTCCTTAACGTTTTTTCTTTTATCTATTTATATAATTTTTAAAATTAATAAGGAGAATTTATTTTCAACAATGGGATTTTTGATAATGGGATTAATTTTTTTATATTTTCCTTCACGATTTACATTGGGAATGGGACAAATAAATAATTTAATATTATTCATTACCGTGTTAGGAATTTATTACCTAAATAAAAAAGATGATTTTAAAAGCGGTATTTTTTTTGGATTAGCAATTTCTATAAAATTTTTCCCTTTGCTATTTTTAATTTACTTCATTTTATTAAAGCGATATAAATTATTAATAACAACAATTTTAAGTTTTTTTATTTTTTTAGTTTTGGGATTTATTTTTATTGGTTATGACCTAAATATTTATTTTTATAATTCAATTCTTCCATCTCTTTTAAATTCATGGAAAACGGAATATTATAATCAATCAATATCTGCGTTTGTGGGAAGACTTTTGATAGAACCTTCGCTTAAAGAGGTAGTTAAAATTATTGCTTCCTTTTTCTTTATAGCACTCTCGTTTAAAGCAATATATTTAATCCATAAAAAAGAGATTAAAAATAAGATTAATTTATCTTTAAGTATTTTAATAATTTTAAGTTTAGCGATAAACAATTTTACATGGCAACATCATTTTGTTTTATTGACATTCCCATTTTTAACAATAATATTTTATTTACTAAATAATAAACTATTTTTTTATAAATATTATTTATTAATAGGATTAGCTTATTTATTAACAACACTTAATATTAAAAATCCAGATGGTATCCCGGTAATTTTACAATCACATCCTTTGTATGGGTTAATAATTCTATGGTGGGTTAATTATTCTTTTTTAGCTGGAAAAAAGCAGCCATAGTTAAGTTTTTTAAAAGCGTAGCAACGTTAATTGGCCCTATTCCTCCAGGAGTTGTCGTATACAAAGATGCAATATTTTTAATTTTATTCTCGATGTAATCTCCATAAAATTTTCCATCTTCTTCTTTATGTTGTCCAATGCCAATTAAAATTACGTCTTTTTTAAGCATGTCCGGCTTGATTAATTCCCTCTTCCCTACTGCAGAAATAATAATATCGCTTTCTTTAATAATTTTAATTGAATTTTCAGTTTTGCTGTCTAATGAATTTACTTTAATTTTGTTTTTTTGAAGAGTTTTTTTTATTGGAATTCCTCCTGTTAAGCCTTTCCCTAAAATTGTAATTTTTTTATAATTAAGGTTATTAATTTTTTTTAGCACTTCCAAAACAGCCATTCCTATTGGGTATTCGAATTTTGAATTAGAAGTAAATCCATCAATATCTTTATTGGGTTTTACCAAAGATATAATTTTTTTTTGATTAAAATTTTCAGGAAGCGGCAATTGAATGATTATTCCGTGAATATTTTTTTCTTTATTTAGTTTATTTACACAGTCTACGATTTCTTGTTCTGTTGATTTTTTTAAAAAATTATAAATGGATGTTTTTGCTCCGATTTCTTTTGCTTTTACTTTTTTAATATTAATATAACTTAAGGATGAAGGATTATCGCCGACGTTTATTATTGCTAAATGAGGGACAATTTTTGATTCTATGATTTTTCTTTTTAAGTCATCCAAGATTTTCTGAGCGATTTTTATTCCGTCAATCTTCATTTTCTACACATGTGGCAGATGCAACATGATCGTTTTGATTAGAAAATCTCATTAAAATTACTCCTTGTGTATCGCGAGAAAGCCTTGGAATTGAATTTACGTCAAGCTTCACGACTTGTCCTTTTTGAGAAGTCATAATTACCTCTTTTGCGTTTACGGGAAGAATTTGTGCAAAGGTAACTTTTCCTGTTTTTGCAGTGACTTTTGCAACTTTTATTCCTTGACCTCCTCTACCCTGTCCTCTAAATAGTTTTGCCGGAGTTTGTTTACCGAGCCCATTTTCCATAATCGTTAAAAGATTTAATTCGTCTTTCCCTTCTAAAATATCCATGCTCATTACCTTATCGTCGTCGACCAATTTTATTCCTCTTACCCCCATTGTATTTCTGCCCATTGGCCTAACTGATTTTTCGGAAAATCTAATTGCTTTTCCATTTTTTGTAGCTAAAAATATATCACTTTCTCCACTTGTTAATTTGCTCCATACAAGCTCGTCTCCTTTATCAAGTTTTATTGCCAGTATTCCGCTTCTTCTGATGTTTTCAAATTCGGAAACTTTTGATTTTTTTACTGTTCCTTTTCTTGTTGTTAAGAAAACATATTTTTTCTGTTCGTCCTTTTTATAGTTAATAAATGATTCAACTTTTTCTCCGCCTTCTATATTTAATAAATTAACGATGGCTGTTCCCTTGCTTGTTCTACTTGATTCGGAAATATCGTAAGCTTTTAATTGATAAGCTTTTCCTTTATTTGTAAAGAATAAAAGATTGTCATGGGTTTGAGCATATCTTATATGGGCAATTGCGTCTTCTTCTTTTGTAGTCATTCCCTTTACGCCTTTTCCCCCGCGATGTTGTGTTTTAAAACTGGACATACTTTGTCTTTTAACATAACCTGTTTCGGTAAGCGTAATAACAGTTGGTTCATTTGGGATAAGATCTTCTTCCGAAAATTCTCCGACTTTGCTTTTATAAACTTTTGTTCTTCTTGGATCTCCGTATTTTTCTTTTAATCTTGAAAGTTCTGCTTTTACAATATCTAGGATTTTTATTGGGTGGGCCAAAAGATCTTCAAGGTATTCAATTGTCTCTTTAACCATTTGATATTCGTCTTCAATTTTTTGCCTTTCAAGCGCAGCAAGTCTTCTTAGCTGTAGATCCAGGATTGCGGTTGCCTGAATTTCAGAAAGTTTAAAACGCAGTATTAAGTTTTGCTTTGCATCTTCCTGTGTTTTGGATTCTCTAATAGTTTTAATTACCGCATCTAAATTTTCTACAGCAATCTTAAGCCCTTCTAGGATATGAAGCCTTGCTTTTGCTTGCTTTAATTCGAACTCGGATCTTTTTCTAACAACACTGTAGCGGTGCTTAATATATTCATCAAGAATTGTCTTGAGATTTAATGTTTGCGGAGTTCCATCAACTAAAGCAACAATATTGGCAGGAAATGTTGTCTGAAGACTTGTATGCTTAAACAAATTGTTTAAAACCTTTTTTGGGGCAGCATCCCTTTTTAATTCAACAACAACTCTTGTTCCATGTCTATCTGATTCATCCCGAAGATCAGAGATTCCCTCAATCTTTTTTTCTTTTGCTAAGTCTGCAATGCGCGCCACCAACAGCGCTTTATTAACCTGATAAGGAAGTTCTGTAATAATGATCGCTGATTTTCCATTTCCGATTTCTTCTATTTCGGCTTTTCCTCGGATAATTATTCTGCCCCTGCCGGTTGTATACATATTTTTAATTTCTTCAAAATCATAAATTGCTCCAGCAGTTGGAAAGTCGGGTCCTTTAACAAATTCCAATAACTCATCTACTGTAGCGCTGGAAGTCATTGCAGATGGGTTAACACTTTGACCAAAAGTTGTTTTGTCGATAACGTAATTAATTGCTTCAATTACTTCGCTTAAGTTATGCGGAGGAATTTTCGTAGCCATTCCAACAGCAATTCCCTCTGATCCCATTAATAAAAGATTGGGTAAAAGACTTGGAAGAAAAAGAGGTTCTTTTAAAGATCCGTCGAAATTATCTAGATAATCAACAGTTTCTTTGTCTAAATCCCTAAGCATCTCATCGGTAATTGCTGCCATTCGGGCCTCTGTGTAGCGCATATGTGCCGGTGGATCTCCATCCATTGAACCGAAATTTCCCTGTCCTTCAATAAGCGGGTATCTCATAGAGAAATCTTGTGCAAGCCTTACCATTGCATCATAAATTGCAACGTCTCCGTGAGGATGGTATTTTCCCATTACCTCTCCAACAATTTTTGCGGATTTTGAGAATTTTGCCTGATGCGTTAGGCTTAATTCACTCATAGCATAAAGTATTCTTCTGTGTACTGGTTTTAATCCGTCTCTGACATCCGGTAAGGCACGAGATACGATAACAGACATTGCATAATCAAGATATGCCTTTTTAACTTCACCTGTAATTTCTACTTTTTGTATTTTTCCAATTTCCATAACTTCTAACAACTAATTTCTAATAAAACTATCCGTTTAGAAATTAGTTCTCGGAAATTATTTGATAGCTTTTAAAACCATTTCCAAGGCTTCTTTTTTGCCCTTCCAATCTTTGAGTTTTACCCATTTTCCCGGTTCCAGCGTTTTATAATTCTCAAAGAAATGCTTAATTTTGTTTTTTATTGCTTCTGGAACTTCAATAATATCTTTGTATCTTCCAAAATTTGGATCTATTTTTTCAATAGGTACTGCAACAACTTTTGCGTCTAATCCTGCCTCGTCTTCCATTTCTAAATATCCGATCACTTTTGTCGGAATTACAACTCCCGGTGCTAAAGTGTGCTCGCTTAAAACAATAACATCCAAAGGATCTCCGTCGTCTGTTAAAGTATTTGGAACAAACCCGTAATTAAAAGGAAAATTCATTGCTGTATATAAAAATCTGTCAACAACTACCACTCCGCTTTCTTTATCTAATTCGTACTTTACATTACTGTCTTTTGGAATTTCTACAAAAACATTCACTTCTTCCGGCGGATTTTTTCCTACTTTTATTTTTTTAATATCCATATTTTTCACCTCCTTAGAAAACGACAATTAACTTCTAAATTCTAACAACTAATTTCTAACTTTTTATATATCAAGATTAGCCATTTTTGCGTTCGTCTGAATAAAGTGTTTTCTCGGTGGAACTTCATCACCCATAAGCATCGTAAATGTTGCATCTGCTTCTTCTGCATCTTCAATTGTAACTTGTTTTAGGCTTCTGTTTTTTGGATTCATAGTCGTTTCCCAAAGCTGTTCCGGATTCATTTCTCCTAAACCTTTATATCTTTGAGTTCCTACTTTTGCTCCGCTGCCAAGTTTTTTTATATATTCGTCTTTTTCCTGATCGGTTAAAACATATGTAATATTTTTCCCGTGTGTAATTTTATACAAAGGAGGTTGAGCAATGTATAAATAACCCTGTCTAATTATTTCTGGTAAATGCCTAAAAAAGAAAGTAAGTATAAGTGTTTCGATATGTTGTCCATCTACATCCGCGTCGGTCATTATAATAATTCTATGATATCTAAGTTTTTCGAATTTAACATTTTCGCCGATTCCTGCTCCAAGCGCTATTACTAAATATTTAATTTCGTCATGTTCAATTATTTTATCTAATCTTGCTCTTTCGGTATTTAAAATTTTTCCTTTTAAAGGTAGGATTGCCTGAAATTTTCTGTCTCTTCCCTGTTTTGCAGATCCTCCTGCAGAATCTCCCTCTACTAAATATAATTCAGAAACAGTAGGATCTTTTTCCTGGCAATCTGCAAGCTTTCCGGGAAGAGATGATCCTTCCAAAGCGCCTTTTCTTAAAATTGCTTCTTTTGCAGCTCTTGCTGCTAATCTCGCTTTAGCTGCTAAATATACCTTTTCCAAAATTTTTCTCCCAATGCTTGGGTTTTCCTCAAAATATGTGCTTAGTCCGTCCCTTACAATTGTTTGCACGATTGGTTGAATTTCTGAATTTCCAAGTTTTCCTTTGGTTTGACCCTCGAATTGAATCATATCCTGAGGCATTTTTACAAAAACAACAGCAGTTAATCCTTCTCTTGTATCGTCTCCTGTTATTGAATCTTCGTCCTCCTTAAATGTTCCGATTTTTTTGCCGTAATCGTTTATAGCTCTTGTTAGCGCCATTCGAAATCCCGTTAGATGTGTTCCTCCATTTATAGTGTTAATTACATTTACAAAGCTTTCTACAGATTCGCTGTAAGCGTTATTATATTGAATAGCAACTTCTACTTCGATATCTTTCTCTGTTTTTTTTATGTAAATCACGTCGTGAATAGGATTTTTATTTTCGTTTAATTTTGAAACCAGTGAGGTTATACCTCCTTCAAAATAATAATTTACTTCTTTTTCCTGACCTTCTCTTGTGTCATAAAGATGAAAATAAAGTCCGGGTATAAGATAAGCTCTTTCTCTTATGGTTTTTTTAACCATATCAAAATCAAATTTCGTTTCGGTAAATATTTCGTCATCAGGGAAAAATGTTACGGTTGTTCCGGTTTTTATCGAAACATGGTTTATTGGAAGTTGATATTTTGATTCTTTATTTGTTAAAAGCCCAGTCTTAGGAACTCCTCTTTCGTATTCTTGTCTATAAATATTATTGTCTCTTGTTACTTCTACCCACATCCATTTGGATAGAGCATTTACAACAGATGAGCCTACTCCGTGAAGACCTCCGGAGATTTTATAAGCTGATCCGCCGAATTTTCCACCTGCATGAAGCTTTGTCATAACAATTTCAAGAGCGCTTTTTTTATAATTTGGCATAATATCTACGGGTATTCCTCTTCCGTCGTCTATTACCGTTGCGCTTCCGTCTTTATTAATGACTACAAAAACATTTTTGGCAAATCCTGCTAAGGCCTCATCTACGGCATTATCGATAATTTCTCTTAATGATTCATGAAGACCGATAATGTCAATTGAGCCAATATACATTCCGGGTCTTTTTCTTACTGGTTCTAGTCCTTCTAGAACTTGGATTTGTTGTGCTGAATATTCTGAGGATGTTTTTATTTTTTTATCCATTTTTTCACTAAAAATAAACCTTGCATAAGTATTGCAATTATCTTATCTTAACAGATATTTTTAACAATTTCCAGCAGTAAAGAGAGGTAGAAATTACAAATTTAATAAAAGATTTTCGATTACTAATCTCCGATTTGCATTGGTCGTTTTTATAATTGCATAAGTTTTTTGAAACGCTTTTATTGCTTTAATTTTTTCCTTAGTTGGACTACAAATTAAATCTCTTCTTAATATTTCTATTAGTTCTTTTAAGATAAGTAATATATTCTCTTTTTCTTTTGAAAGCTTCTCTGCGATTTTTAACCTCTCCCCTATTCCTGCTTTTTTAATTGATTCTAAAAGTAGTAAATATTTTTCTTCATCTGTTTCTTTATTGTCTTTTAATTTAATGATTTTACATCGTGATAAAACCGTTGGAAGAATTAAATCGGTATTTTCTACAGCCAATATAATAATAGTATTAAGAGGTGGTTCTTCCAATATTTTAAGTAAAGCATTTTGAGCTTCTATAGTAATTCCGTTTACTGCAAACAAAACCAACAATTTTTCTTTGCTTTTAAATGGTTTTAGATAAGCATTTTTTTGAAAATTTCTAATATCTGGGATGCCAATCTGTTTTTCCGATTCTAAAAAATTAACGTCAAATTTATTAATTTTTTTTTCTTTACAGATTTTATCTACTTCTCTTAAAAGTTGGTCTTTATTTTTTGAGGAAACAATAAATGATTGCATGATTTTTACTTCTTACCTTGACATTATAGTCTAATTTCTCTTACTATTAAAGCAATGCCCGATAATTCCCAAACACAAAAAACAAATCAAACATTAATTGATATTTTGCTTTCTGAGCATGTAATTACTCCGGAGCAATACAATGAAGTAAAAGTTAAAAGCGCCACAGAAGGAATCTTAGACGAGGAAGTAATAAAATCGGGAAATCTGGTTAGTGAGGAAAAACTAGCAGAGGCAAAAGCAAAGCTTTTAGGGATACCATATATTTCGCTCGATACTGCTTCTTTTTCCCCTCAAGCAATTAGTTTCGTGCCCAGAGCAGTTGCGGAAAGATTTTCGATAATACCTTTTTCCTATGACGATAAATCAAGAATATTGTCCCTTGCAATGGCAAATCCTGTTGATCTTGAAGCGTCTTCTTTTGTTGGACAAAAAACAGGTTTAAGTTTAAAAACATTTGCTTCTTCTCCATCTGAGGTACAGCGAGCAATAAATCAGCAATACAGACAAGAAATAGTTGGTGAAGTTGGAGAAGCAATTAAGGAGACGGAAGAATTTTCCAAGCCAAAAACAATTGACAGCACAGAAATTACGCAAATTATAAAAGAAGCCCCGATTGCTAAAATTGTTTCTACAATTCTTGAATATGCGGTTACGAGTCGATCTTCCGATATTCACATAGAGCCGCAAGAAGATAGAATTAGGGTAAGATACAGAATTGATGGAATACTTTATGACAGGCTTAGTCTTCCAAAAACTGTCCAGGAAGCAGTAATTTCGAGAATTAAGATTCTGTCGGAAATGAAAATAGATGAGCATAGAACTCCTCAAGATGGTCGTTTTAATTTTAAAGTTGACGAAAAAGAAGTGGATCTTCGTATTTCTGTTTTGCCTACGGTTTTTGGTGAAAAAATTGTCATGAGACTTTTAAGAAAATCGGGTGGATTACCTACTCTTAATGAGCTTGGACTAACAGGAAACACCTTAAAAAATTTGGAATCAGCGATACTTCGTCCCCACGGAATAATTATAGTTTGTGGTCCTACCGGATCTGGAAAAACTACTACTTTGTATTCGGTTTTGTCAAGGCTTAATACTACAAGAGTTAATATTATGACTTTGGAAGATCCTGTTGAATATCAAATTGCCGGAATTAATCAGGTTCAGATAAATCCGGCTGTCGGATTAACTTTTGCAAGCGGATTAAGATCGTTTCTTCGCCAGGACCCAAATATTATATTGGTTGGAGAAATTCGCGATGGAGAAACTGCTGATCTTGCCATTCAGGCAGCCTTAACAGGTCATTTAGTTTTTTCTACTCTTCATACTTCAAGCGCAGCAGGAGCGCTTCCGCGTTTAATTGATTTAGGAGCGGAGAATTTTTTACTGGCATCTACGATGAACGCAATTTTGGCGCAAAGAATTGTTCGAAGAATTTGTCCGCATTGTAAACAAGCTTATGTTCCCCCACAGCAATTAATAGAAGAGATGAAGGTAGTTCTTGGAAAACTATTTCCTCTGCAAACAGGTGAAATAAAGCTCTATAAAGGAAAAGGGTGTGATGAATGTGGCGGTGCAGGCTATTTGGGAAGAATGGGCATCTTTGAAACGTTACCGATTACAGATAAAATTGCCAGCTTGGTTTTGGAAAAAGCGGACAGTGGTACAATAGAAAAAGAAGCAATTGCAGAGGGTATGATAACCATGAAACAAGATGGTTATCTTAAAGTGATGCAAGGATCAACAACAATAGAAGAGGTTTTAAGAGTCGCCCAGGAATAAATTATGGAAATAAAAGAATTATTGCAATTAACTGTTAAAAACAATGCTTCGGATTTACATCTTATTCCGGATGTTACACCAACTATTAGATTAGATGGTGTGTTGCAACCCCTGGCAACTTTTGAAAAATTAACTAAAGAACAAGTAGAGGAATTGGTTTTTCAGATTTTAACGCCCGAACAGAAAGATCTTCTTTTGGCAAATAAAGAAATTGATTTTGCAATAGAATATGCCGGCGGTGATTTTAGCGGACTTGGAAGATTTCGCGTGAATGCATATTATCAAAGAGCAAGGCTTTGCGCAGCTTTTAGGTTTTTGCCGGTAAACATAAGATCCATAGAGGAATTAAAGCTCCCAAAAATTTTACATACTTTTGCAACTTACAAACAAGGATTTGTCTTAGTTTGTGGACCAACCGGTCATGGTAAGTCTACAACTTTGGCAGCAATTATTAACGAAATAAACTTAACAAAAAGTGCACACATATTAACAATAGAAGATCCGATTGAATATGTTTATCCGTTTGGTAAAAGCATTGTTTCTCAACGAGAAATGGGAATCGACAGTCATTCATGGTCTATGGCATTAAGATCCGCGTTAAGAGAGGATCCTGACGTTGTATTAATCGGAGAAATGCGTGATCCGGAAACAATTTCTTCTGCAATTACTATTGCAGAAACAGGGCATTTGGTTTTTTCTACTCTTCATACTAATTCTGCATCGCAGACAATAGACAGGATTATTGATTCCTTTCCATCCAATCAGCAAGCACAAATCAGGATTCAGCTCTCTTCTACTTTAAAGGGCATTGTCTCTCAAAGGTTACTTCCCAGAATAGATGGAGGAAGAATTCCCGCGTTTGAGGTTTTAATTGGAAATTCAGCAATCGCAAGTAATATTCGAGACGGAAAAACTCACCTCATAGATTCCGTAATACAAACATCGCAGGATATTGGAATGGTTACATTGGAATCTTCTCTTGCCTCTTTGGTTTTAACAGGCGCAATTAGTCTTGAGACTGCTAAGAGTTATGCACTTCGTCCGGAAGAACTTCTTAGGATGGTTAAATTAGTATGAAATTACGCTATAAAGCATCTAGCCAAACAGGTAAAATCATACAAGGCTTAATGGATGCTAAAGATATAAATGAAGTTGTTAAATATCTCCGCGCAAAAGACTTAATTCCAATTCAGGTTGCTCCAGAAAAAGATGCATCTTTTTCTAAGTTGTTACCAATGCTTAATAAGGTAAAAAATAATGATGTAGTTTTATTTACAAGACAGCTATCTTCAATGCTTGCATCGGGGTTAACGCTTTTACGATCACTTGAAATTTTTAAAGATCAAGTTCAAAACAAAGCAATGATGGATGTCTTAGAAGGCGTAGTCAATGAGGTAGAAAATGGCAAATCTTTTTCTATGGCAATATCAAAATATCCAGAGGTTTTTTCTCCAATTTATATATCTTTAATAAAAGCAGGGGAAAAATCAGGACTTTTAGACAAGGTTCTTATGCGACTTGCAGACAATATGGAAAAGCAGCAGAAATTAAGGTCAACGATCAAAGGAGCTTTAACATACCCTGTTATTATTGTTGTTTTAATGGTTGTTGTAGTTTTTGTAATGATGATTTTTGTTATTCCCCAGCTTTCGGTTCTTTATAAAAATCTAAATATAGAGCTCCCCTTGCCAACTCAAATTGTCGTTGGTTTATCTAATTTTATTGTTTCATTTTGGCCATTGTTTATAATCGGCATAGCAGGTGGCTTATTAGGTTTTAGAAAATGGAAAAAAACCCCAGACGGAGAATTAATTATTGATAATTTGGTTTTGAAACTTCCTGTTTTCGGAAAGTTAATAAAACAGACAATATTGGCGGAATTCTCTAGAACCTTTGGTTTACTTGTAGGAACAGGTACATTAGTTGTAGAAGCTTTGGTGCAAACTGCAGATACGGCAAACAATGTTTTTTACAGAAACGCAATTAAAGATGTTGCAAAACAAGTAGAAAAAGGAGTGTCGGTTGGGGATGCTTTGGCTTACTATCCCTTATTTCCTCCGATGTTAGTCCAGCTCGTAAAAATTGGTGAGCAAACAGGAAAAGTAGACGAAACATTAGTAAAGGCATCAGAATACTTTGAAAGAGAAGTGGATCAAAGCGTAAGAGGTCTTACTGCAGCAATGGAACCGTTTATTATGGTTGTCTTAGGAGTCGGAGTTTCTTTTTTAATTATGTCTGTTATTACTCCTATTTATAGTCTTATTTCCTCTATTCAATAATAATAGCTTTAAAATACCCCTTGACAAGTAATTTTGTCTATGTTTAAACTTAATATATAGATGAAAAATCACATCGAAAGTATTAAAAAAACCGCAGGATTTACGTTAATAGAACTTCTTGTTGTTATAGGAATCTTAGGAATATTAGCAGCAGCCTTAGTAGCAACAATCGATCCTTTTGAACAAATTAAAAAAGCAAATGATTCAAAAATAAAAAACATGGCAGTTGAATTTCAAACAGCTAATGTAAGATATTTTACTACCCATAATGCGTTTCCGTGGACAGAAGAAGCAGCAGATGCACCGGAGGCTTGCACTGATTTAGGAGCAGCAGATATTGTAGGAGCAAGCTTAAGTGATTTATCTTCCTGTTTGGGAAATTCGTCAACAGGGTATACATTAATTGGAGAAGGAGAATTAAAATCAGCGTTTACAACGAATACGAATGATTTAGAAGATGTACTTGTATTCTGGGATACTGATGATGCAAACAATCTAAAAGTATGTTTTTCTCCGACATCAAAATCTCAGAAGTCTGCACCGGACGCAAACATATTATGTGAGACAGGACTGGTAGACACCGGTGATACTTGTCCAAGCGCAACTGCAGCAGACGGAACATGTTGCTGGTGTACACAATAAATAAGTGACAAAAGTGTATATGCCCGTAATATTTATGATTACGGGTTTTTTTATTGGTTCGTTTTTAGGCGTTATAGTTGATAGGATAACTAAAAATAAAACTATTGTAAAAGGAAGATCCTGTTGTGATGAATGTAAAAAGAAATTAATATGGAAAGATCTTGTTCCTATATTTTCTTTTTTACTTATAAAGGGAAAATGCCGATATTGTAAGACTTCCCTATCCCCTTTTTATCCGATTATTGAATTTATTACAGGAGTTTGTTTTTTAATTAGCGCACAATTTATTTTTTCAAAACATCAATCAGCGATTGAGATTTATAATTTAAAATTTATGATGGACTTGATTTTTTATCTTTATATAGTTTCCGTTTTAATAATAATTTTTTTTATTGATTTAAAATACGGAATTATACCCGACAAGATATTATTTCCCGCGGTTTTAATTACTTTAATATTTAATATCTTAAATTCATATGACCAAATATTAAATATGTTTTTTTCCGCAATCGGTGCATCTTTATTTTTTTTATTCCTTATTTTAATTACAAAAGGAAAAGGAATGGGTTATGGTGATGTAAAATTTGTCTTTTTAATAGGTCTTTTATTAGGTTTTCCCAACATTGTATTTTCTTTGTATCTGGCATTCTTGACAGGTGGAATTGTGTCGATCATACTAATCTTATGCAGAAGGAAAAAATTTCAAAAAGACACAATTCCTTTCGGTCCATTTCTTTCCTTTTCAACTTTTTTATGTCTTTTTTGGGGAGATTTAATAATAAAAACGGCTTTACGCTTATTGAACTTATAGTTGTAATTGGAGTAATATCGATTTTAGCTACAATGACGATTTCTACTCTTGATCCGATTGCGCAATATCAAAAGTCTACAGACGCACGGAAAAAGTCAGATCTTTCCCAGATTCAAAAAGCTTTGGAAGCATACTATCAGGATAATAGCCGTTATCCGGAAACGAATGCTTCTTTTCAGATAATGAGCAATGCAGAAACGCCTGCTGCAATTGACTGGGGTCAACCATGGCAGCCATATATGAATATTCTACCAAAATCACCAGATGGTACAAGCTATGCATATTATGCTCCGGAAGGTGGACAGTCATATTATCTATATGCTAGTCTAAGTAGAGGAGGAAAAGATCCTCAAGCTTGTAAGACAGATGGAAGCGCATGTGATGGTGCCCAAACATATAGTATAAATTGCACGGGAGTATGTAGTTACGGAGTAACAAGTGCAAATGTAAGTCCATGAGAAAACAATTTTCAGGTATCAATTTTCAATTTTCAAAAATACTTAAAAAAAATGGCTTTACTCTTATAGAGCTTTTGATTGTAATATCGATTATTGGTGTTTTAGCAGCGCTTTTGATGGCAAATTTTGTCGGTATTAGGCAAAGAGCAAGAGATGCGCAGAGAAAGTCAGACGTAAGACAGATTCAGGCAGCATTAGAATTATACAGAGCTGATGTTGGTACTTATCCTAATCTAGTTCCAAATTGTACAGATTCTATAAAAAGTGACTGTGTTGCTTCCGATGCTATTGTTTATATGCAAGATACTCCTTCGGATCCTCTTGGCTCGACTTACTATAATTCGGGATCTTATTATTATGAAGTAGGAACTGGTAATGCTACCTATGTTCTCGGAGGATGTCTTGAAAACTCTAATGATTCACAAGCTATTACAACAAGTCCGGGAGGATCAGGCTGCTCTACTGGAAAATACTACGTAGTAACAAATCCATGAGATCTTTTTTTAATTTTTTTTTAAAATCCAATGACGGATTTACGATTATAGAATTAGTAATAGTTTTTTCTGTGATTGCAATCCTTTCGTCTGTTGGAATCGCTGCGTCAATTAATTATAGTCGCGCACAGACGCTTCAAACAGCTAGTCTTGATTTAATAAATACGTTAAACCAAGCAAAGTCGTATGCTCAGTCACAGTATAAGCCGGATGATTGCAATACACAGGATCTTAAATATTACCGTTTTGATCTTGTTGATTCCGGCGAAGATCCTTATTATGTTTTAAGTGTTTTTTGTGGAGCAAACTCTTACGAGCTTTTAAACAATAAGCTTCCTAAAGATGTTGATATTGATTCTGCGAATACAACCTCTAATTACTTTGAGTTTCCGATTTTAAAAGGAGGAATTGAGGCAGATCCTGATTCCCCTTCTCCTTGGCAAATTAGGCTTATTAGTGTTGATGGAAGATATAAAATAATCTCGGTTTATTCTAGTGGAATAATTCAATGAAAGAAAAAGGACAAAGTTTGATAGAGGTTTTAGTCGCATTAGGTGTTTCCGTAATTATTATTACTGCAATAGTGATGTCTGTGGTTTTAGCAATTGTTAATGCGCAGTTTGCCAAAAGCCAGAATTTGGCAACATCTTATGCAAGGCAAGGAATGGAGTTAATAAGACAATTAAGTAGATCCAATTGGACAGCATTTAATAATTATTCTAATACAGATTACTGTCTTGGTAGTAATAATGTTTTGGAGGAAAAGGCATTGCTTCCTAATGGTGAGTGTCCCAAAAATGTCGGTAATTTTATAAGAGAAGTGCAGATAGATCACAACAGTGATTCTTGTCAAATTGCTCAATCTCCGGCTAATTACGGATCAAAGGTTACGGTTACAATTTATTGGAATGATAGTAAGTGTGGATCGGATTCCATTTTCTGTCATCAGGTAGGGCTTGATTCCTGTTTGCAAAATATAAACGCTGTTCCAACGCCATAATGAAAATATCAAAAACCAATCCGCCAGATTGCGGAAAAATTTCAAATTCAAAAGGATACACATTGGTTGAAATGCTTGCGGTTATTGTTGTTTTTTCAGTGATCGGTGGGATAATTGCAGCAATTTTTGCTTCTTCTTTAAGGGGTTCAAATAAGGCAAATGTTACCAATGAGGTAAGACAAAACGGAAATTATGCATTAACACAAATATCCAGAATGATTACTTATGCCAAGAGTTTTGATGGTATTAGCGTTGACGGGGTAAACTACGATAGCGAATGTTATATTGAACCTGTTCTTGAGAATACGCCTACCCCTACTCCCTCGGAGTATCATTACTTAAAGATTACAGGATTTGACGGAGGGCAGATTACTTTTGTGTGCTTAAGCGATCCGGATGAGATTTCTTCAAATACAGCAAGCATGATTAATGAAAGTACAGTTAGCGTTGATTCATGTAAATTTAACTGTGAGCAATTAAATATTATTCAACCCCCAACAATAAAAATTAACTTTTCTCTTTCTCAGAAAAATCAGGAAGCTCTTTTTGAAAACAAGACCTCTATGTCGTTTGAGACTTCTGCTACAATGCGAAACTTAGGAAAATAACTACTGAACTCAGGCGGGGTTGACATAGAGGCTAAATGGCTGATACTCTATAAAATAGGAAACATTTATGCCAAAAGCTACTTTTATAAATCAAAGTGGTCAGACACTATTAATTGTTGTGCTTGCGGTTGTAATTGCGTTAACAGTTAGTTTGTCAGTTGCCTCGAGAATGATTACAAACATTAAAACAACCACAGAGGAGGCAAATTCACAAAAAGCATTATCCGCAGCAGAGGCTGGTGTAGAAAGAGCTCTTCAAAAAATTACCTCTACAGATACACCGATTACGGATAATTTAACATATACAGCAACTGTTTCTACTCTTAAAGGTAGGCAGATGCTTTTAAACGGAGGAAATATTATTACAAAAGATGAAGGGGTTGATTTATGGTTTATTGAACACAATTCTGACGGAACACCGAATTATTCATCTCCGTGGACAGGATCAATCACGATTTATTGGGGAAACACAGGAGATAATTGTTCTACTTCGCAAATTTCAAACACAATGGCAGCTTTGGAAGTTGTCGTTGTTTCCGGTACGAGAGAAGCGCCTTCTATTAACCGCTATGCATTAGATCCTTGTGATTTAAGAAGAAATGACCACAATAAATTTTCGGAAGAAGATGAGACTGGAAGTTTTGCTATTGCAGGAAAAGACTTTAAGCATAGAAAACAGATTTCTATAACAAACGGTTTAATTACCAGAATAATTCCTCTATACGCAAATGCCCCGATTGCAGTAGTTGGATCTGTTGACTTACCGTCTCAGGGTTCTGTTATCAATTCAACAGGAACGTCTGGGTCAACAGAAAGAAGAGTTACTGTTTTTCAGGGATATCCCTCACTGCCTGCAGAATTTTTCCCGTATAACTTGTTTTACTACAATAGTGATTAATAAATGATAAAAGAAGCATTTGGTCTTGACATAGGCGCGACAACAATTAAATTGGTTTGCTTAGAAAAGCAAAAAGACGGATATCTTTTAAAATCTGCGCTAACTATGCCAGCACCTTTAAAAGGTCTTATGTCTGAATCGCCGCTTGACGAGGAAGAAATGGCAAGGGCGATTCAGAAAATAGTATCCGAAGGTAATGTGGATACAAAAAATGTGAATGTAGCTTTGGCTGAGAACCAGGTTTACACAAAAGTTTTGGAAATGCCTATTCTTTCGGATAAGGAATTAGCATCAGCTATTTATTGGGAAGCAGAACGCCATATTCCGGTGCCTTTGACTAGCATTACGCTTGCGTGGACAATTTTAAAACAGCCGGAAAATCCTACTGTTAATGAAAAGATGCAGGTTTTGATGGTTGGAGCTCCTACAGTCCTTGTTGTTAAATATCAAAAAATATTAACAATGGCAGGATTAAACATTAATGCTATGGAAACAGAAATTTTGTCTACGGCAAGAGCCTTAGTAATTGGAGAGGTTTTTCCGACAACGTTAATTATTAGTATAGGCTCGATAACAACTTCGATAGCAATAATAAAAAGAAATGTAATGATATTTACCTATACTATGGCTGTTGGTGGAACTGCGATAAACAGAGCCATAGCTACAGACTTGGCTTTGACACCAGAACAGGCAGAAGAATATAAAAGAGTGTATGGAATTGCTGATCAAACACTGGGAGGAAAAATCGGTAAAGCTACACAGCCGATATTATCTGCGATTTTGGCAGAGGCAAAAAAAGCGATTGCGTATTACAATCAAAAATATTCAAACGAAGATCCGATTAGGCAAATTCTTCTTTCCGGCGGAACAGCAAAACTTCCCGGTATAGATATGTATTTTGCTCAAAATTCAGGTATAGAAACAGCAATAGCTAATCCCTGGAAAGTGTTGTCTCCCCAACCTGTTCCTAAGGATATTTTAGATAATGCTTCTGATTATACTATTGCTGTTGGCCTTGCTATGAAAGATTATGAATAGCGGAATAAATTTAATTACTAAAAAAGAAGATGTTGGTCTTAAGGAAAAAAAGAAAGTAAAAATTGCAAGAATTATTGCAGGGTGCGCGCTTGGAATTACTGTTTTTACATCTATAATATTGTTTATTCTTTATAATCAACTCCAAATAGCCTCAATAAAAAGAGATCAGGAATCTGCAATTAGAAATATGACCATTTTAAGAGAAAAATCGGCAAAATTAGATGCTGTTAATGATCGAGTAAAATCAATATCAGATATTGTTAAAAAAAGAAAAAATTACATAGGTACAATAAACTTAATACTAAAACAGCTGCCAAAAGATGCTAGTATTGCAACTATAGATTTGTCTTCTAAAGCAATAGATTTAAGAATTACATCCTCTTCTCTTCTAGCACTTAATATTTTTTTAGACAATATGATTGGACTCGCAGAAAAAAAAGAATTAGTTAGCGACTTAACTATTGATGGATTGTCTTTAGATGCAAAGAACAATAAATACAATTTAACAGTTAGCTCGAAATTATTATGAGTTTATCGGAAAAAAAAGTAAATTTAGACAAAGATGCTTTTAATAAATTATACCTAAGATACAAGGATTATTTATTGCCTATAGCAGCGGTTTTGATATGTTTAATATTATTTGTTAAATTAATCATTCCTCAAATACAAAACTTAACTGATTTAAAAAAACAAGAGGAGAAGGAAAATCAAAAATTACAGATTTTAAAAAACAATTTAACCTTATTGTATAACCTTAATCAAGATACTTTAGATAATCAATTGAAGATTACTTCTAAAACACTTCCAGTGGATAAAGACTTTATAGGAATCCTAAATGGAATTTCGGTGGCTGCAAGCAGAGCAAAGGTCAGCCTAGGAGATTACGGATTTCAGGTTGGTGATTTAACGAAACTTCCTACAAGCGTAAAAGGTTATCCGAGTATTCAGCTTGTTCTTAATATATCAGGTAATTTAGATAACTCAATAAATTTCTTAAAAGAATTAGAAAAAACTGTTCCAATATCTGAAGTTACAGATGTTAATCTGAATAATCGAGGATCTAATTTAAGTTTAGTTTTTTATTATAAACCTCTCGCTCCGGTAAAGCTTAGAGATGATATTCCGCTAATTCCTCTTTCTTCTCAGAGCATCAATATTATAAACAATATTTCAGAATGGAATAATATTCAATTATTAGAAGAAGAATATAATATTTCACCAAGCTCTTCTCCCAGTAGTATTTTTAGAGGTCTTTCTTTTTAAGAAGATCCGGTCTTATTTTTTTTGTTAACTCAATTGATTTTTCTAATCTCCACTCTTTTATTTTTTTATGATTTCCAGATTTCAAAATTTCGGGCACTTTTAAATTTTTATAAATATTTGGTTTGGTATATTGAGGAAACTCCAAATATTCTGAAAAAGACTCATTATCGGTTACTCCTTTTTTTAAAACTTTTGGTAATAACCTTATTATACAATCTGTAATAATCATTGCAGGCAGTTCTCCACCGGTTAATATAAAGTCGCCAATAGAAATTTCGTCATCTATAAATTCTTTTATTCTTGTATCGTAGTCTTCGTAGTGTCCAGAAATTAAAATTATATGATCTGATCTTGAATAACTCTTCGCAAGTTTTTGATTAAATGTTTTACCTTGTGCGCTTAATAAAATTACTTTATGTTTTCTTGTCTTATTTTTGTTTTTAATAAATTTAATAGCTTTGTCCAAGACATCAACTTTTAATATCATTCCAGATCCTCCGCCGTATGGTTTGTCGTCAACGATTTTATGTTTTCCTATTCCAAAATCTCTAAGATTTATTAATTCTATGTCGACAATCTTTTCGTTACGAGCGCGTTTTATTATGGAATAGTCAAAAGGTCCTTTAAACATTTCTGGAAAAAGTGTTAATATAGAAATTTTCATATAATATTTGTAACTATTATATTACTTTACTCTTGCGGGGTATCAGAAAGTGAAATAAATATTTTTTTATTTTGTTTTAAGGCTGGAATCTTCATTATATTCCTTATGGATTTGATTATTTTTCCATTTTTCCCAATTACCCTTCCCATATCTTCTTTCGAAACAGTTATTATAAAATTTACTATTCCGTTTTCTTCCTGTTCTTCTATTTTTATTTCGTCTGGGTTATTGACGATAGAGGAAATGATATAAGTTAATGTATTTTTCATTTGGTAATTATTTTTTCAACAGTTTCGCTAGGCCTTGCTCCAACAGATAGCCAGTATTGATACCTTTCTTTGTTGATTTCGGTTTTTCCGTTTTTTCCTTTTTCATGATAACCGATTATTTCTACGGCTTTTCCGTCTCTTCTGGAGCGTGTTTCTTTAACTGCAATTCGATATTTTCGCTCACCCTTTTTACCTGTTTTTGTTAATCTAATAGCTAATGCCATATTGCTTATTTTATCATTATTTTTGAATTCTCTCAAGCGCTTGTTTTGCTGCTTTTTCTTCGCCTTCTTGTTTGGATTTTCCTATGCCAGTTCCTAATAATTCTTGATTTATATATACACCTATTGTAAAAATTTTAGAGTGCGGTGGTCCCTCTTCTTCTATTACTTTATAAATTGGTGAATTTTTTTTTCTTGACTGAACTGCTTCTTGAAGTAAGCTCTTAGGATCTTTAAATGCTCTTTTTTTAACCAATTCCTCTGCTTTTGGAAGAAGTGTTAGCTGAATAAACCTTGATGTTTCTTCTATCCCTTGATCCAAAAATAATGCTCCAATGAATCCTTCAAAGCTATCGGCTAAAAGACTTTGGTTTTCTCTGCCTTTTGAATCCTCTTCTCCCTTTGATAACTTGAGTCTGTTTCCAAATCCAAGATTCTTTGAAATTTCAGCAAGACTTTTCGTGTTAACTAAAAGCGATCTTAAGTTAGTTAAAGTTCCTTCTTCGTAATTTGGATATTTTTCATATAAATATTTTGAAACTATAAAAGATAGTATGCTGTCTCCTAAAAATTCCAATCTTTCATTAGATGATAATTTTTCTTTCGTTTCGTTTAAATAAGATCTATGTACAAAAGCTTGTTCTAGTAATTTTTGGTTTTTAAATTTTGGTATCATTTTTTAATTTTAAAACATTACCAAGTGCCCCGTTTATAAAACCAGGACTTGTTTCTCCTCCATATTCTTTTGCCAATTCTATTGCTTCATCAATTATAACCTTTTCCGGCTCTTTTTTTTCTGTAATTAATTCATAAACAGCCAGCCTTAAAATAGATAAATCAGTTTTATTAATTTTATTTATTGGAAATTCTGGAGCTGCTTTTTCAATAGTTTCATCTATAAGATCTTTTTGATTTAGAATTTTTCTTGCGATGTTGGATATTCTTTGTTTGTGAAAATCGTATCTAAACAAGTCCTCAACGATTTTTTGTCTTTTTGTATGTCGCGGGTCAAGAGGATTTTTCATCTAAACTATTTTTCTTCTTTTGCTTTCTTTTCTTTTTTCTCTTTCTTTTTATTTACGTTTACAATTTGTTTTCCTTTGTAGTAGCCACAATATCTACATACATTATGCGGTTTTATATTTTTACCGCAGTTTTTACAAATTACTGCTTTTAAAACAGCAAGCTTAATAGCTGCTCTTCTTTTTCCTTGTCTTTGCCTTGAATGTCTTTTCTTTGGTTCTTGTGGCATAGCTAGTATTTTACTTTATTTTGATCTTACTTGCAAGATTAATTTAATCTGGAGAAATATTCTGATTTGACTCCCGTTCTATTTTTTCTTTTAACTTAGGATATTCGTTAAGCTTATCAATTATTTTTTCCGCTTCATTTTTAGTTTTTCTTATTAAATCAAAATCGGAAAATGTAGCAATCTTTAAAGCAGTAATTCCATGCTGCATTATTCCATAAAGTTGTCCAGGACCTCTTAATTTTAAATCTAACTCTGCAAGTTCCGGTCCAAAGTCAATTTTTTCCATTGATTTTAATCTTTCGATAGTTTTTCCATTTTTTGATGAAGTAAACAATAGGCAGTATGATTGTTTATCTCCCCTGCCCACCCTTCCTCTTAACTGATGAAGTTGGGAAAGTCCAAATCTTTCCGATTGTTCAATTAGCATTATTGTTGCATTGGGAATATCAATTCCTACTTCAACAACTGGTGTGGAAACCAAAATGTCGAATTTTTTATTTTTAAATTTTTTTAAAGTTTCATCTTTTTCTTTTGCTTTCATTCGACCATGCAGTAATCCAAGTTTTAAATTCGGAAAGATCTTGTCTTTAAGCCATTCATATTCTTTGGTTACCGCCTTAATGCTTTTTAGATTTTCAGACTCTTCTATTAAAGGACAGATAATAAATACTTGAGATTTGTTTTTTATAATTTCATCCAGAATCCATTTATATGCTTTCTCACGTTTTTCTAAAGGCACAAGCCATGTTTTGATTTTTTTCCTTCCTTTTGGCATCTCGTCTAAAAACGATAAATCTAAATCTCCATACATAGTTAAAGCCACTGTTCTTGGAATTGGAGTTGCTGTCATTGTTAGCGTATGCGGATTTTGTCCCATTTTTCTTAAAATTGACCTTTGTTCTACTCCAAATCTTTGTTGTTCATCAATAACAACAAAGCCAATATTTTTTTGTTTTAATTTTGAATACAAAATTGCGTGTGTCCCCACAATAATGTCAAATTTTTGATTTTTTTTCAGTTTTGATTCAGAAGTGAGTAATTCAACTTTGACCCCCAATGGTTCAAGGAGGTCTTTAATAGTCTTATTGTGTTGCTTTGCTAAGATTTCAGTAGGAGCCATTAGTATGGATTGGTATCCGTTTAAATAGGCTATGTATATAGAAATTGCAGCAATAATTGTTTTTCCGCTTCCAACCTCTCCTTCCAAAAGTCGGTTCATTGGTTTTTTAAGTGAAAAATCTTTAAAAATTTCCTTAACCACTCTTTTTTGGGCGTTTGTTAATTCAAATGGCAAATTATTTATAAAATTTTCAATTTCTTTGTTGTAGCAGTCTATTTTTAATGGTTTTTTTATTACTGCATTGGACCATGATTTTTTTCTTATTAATGAATTTAATTGCATTGCGAAAAGCTCATCAAAAGAAAGTCTTTTTTTGGCAAAACTTACATCTTCAATTGTTTTTGGAAAATGAATGTTAAACAAAGCATTTTTAAGTGCCGTTAGATTGTTTTCTTTTTTAATTTCTTCAGGGAGAAAATCCTCTATTTCGTCTTTGTTATTTTTAAGAATATTAAAGACTTGACGTCTTAACCATTTTGAGCTTACACCTCTTGTCTCCGGATATACAGGAACTAGTCTTCCTGTATGAATAGTTAAATCTTCGTCTTCATCGTAAATTAATTCATATTCAGGAGAAAGAATTGTTTTTTTATTCCTAAATAAACCAATTTTACCGGATACGGAAATTTTTGACTTGGGTTTTATAATATTTAAAAGATATGGTTGATTAAACCAAATAATTTCTAATTCTCCGGTTTCGTCTTCAACAGATGCTCTTTGAATTTTTTTCCATCTGGATGTAAATTCGTTTTTTATTTCTTTAACAGTTCCTTTTATTGTTACTATTTCACCCGGTTGTACCCTATTTATTTTTGAAACAAGCGAATAGTTTTCGTATCTAAAAGGAATATGAAACAGAAAATCTTCTACTTTTCTAATTCCAAGTTTTTCAAGTCTTTTGGCAAACATTTTGTAAGACTTAGAAGCGTCTTTAATCGGTGTATTTAAATCCATACCTAAATTAGCGAAGACTTAAAAACGGCAGAAAAGATGTTGCAACCAAGGCAAGAGATGCTACTATAACTATTGTTTTCCAAACCCATGTATGTTTTCTAAATTTATCCATATTAATATTTTATCTTAAAAATTAATCTTTTTCCAACTTGAATTATCGATCCATTGTTTATCTTAAAAAATTTCTCATCTTTTAAATTTATTCCGTCAACTACCATTCCTCCTTGCTCTATTAATCGTTTTATTTCTGATTTTGATGATCTAATCCCAATCTTTACGAATAAATCGTAGTGATCTGTATAGCTTTTGGGCAAGCTAATGATTTTTACTTCTTGTGGCGCATCATTATTTTGAACTGTTTTTTTAAAATTAATTTTTGCATTTTCTGCTTCTTTTTTTCCGCATAGCTCTTCTGTTATTTTAAAAGCCAGGTCTTTTTTTACTTGCATTGGGTTTTTGTTGTCTTTAAGGTCTTTTTTTATTTTCTCAATCTCATCTAGTTTTAAATTTGTCGATAAAGTATAGTACTGAATTATTAAATCATCATTTATTGCCATAACTTTTGCAAAAATATCATTTGGCAAATCGTCCAGCCAAATAGCATTACCCCAAGATTTGCTCATTTTTCTCCCATCAGTACCTTCTAGTATTGGAGTTGTTAAAACATAAGACTCCTTTTTTCGCCATAATTTTATAAGCGTTCTTCCCGCTTGAATATTAAATGTTTGGTCTGTTCCGCCAAGCTGAATATCAATATCAAGATAATAACTGTCATAACCTTGCATCACAGGATAAAGCATTTCGTGTAATCCAACCCGTTTTCCATTATTTAACCTTTTTTTAATTAATTCCCTGCTAATAAAATCTCCTACTGAAAATTGTTGACAAAGCTTAATCAATTCTTCAAAATTAATTTTTTCAAGCCATTCGCTATTATGCTTAATCTTAATTTTTGAAAAATCCAAAATTTTTTCTGCCTGTTTTTTGTAGGTTTTAAAATTTTCTTCAATTTGATTAATGGTTAACGCGGGTCTTTCCGATTCCTTGTCGGAAGTATCTCCTATAAGAGCTGTAAAATCACCTATAACAAGCGTTACATTATGTCCTAACTTGGAAAAAGCCTGAAGTTTTCTTAATGCAACAGCGTGTCCTAAATGAATTCTTGGTGAGGTTGGATCAATTCCCAAGTAGATATTCAATTTTTTTCCTGATTTAAGAAGTTTTTCTAGTGTTTCTTTGCCGGGAATAATATTAGCGACGCCTTTTTTTAATATTTCATCTATGTTTTCCATACCCAAAAGTATAACATATTTTAAGAATGGTAGTAAATTTGATATACTATATAATTGATGATCGATTACGGTAGAAGATCAAGACTTAAAAGATTAAAAAGTCCTTCAAATATTTTTAAAGCCAATAAGATTACAAAATATATATTTTTTGGAATCTTAGGGTCAATTTTGTTTTTAATAGTTTTGTTTACCTGGTATTCAAGAGATTTACCAACTCCGGGAAAACTCTCCGAAGCAAATCTTTCCCAGTCTACAAGAATTTTAGATAGAAATGGTATTGTTCTTTACGATATTTATGATCAACAAAATAGAACGTATGTAGAGCTTGATAAAATTCCAAAATACGTAAAGCAAGGTACAATTGCGATAGAAGATAAAGATTTTTATAAAAATCCCGGATATTCTATTACGGGTTACTTAAGATCCATTCTTAATGCCTTAACTTTTAAGGGAATTACAGGTGGGTCAACTTTAACCCAACAGCTGGTTAGAAATACTCTAATTACTGCAGAAAGAACAATTCCAAGAAAGATAAAAGAATTTATTCTTGCAGTTCAGGTAGATAGAAAATACAGCAAGGATCAAATTTTAGAACTTTATTTAAACAGTGTCCCCTATGGAGGCACAAACGTCGGCGTTGAAACAGCATCTGAAAATTATTTTGGTAAAAAAGTTCAGGAACTCGATTTAGTGGAGTCCGCAATCTTAGCGGGAATGCCCCAGAGACCGTCCTTTTTTTATCCCTATGGAGCAAATCCAAAAGCATATATCAACAGAACAAAAGACGTTTTAAGAAGAATGAGAGAAGACGGTTACATAACCAAAAAGCAGGAGGAAGACGCTGTGGTAAAACTTCCAAAGGTAAAATTTTTAGCTCAAAGCCATTCAATTAAAGCGCCTCATTTTTCTTTTTATGTAAAGAATCAGCTAATTGATAAATTTGGTGAAGCAATGGTGGAAAGCGGCGGATTACAAGTTACAACAACACTTGATTATAAACTTCAGGAAAAAGCAGAAGAAATAGTAAAAGACGAAGTTGATAATTCAGCTTACTTAAAAGTAGGAAATGGTGCAAGTATCGTTTTAAACCCAAAAAACGGACAAATTTTATCAATGGTAGGAAGTCGTGATTTTTTTGCAACAGAGGCCACAACCACAAATAAGGATACAAAATTTCCATTTGAAGGTCAATTTAACGTAATAACTCAGGGAACAAGGCAGCCAGGCTCTTCTATAAAACCAATTACTTATGCAACAGCTCTTGAAAAAGGATACACGGCGGCAACTTTGCTTATGGATACAAAAACAATTTTCCCAAATCAGGGGGGAAAAGATTATATCCCTGTAAATTACGATGGAAAATATCATGGTCCGGTTCAGGCAAGATTTGCGTTAGGGTCATCTTTAAACATTCCTGCTGTAAAAATGCTTGCTATGGTCGGAATAAAAAGCGTTTTGAATACCGCTTATGATATGGGTATTTCCACCCTTGAGCCAACATCGGATAATGTAAGTAGATTTGGTTTATCTATTACGCTTGGAGGAGGAGAGGTATATCCCATTGAGCTTGCAACGTCTTATTCTGCTTTTGCTAATGGAGGGTATAAAGTAGAACCTGTTTCGATATTAAAAGTGACCGATAGGAAAGGAAAGGTGCTTTATGAAAATAAAGAAACAAGTTCAAAAAAACAAGTTATTAAGCCCGAGGTTGCGTTTATAATTTCTCATATACTTTTAGATAATAACGCAAGGTTAATAACATTTGGGATAAACAGTTATCTTAATATCGGAACAAGGGAAATTGCGGTAAAAACCGGAACAACCGATGACAAAAGAGACAACTGGGCAGTTGGTTGGACACCAAACGTTTTAGTACTTTCTTGGGTTGGAAATAACGATAATAGTCCAATGGGCGCAGTTGCATCAGGGGTTACAGGGGCAACCCCGATTTGGCGAAGAATAATTTTGGAAGCAATTAAGAATTTGCCAAATGAGGAGTTTAAAAAACCGGATAATGTTTTAGCGGTAACAATAGATGCTTTTGGTGGTGGATTACCTGTTGATGGAAGACCGACAAGGACAGAATATTTTATGAAGGGAACAGAACCACAAAGTCCATCGGTAATATACCAAGATATAAAGGTTTCAAAAGACGATAAAAATAAATTAGCAAGTCAATCGGAAATAGATCACAGTGAATATGAAACAAAAAAATTTGTCGTTTTTAAAGAAAAAGATCCTATTTCCACAGATGGTAAAAATCGCTGGCAGGAAGGAATAGATACTTGGGTAAATGATAATTATAAGGATGAAGCTTTATACCATCCGCCAACAGAGACCTCAAGTAAAACCATTTCCGAAGAAAAAAAAGAGGAGCCTTCGTCAACTCCTACATTAACAGAAACCCCTACTCCAACTCCGTAATCTTGGGTAGCGTTACGCCTTTAGTATTTATTTTTTGATAGTAATTTAATATTTTTTTAAAAACAGGATTAATTTCGCTGAGTTTTAAAAGCTTTCCATTTTTTGCAATATATGGATCAACGTACCTAAATTTTTTATGTGCAGTTTTTTTACCGAGTGGTAAATTTTTAAGCGATTTTTCTCTTAATACAGATAATATTTTTTTGATCTTTTTATTTTTTGATTTTAAAATAATTTTAATTATATATTCGTCATCTTTTTTAAAATCATCAAAATTTATTATTTTATCTTTTAAAGCAATTCTTAAAACATTTGCGAATAATCTATATCTTACAACTGCTTCAAATCCTCCCCAATGCTTAATATTTCTTTCAAGAAAACTTTTTGCAAATGAAAATGCAATTTCTTTATTGTTAAAAACAATATCTTCTTTATATGCATTTATTCCGGAAAAACATTTTTTCGCAATTTTTATCGGGAATTCTCTTAGTGAATAATCTACTCTGTCTGCGCAGACAAAAGGAATGTCTTTTTCTAATAAATAAAAGTTTTTATGTTCTGAAATTCTTTCCGGGTCAAGGTTGTATTTTTTTAAGATATTAGAAATCTCAGATTGTAAAATATAATCTCTGTGTTGATTATCTTGATAATCTTCCGAAACTTCGCTTTCTCCTATTACCCAGTCGATTACGTGAGAAAAAGCAGTATGTGAAATATCATGCAATAATCCTGCGACTTGTTCCTCTTCGTTTGCACCCAATTTATTTAAAAGAATCATTACTCCTATACTGTGATCGTACCTTGAATAATTTTTAAGATGGTAGAATTCATCCGGAACCCCAAACTGTCCAATTTTTTTTAATCTTTGCAATGGTTTTGAATTAATTAATTCAATAATTACAGGAGATGTAATTTTAGTTTTTCCATAAATCTTATCGAAGATTAATATTGATTTTTTTGCCATAGTCAATCTTTGAGAGCAGCATTAAATTTTTCTTTGATTGAGGTAGTAATTTTTTCTCTAATTTTTTTAACGTCTTCACTGTTAAGATTTTTTTCAAGGTCCTGATAAGCTATATGAAATGTTTTTGTATTTTTGTATTGATCTAAAAGTTCAACACTTATAATTTTGTCACTTTGTTTTTTAATTTCACTTATTATATCGCTTGTTGCTACGTTTTCTTTAATTGTAAATGCTAGATCTTCAAAAACTGCAGGATACTTACCTATTGGTTTATACGTTTTTTTAAGACTAACGAGACTTAAGAGTAAATTAAAATCAATTTCAAAATCAATGATGTCTTCATCTAATAATTCTAATTCTCCTAAATACCTACCTTTTACATAAATAGATGCTCCAGTAACATTTTTTTCTGATTCTTTATAGTTAACATCCATTATTCCAAGATCATTAAAAAGTTGTTCCAAAATTCCTTTTCCGTCAAAAAATGTAACATCTCTTTTTTTAATGATTCCTGCTAAATGTTGTGTTTCTTTTGGTAAATTATTTTTTACTTTTTCATAAACATTAGCAATTTCAAAAATTTTAATTTCTTCTTTTATTGTATTTTCTTTTATTACAGCGATAAGACTAGGTATTATTGTTTTTCTCATATAAACCATGTCTTCTGTTAATGGGTTTGCGATTTCTACAGCATCGTTTATTGGGCATTCAAGCATTTCTTCGGAAACCATAGAATAAGTATAAACCTCATTAAATCCCCAATATTTAAAAGTATTCTTGATTCTTTTTGTCCAGTAATATTCATTTTTTTCTATATTTTCGCTTTCTACCTCTGTTAAAGGAGGAATAATGCATGGTAATTTATGGTATCCGTAAATTCTGGCAATTTCCTCTGCAAGGTCTTCTTCGATTGTTATATCGTTAATCCTAATAGTAGGAACAGTTGCTAAAAAATTTTCACCTTCAATTTTAAGTTTAAAACCTAAACTTTTTAAAATATCTGTAGATTTTTCTGGTAAAATCTCCACACCAATTATTTTATTTATTTTCTTAAAAGAGGATTTTATAGTTATTATTTTTGGTTTATTAGGATAAATATCAATTATTTTTGAAACAACTTTTCCTTCGGCAAATTCTTCGTATAGTTTTATTCCCCTGAATAATGCGTTAATGGCTATTTCCGGATCAATTCCTTTTTCGTTTACAACTGCAGCTTCTGTTCTGATGCCATTTGTCATTGATGTTTTTCTAATTCTATGCGGATCGTTATTATTAATAAAAAAGATAATTCTTTTTGTTTTATCCGTTACAACGCTATTGGATGTTCCCATTACTCCCAAAAGATCTACAATTTCACCTTCTCCGTTGTCTGCAACAATATCGCCTCCCTTTAATTGATATTCTTTATTATCAAGCGTTTTTATTTTTTCGTTCTTTTTTGATTCCCGTATTATTAATTTATGAGTTGTGATTCTGTCGTAGTCAAAAACATGGGTTGGATGACCAATCTCTCTCATTATATAATTTGTAACATCAATTAAATTATTCAAACTTCTTATGTCTGTTGATTCCAATCTTTCTTGAATAAACTTGGGAGAGTGTTTAATTTTAACATCAATAATTACAGCGCAAACTCTGTTAACAATTTTAGGATCTATGTCTATTTTTAATAATGGGCTTTCTTTAACTGTTTCAAAATTTTTGTTTAAATTTAGTGGAATATACTCAGCAGAAATGCCGAATTGAGGCAAAATTGCAGATGCTTCTTTTGCTATGCCGATAATAGACATTAATTCGGGGCGGTTACTGGTTACCTCGATATCATATAGATAATCATTATTTATTTTTACTATTTTTTCTACAGATACGCTTGTTAAGGAAAGAAATTCGGCAATTTTTTGAGGCGTTGCCTTTGTCTTTAAATGTTCTCTTAACCAACTATCTAAAATTTTTATATTCATACTAAAACTGTTCCAGAAAATCTAATTTATTGGAATATAAAAGTCTTAAGTCATCAATTTCTATTCCCTCTTTCATCATTAAAACCCTTTCTATTCCCCATCCAAATGCAAAACCGGTATATTCATTTGGATCAATTTTTCCGTATTTTAATACATTTGGATGAACCATTCCTGCTCCCCCCATTTCCAGCCAGCCTTCTTTGCAAAGCTTACATCCATTCCCGTTACAAACCCCGCAGGACACATCAACTTCAAATGAGGGTTCTGTAAATTGAAAATGGTAGGGTCTTATTCTCGATTTTCTTTTTTCTCCAAAATAAGATTTTACAAAATAATCCAAAGTCCCCTTTAGGTGCGTTATGGAAATTTCTTTATCAATCACTAGTCCCTCGAATTGGTGAAACATTGGTGTATGAGAAACGTCAGATTGTCTTCTGTAGCATTTAGCGATATTAAGCATTCTAATTGGTGGTTTTTTTCGTTCCATTTCCCTTACTTGGCCAGATGAGGTATGAGGCGTTAATAAAACTCCGCCTTTTTTTGGATCTTTTTCTTGTTTTATAAAAAAAGTTTCCCAATCATCTCTTGCCGGGTGGTTGTCTGGAAAATTTAGGGCTTCAAACGCATACCAGTCCCATTCAACTTCAGGATACCTTACTTTTGTAAAACCGATTTTTTCAAAGATAGTTGTTATTTCTTCAATTGCTTGGGTTATTAAATGCAAATGTCCAAGTGGTGGTTTTATTCCAGGATTTGTAATATCAATTTTTTCTTTTCTTGTTTTTATATTTTGCGCAAGTAATTCTTCTTGTTTTTGTTTTATTGTTTCCTCGATAATTTTTTTTACATCATTTGCCAGGCTTCCGATTTCCGGCCTTTTTTCTATTGGAAGCTTTGGAATGCTTTTGATAGCTTGTGTAAGACTTCCATTTCTTCCCAAAAATTGTATTTCCAATTCTTCTAATTCTTTTCTTTCTTTGGCATCTATGATTAAGGATACCGCTGAATTTTTTATAGAAATTAAAGTTTCTTCCATAGCTTTAAGAATAGCATAAATTTACTTATACTTCCAAAGTTTCTTTTCTAAGTGAATTTTGAACACAAATCGTGTGAAAGTTTTTAAAAATCATTTTTGTCAATTTTTTATTTATATTTCTTTTTATAAGTTGTTTTTTTAATGCGTATCCTTTAAGGATTCCGGCACGAAGATACATTTCTTTTTCGTCTAATTCCGGATGAAATTGGACAGTGTAAATATTTTGTCTTATTCTTAGCGCGTGTATTTTACATCTTTTTGAGCTCGCTAATAATTTAGCATTTTTAGGAATTTTTACTACTGAATCATTGTGTCCATTAACAGCAAAAAAAGTTTTTGGAAAATTCTTGAATAGAGGGGATCTTAGTCCTTCTTTATTGATACAAATTTTATATACACCTGTTTCTGCTTTATCTTTATGTCTTACGACCTTTCCGCCCATTAAATCAGCTATGAGTTGATGGCCGAAACAAATTCCTAATGTTGGAAAATCCTCTCTAATTATTTTTTTCAAAATCGGTTTTATTTTAATGATTTTACTTTGAATTTTTTTATCCCAGTTGGAAATATTAATTTCTCCGGATCCGCCTAAAATTACTCCTGTATATGAATTTATATTTTTTATCTTTATTTTTTTTGGATTTAAAATATTAACAAATTTAAAATTATCTTTTTTAAAGTAACCATTTTTTAAAAGGCATTTACGTTCGTGAGCAAGTGATTTTCCGGTTCTAAATTGTAAAACTAAAATCTTCTTTTTCATTGTACAATATTCATTCTGCAAAGTTCATCTTCTATTAAAAATACCTCCCGCATAATTTCCAAAGCATCTGTACCTATAATTCCTATTTGTCCCCAACCTTCAGAAACAGCAATTAAGCTTATTTGTTCAGGTAAAATATTTTTTTTATAATTCTTATTTACTTCATTTATAGCCAAAGGCAATACTTTTATAAATGTATCAAAATCTGCCTTGGGAGTAATATTTCTAGTTACAGCTTCTCCGTTTTCTCCATAAATCTCTCTTGCGTGGTCATAAAGGGCATGTGCTGCTTCGCAACCGTTTGCCCGAGCGTTATAATCCTGAATAGCAATTATTAAATCCTGTCCGAATTTCCCGCCCAGTGTGCAAATAGCCAAATCTGCCCCTCCTCTAACCTGACCATTTTTATATTTATCCGAAGAGTTTATTGCATCAACATAACCTTGCATTGCTTTTAACATTGGTTTATAAGCTCTTGAAAGCTCAGCTAAAAGTTGTGGACTGCCTTTTATTGATTGTATTAATTTTTTCCAAGTACATTCTGAGCAAATCAAATTACCGCCCCAAGCGACTTCATCTACAAGTTGCATAGAACCTATTTGTCTTGGTTCACCTTTAATTATATGAACAGATGGTGTCGTCGTTAAAATACGCTCTTTTCCATCATAGGAGAAGCTAATGTTAAAAAAATTTGTTTTTGCTTCTATAACCCAAGATTCGCCATTTTCCCACATATATTTAAATTTTTTTTCTGCATCTTTTAAGTTTGGTAAAATAGATTTATAAAATTCAACTGCTTTGCTTAGTTCTCCTTTTTGTAAATGTTCCATTATTACTTGTTGATCTTTTTCTAAAATGCCTAATTCTATTGGACCTTGCCCTCCTCCATCAGTTCCGCGATCTGGTTTAATCCATCCCGTTTGCAATCCGTAACGCGACGCTAAAAGCATACATGCAGTTAAAGATTTTGTATTCATTTCTTCGTAGGTTTGATTTTCACAGATTACGTACCCTGGGACACAATCGGGGTGATATCCAATTTCCATCGCAGATTGAGACAATTTCCATTCTTCTATTTGCATAACATAAGGATTGTCGTAATTCTTAATTAATAATGCTTCCTCTATTTTTGGGTATCGATAGCCTTTTCTTGTTAACTCTACTGCCACCTCGGGAGAATTTGCATTAACGTCAATAGTAGATAATTCTGATTTTCGCGCAAGCCATAGCAAAACCGATTGAGTTTCTTCATCTAGGCTATACGGATATATAAGAGGATTATTTCTTAACTGATTATTCAATTTAACTAAAACATTAGAATTTGGATTGATAAGCATTAGCAATAGTAAAGCATCAGCTTTGTAATAAAAATCTGCACCTTTCAATTCTTCTCCATCTAGCTCCAAAATTGTTTCTTCTGTTAAGTTTATTATTTCTACTCCGTTTTTTTCTTTTGCCATTTGCAAACCAGATTTTGTGCTGATTAAAGATATATCTCCTGTTTTAGCACTTCTAGTATCTCTTCCTTCTATGGCTCCGGGAATATCGATAATATGACCTCTTGCTTTTAAAATCTCGTTTTCTATCTTATGGGAATCAGAAGAAGAGCTTGCGCTACTCATAATTAAGGTTTGTCTTTTTTCTCCATTAGTTTTATAGGGAAATAAAATTTTACCTGCTTCTTCTTTTACTTTAGGAAGACTTAATCCTAATAATTCCTCCGTAACTGCATTTAAAACTATTAACCTTTCTTCTCTTTCTATTTCTGTTGGAGAGTTTTGTTTAAATATTTTTTCGCGTAGTTTAAGAATTTTTTTATTTGTAGTTTCTGAGCGCATTATTACATCCTGCATTCTTAAACCAATAGCTGGTTTTACTTTTTCTTTTATTTCCGGGTGTCTTAAATCTTCTATCATATTTTTTCCATAAAAAAACCTCCACTTGCATTTATTCAATGCTTTCGGAGGTAAATACCTACTATTTTACCTCCGCTAAGCGAAGGTAAAGAAAAAACTAAATGTTATTTTTTTGATTTTCATGTTATTTGACTGCCTTAATAACTTCTTTAAATGCGTTGTAGTCGTTTGTAACTAAATCTGCAAGAATTTTTCTGTCTAGTTCAATTTTTGCTTTTTTTAATGCACTAATAAATTTGCTGTAGGATGTCCCCTCTTTTTTACAAGCCTCTCCTATTCTTAATATCCATAATGCTCTAAAGTCTCTTTTTTTAAGCTTTCTTCCATGATATGCATAAGAACTTGCATGAAGCATTGCTTCTTTTGCAACTTTTATTAGCCTTCTTTTTGTGCCTCGATAACCCTTTACTTGACTATGAAGTTTATTGTGTTTTCTTCTTGATACTGTTCCTCTTTTAACTCTTGCCATATATTTATAGTAAGTTCTGTCGAACTATTATTTTTCTCCTAACATTTGTTTAATTTTTTTTGCAAATTTTCCACCTATTACTGCCGGCTCTTTTTGCCTTCTAAGTCTTGATTTTGACTTGTTTATTTTTAAATGACTTTTAAACTGGTGTGAAAACATTACTTTTCCAGTTTTTGTAACCTTAAATCTTTTACTAACTGATTTCTTGATTTTTTTCTTTAACATTTTGACCTTTCTTTTCCGGGGCAAGCAAACTGATTATTTGTCTTCCCTCGAAATGCCTTTCTCTTTCTATTTTTGATACGTTACTTAATTCCTGTATTGTCTTATCTACTATTCTTTCTCCGAATTCCGGATGGGTTATTTGTCTTCCGGTAAATTTTAAAACTAGTCTTACTTTGTCTCCATCTTCCAAAAATTCTCTTGCTCTTTTTACCATGACCATTAGGTCATTTTCGCTCATAAAAGGACCTAGTCTTACCTCTTTCGTCTCGGAAGCTTTATTCTTCCTTTTTTCTTCTTGCTTTTTCTTTGATTCTTGATACAAGAATTTTTTAAAATCAATTATTTTTGCTACTGGTGGTTGTGCTTTTGGAGCAATTTCCACCAAGTCCAATTCTTGTTCTCTTGCTTTTTCTAACGCTTCGAATTTTTTTAATATTCCTATTTGCTTTCCCTCGCTGTCGATAACGCGAAGCGTTTGAGCAAATATTTTTTCATTTACCCTATAAAACTTTCTTTCTTCTGTTTTTTTCTTATATCTTTTTATCAATTTCTATTTTTACCCTTTTAACAAATTGAGAAAGATTCAGTGTTCCCAAATCTTTCCCATCTTTTGTTCTAACCGAAATTGAATAGTTTTTACCACTATTTACTTCTTTATCCCCTATTATACCCATAAAAGGTACTTTTTGTAAAGTAGCCTGTCTAATTTTTGCCTGTAATCTTTCGTTTCTGTTATCAAAATAAACTCGGATTTTTTCTTTTTCAAGTTCTGTTTTAATTTTTTCCGAGTATGCATTGTGCTTATCGGTTATAGGTAAAATTGCAATTTGATAAGGCGAAAGCCAAAGCGGTAAGTTTCCGCCGTAGTGTTCCAATAATATTCCGATGAATCTTTCAAAGGAACCAAATACGGTACGATGTATCATTACGGGTCTTTTTCTTTCTCCTGTTTTGTCTACATATTCAAGATTAAATCTTTCTGGCATAGAAAAATCCAATTGTATTGTTGCGCATTGCCAAGTTCTGCCAATAGAATCTTTAATGTGAAAATCAAATTTCGGTCCATAAAATGCTCCATCTCCTTCGTTTATTTTAATTTTCATTTTCATTTTTTTAACTACGTCTTTCATTATTTTTTCTGATTTATTCCATATTTCTTCTGAGCCGATATGTTTTTGGGGTTTAGTTGACAGCTCAATATGATAATTATTAAATCCAAAAACTTTGTAAATTTTTTCGACTAGTTTTATAACTCCTTCTATTTCTTGTTCAATTTGCTGGTCTGTACAGTAAATGTGTGCATCATCTTGCGTAAATGCCCTAACTCTAAAGAGTCCATTTAGCACTCCGCTTAATTCATGCCTATGAACTAATCCTAGTTCTGCTATTCTTAGTGGAAAATCTCTATACGAGTGGAGTGTGGATTTATAAATTTGAATACCGCCGGGGCAATTCATTGGTTTTACAGCATATTTATCTGAATCTATTTTGGTAAAATACATATTTTCCTTGTAGTTTTCCCAATGTCCGCTTTGATGCCATAGTTCTTCTTTTAAAATAATGGGTGTTTGGATTTCTTTATATCCTGCTTCCTCATGCTCTTTTCTCCAGAATTCTATAATTGTATTTTTAATAATCATTCCGTTCGGATGCCAAAACGGGAACCCTGCTCCTTCTTTATGAAAAGAGAACAAATCTAATTCTTGACCAATCTTTTTATGATCTCTTTTTTTGGCTTCTTCAACCATTTTAAAATAATCTTCTAATTCTTTTTGGGTCGGAAAACATATTCCATAAATTCTTGTTAACATTGGATTTTTTTCGCTTCCTTTCCAATATGCTCCAGCAATGCTTAAGAGTTTAAAATGTCCAATTTCGGAGGCTTTTTCTACGTGAGGACCTTTGCACAAATCAATAAAATTACCTGATTTATAAAAAGAAATTTTTTCTCCTTTTTGACCTAGTTCATCGATTAGCTCTAGTTTAAATGGTTCATCTTTTTCTATTTCTTTTGCTTCGTCAATGGTTTTTTCCAGTTTTTCAAATTTTTGCCAGTCTTTTTGCAGCTTTTTCATTTCCGCCTCAATCTTGGGCAAATCTTCTTCCGAAATTGGTTTTTTAAATTGGAAATCATAATAAAAACCGTTTTCTATAATTGGACCTATCCCAAGCTTGGTATTTGGATAAAGATTAAGTACTGCAGCTGCTAATAAATGTGAACAGGAGTGTCTTGCTAAATCAATATTATTTTTATTGCTCATTTCGGCTATTTTATCAAATGAGGTGATGATTGTAAATTTTTTAAGACAAAAGCGGTAATGTCGGTTGCAAACGTTCCGATAAAAGGCATTAGGTTAATTTGCCTTAAGACATATGTGATTATAGTAACAATTATAGAGAATCCGATTGTTGCTCCTAATCCCCATCCAATTCCTCCGATAATGTTGTTTAAGAAAATGCGTTTCTTACTTAATAAAACTTCGTTATGTTTTTCCATCTAATTAAAGCATAGAGTTAGATGTTTTATTTGTCAATTATTTTTTTCCAGCTCTTGTGCAATTGATTGCATTGCTAAAAGTGCAGTGTTAATAAATTCATTTAAAGAAATTCCTAGCTTTGATTCGCACGTTTTGATTTGCTCTCTGTTTGCTCCTTTAGCAAATAATGGTTCATTAAAACGGTTTAGGATAAAATCAACGGTTAAGGATGATAATTTTTTATCCGGATGAATAAGCATAGCTGCAATTATTAAGCCTGTTAATTCATCGGAGCAATACATTGCCCAATCCATTTGGGATTTTGGTTCGACAAGATTGTATTGAAAAGCGTGTGATTTTATTGCATATAAAACATCGGGTGGTAATTGATTGCCGATTTTTTTCTCCAGTATTAAAGAGTGTTTTTCCGGATGGTTTTTGGAAAGTTCATAATCCGCATCATGCAAAAGACCGACTAATCCCCATTTTTCCAATTCAGCTGGATTTACCTGGGGATTTAATTTCGCATAAAGCGCTTTCATTACAGCTTCTGCAGCGAGGTGATGTTTAATAAGATTTGGATTCTTAACTTGAGAGGATAAAAAATTAAATGCTTCTTCCCTTGTCATAATAATATTATAACAGTTGTGGATCCAAGAGGACTCGAACCTCTGACCTTTCGCACGTCAAGCGAACGCTCTAACCAGCTGAGCTATGGATCCGCTTTGGTATTATAGCAAAGTTAAAAAGAAGATTTAACCTGTTTGTTGTGAAACTGCACGTTCTCCGGATAATCCAAAACTTGTACCGTGTTTTTTGTATAAGCCCCAAAAGTCTTTTTTCTTTCCTTTTCCGGCGACTGCCTTTAACCATTGCTCTGCGCTTTCTACTCTTACCCTTGCGGTTTTTACAACGGAAAGCATCCATTCAAAAAAGTTTTGATGGTATTTTCCAGGTTTATTTATCGGTGCAATTTGTGCGTTTACTTCTTTAAATTGTATTTCCAATGTTTTTGAACTCTTGGTGAGTTTTTTAAGTTCAATAATTAATTCCTGAATTTTTGCGCTTAATTCTTGATTATGTTCATTTCCTATTCTTCTTTCTGCATGAATAATCTCACTTTTGTAATCGATTGCAGCTTCTATTCTTGTTTTTTCTTTTTCGGTTTTTTTATTAAAACTTATTTCTTCTCCTTCAATTAGCTCACCAGATGTCTGCGAGCGTTCTTTACTATCAGTTTTTTTTGAAGTAAGTAGTTGTTCCCAAAATGTTCTTGCGGATTCTTTTAAAACGTCATTTTTAACAGAATCACTAAAATTTCGCCCGATGTTTCTAACTGCCTCAATCGGATTTTCTTCTAGCTTACCTTCCTGTTTTATTTTTACTTTAGCCATAACTACCCCTCCTTATATCACAGGTTTTTAAGGAAATCAAGGGTTTTTTGCTGTCTTAATATGCTAGCCAGTAAATATTTATTAGACTGAAGACTTTGTTTTTCCTCATTACTTTTGGCTTGATTAATTGCCTCATCTACTTCCTTTTCGTCTACTGTAATTTTTTCTGTTTCGGCAATTTCTCTTAAAGCGAATTCCAATTTTATATCATTTTCTGCTTTTAGTTGATATTCTTGTCTTAATGTTTCTGCAGTTTTTCCACTCGATGCTAAATATTGGTCCAGTGTTAAACCGAGTTTTTTAATCTCATCTAAAGTTTGTGAAAGTAATCTTTCTGTTTCGCTTTCGGTTATAACTTGTGGAATAGTAATGCTCGTTGATTTTAATAATTCAGAAATTATTTCATCCAAGCTTGGTGGAGTTTGTTCCTTACCGGGTATTACAATTTTTGATTTTGCAGTTATTTTTTTAATACCTTCTTTGTAATTTCCTAAATCCACTTTTGGTGCTTCACAGGTTACTGCGCTAAATTGCCAGTCTTTTCCTTCCTCTATTTTTTCTACTTGAATTCTTGGTGATATTACAGGGTTAATTTTATGTTCTTTTATTGCCTCAACGTATCCTTTTGGTAACACTTTTCTTAGTATTTCTTCGTTTATTTTTTCTTTACTAAAGTTTTTTTCTACTAACTTTTTAGGAGCTTTTCCTTTTCTAAAGCCTGGAAGTTCTGCATGTTCAATAAGCTCTTTTATTACTTCTTCTTTAACCTTGGCGATTTCTTGCAAAGGTATTGTAATAGTTAATTTTATATTTCCGTTTTGTTGTTTTTCTATAGCTGAAATCATACAGTTTTTTATTATATCATTATTTATGCTGTGCGGACGAAGGGATTTGAACCCCCACAGCGTTTTAAGCTACAAGGTCCTAAACCTTGCGTGTCTACCATTCCACCACGTCCGCTAACCCTATAATTATACAAGAATTAGATTGATAGTGGAATAGCTTCCATAGTATTTTTTAAAGTAAAATCTTGAATTCTGTTCATGTATAGCATAACGTTCCCTGTCCATCTTGGAGAAGCAGCATAAATTCTACCAATTTCATAAACATTTTGAGCTCCCCATTTGTCCATATAATTCTCTCTTAATCCCTTAGACACAGTAAGAATTCCTTCTTCCCAAGAAGTAAACCTAGTTACATTATCTCCATAAACTCCCCAGCCCCATCCGTTATATGAGTTGTTTGGAATATTATGTCCAAAAGTTGATTCAACTCCGGAAATTGCGGCAACGAATTTCCAGTCAAGATTATACATATCTGCATATTTAACAAAATCGTCTGCATTATCAGCTAAAGGTGAATTATACGTTTGTAAATACTTTTTAAGGATATTTACTCGATAATCAGATTTGGCTCTTGCAAGTTTTGACTGGATTTTTGCAGAGGAATAAGATGCCCTTTCCTCGGCAAATGAATTTTTTGGAGCAGTTAATGTTATAACGATAAATGTTATAAGCACTATAAAACTAATTATTTGTTTCATGATTTTATGGTTTAGGAATCCGATTTGATCGGATTTAACCATAAAAAAATCCTTACGTATGCATTTGGAAGGGCATACCTAAGGATCTAGTCGAAGATTATATCATAAGACTATAGGTTTGTCAAGTACCTAACTATAAGCTATATTTTAAGCTGCTCCATGAAGAAATTGACGCTATCTGCCCATGCGCCGGTGTTAGAAGGTGTATATTTTGCCATAATTTCCTCTGCAGTTTCCATTCCTTTTCCCTTATATTCCATAGCTAATGTTTTTGTAACAACATCTATTGCTTCTTTGTAGTTTTCAAATTTTGTGACTTTTTTTCCGTAAATTCCAAATCCCCAGCAATTATATGAATTTTTAGGAGCTTTTTTACATAAATTTGATTCTTGCATTGCGATCGCAGGAATCAGTTTGTAGTCTAGTCCGTATTTATCAGCAGCCATAATAACATCTCCTGCAAAAGGTTCAAGATCCGATTTGTAGCGGATAAAAAAACGTTTTACCGATTCAACTCTTGCGTCTTTTTGCTCAACGATATCTTCTATTGTATTTTCTGTTCCGGGCAGGGCAGCAAATGAAACATTAGATGTATACGCGTCTTTTGAGTATTTATAATTGCTTAAGTGAAAAGTAAGATATGAAAAATATAATATACAGGTTACCAAAGTGATTGGTGTTATACAACAAAATACAGCTACTTTTATTAGCTTTCTAATCACAGTTTAATAGTTGCATAAATTAAGTTTAATTGTCAAGTTAACTTTGGTTTGTTAGAATATGCCTAAAAGCTTTTGCCCAGGTGGCGAAATGGCAGACGCGCTAGCTTCAGGAGTTAGTGTCGGTAACGACGTGGGAGTTCAAATCTCCCCCTGGGCACAAATAGGTAAATAGCAAATGGCGTATAGAGAATAATAGTTGGTTTTGATATAATTTCTTAACCATTAGCTACATACTATTTGCTACAAGCTAGAACGCGGATGTGGTGAAATGGTATACACGCAGCCTTGAGGTGGCTGTGCCGTAAAAAGCGTGGAGGTTCGAGTCCTCTCATCCGCACAAAAGGATCCTTAGCTCAGCTGGTTAGAGCGCCTCGTTTACACCGAGGAGGTCAGAGGTTCGAGTCCTCTAGGATCCACAAAAATGTAGTATAATGATTTAACTTGCTGAGGTAGCCAAGGTGGTCACGGCGGGTGTCTGAAGAACATCAGATGCGTGTTCGACTCACGCCCTCAGCACTTCGGTCATTTGACAATGATCTCAGTGCAGGCATTTCGGTCATTTGACAATGATCTCAGTGCAGGCATTTCGGTCATTTGACAATGATCTCAGTGCAGGCACTGAAAACAAGATTTTATGTATTACGTTTACATTGTTAGATGTAATGATGGGTCTTTGTATACGGGGTTTACACGTAATTTAGAAAAGAGGATAATAGAGCATAATTTTAGTAATAGAGGCGCAAAATCGATTAAGGGTAAATTACCGGTAAAATTAGTGCATAAAGAGATTTTACCTAGTATAAGCGAAGCATTAAAAAGAGAGAAAGAAATAAAAGGTTGGAGAAAAGATAAAAAAGAAAGTTTAATTGCGTTTACGCAGATGAGCGTAGCGAAGATGAGGGCGTAGTTCACCGGTAGAACGTCTCCTTGCTCCGCCTGCCGAAGCTATGCGGTGGTAGTTCAGTGGTAGAATGCTTCCTTGCCAAGGAAGAGGTCGCCGGTTCGAATCCGGTCCGCCGCTCAAGAACGACATTGCGGGTAGGGCAAGGAAAAAGTAGTCCCAATTCAATCGGGATCGCCCGCTCAGCCAATTACTAAGACAGGGGGTGATAAAAATGAATATAACAAGCCCTGCCTTTAAAAATAAAGACCGTATACCCGAAAGGTATACTTGTGACGGAATAAATGTTAATCCTCCACTTTCTATATACGATGTTCCTAAGGATGCAAAATCATTGGCTTTAATATTAGAAGATTTAGATGCTCCATTTGGAATATTTATTCATTGGATTGTTTACAATATTGATTCTAACACTACAAAAATTAAAGAAAATTCAGTTCCAAAAGGAGCAAGATTAATAATAAATGATCTTAAGAAATTAAGCTATGGAGGTCCTTGTCCGCCATCGGGTATTCATAGATACGTGTTTAACCTTTATGCTTTGAATACTAAACTTGTTTTACAATCGGACATAAAAATAGATGAATTTAAAAAGATACTTAAAGAACATACTGTTGTTAAAGCGAATTACGTAGGGGTTTATAACAGAGGTTAATTGCTTCTCTTAAATTTTTTTTCGATTCTTTTAAGTGCTACGATATACGCAGCTTCTCTTAAGGTTACCTTGTATTTCTCTTTTGCTTTTAAAACCTGGTTTGTAGCATTTTCCATTTTTTCTTTAAGTTTTTTAAATACTTCTTCTTTAGTCCATTTTTCGTCATTTATGTTTTGGTACCATTCAAAGTAGCTTCCGGCAACTCCTCCTGAGTTAGCAAGTATATCCGGAATTACAATTTTACCCTTTTTCTTTAAAATTTTATCCGCGCCAAGCGTTGTTGGACCATTTGCCATTTCAAGAATTATTTTTGCCTTAATCTTTGGTGCATTTTCTTCGGTTATTACATTTTCTAAAGCAGCAGGAATAATAATATCAACAGGAAGTTCTAATAGTTCTTTTGGGGTTATATTTTTGCCTCCTAATGCTTTTTTATTAGATAAATCACAAACTGACCCGAGGCAATAACACTCTGCGACAACCCCTTTTTCTTCTTTGCAAGTTTCCACATTTTCCGTGTTTGGTATACCGTTTGGTATGTAGAGACAGCCTTTAGAGTCAGAAAGCGCAACAACTTTTAAGCCTTCTTTTTGTAAAAAATGAGCAAGATATCTACCAACGTTTCCAAAACCCTGAATAGCAACAGTCATGCCCTTATAGTTAATTTTTATTTTCTTAAGTGTGGTTAGGAGTGCATAAACTCCACCAAGACCTGTCGCTTCTGTTCTTCCTTCGGATCCGCCTCTATCAAGCGGTTTTCCCGTAACAACTCCTAAGGTTTCTCTGCCTGCTATTTTACTGTATTCATCCACGATCCAAGACATTATTTTAGGATTTGTATTTACATCAGGAGCAGGAACATCTATTTTTACCCCGATAATATTATAAAGTTTTTGAGTAAAAATACGGGTTAATTTTTCGAGTTCATCTCCTTCTAAGGTTTTTGGATTAACTATAATTCCCCCCTTTCCTCCACCAAAAGGAACATCTACTACTGCATTTTTTATAGTCATCCATGAAGCAAGTGCTTTTACCTCGTCCATAGAAACTTGCTGATGATATCGAAGTCCTCCTTTATACGGACCAAGAGTGTTATTGTGTTGGACCCTATAGCCTTTGAGGATTTCCGTTTTTCCGTTTTTTCTTTTTAATGGTAATGACACCTCTACTATTCTATCCGGCTCTAATAATCTTTCGGTTAAATCTTTATCCAGTTTTATTTTTGAGGCGATTTCTTTTATTTGTTCTCTTGCCCTAGTCCATGGATTATTACTAATTATTTTAGTCACAAAAAAGATTATAAAGAAATTTTATGCTTTTGTTAAGTGGCAATTTATTAAGGCTTATATCGAATAACCCAATGAAGCAATCTTTTTCCGTGAAAATCAGAAAAAATCTGTACTTCGTTAGTTTCTCCCGATGGAAGCTCGACCATTTTCCCTCTTAGATCTTTTCTTTCCGGAATAGGAATTGTTCTTACTATTCCGGTTCCGTCGTTTTTAACAATTACATTTGTAGTGTAGGGATCGCTATCGAAAGGGATAAGTTCATATTCGTCCGGTTTAAGTTTTTTAAAATACTGTTCACTTTCGAAAATTACTTTTCTAACTTCTTTTTGGCTATTTTTATCGGGAACATCATACCCTTCTACAAACTCCAAAGCCTCTATTGTCATATCGGGAAGTATAGAAAATTAGTGTTTAAAAATCAATAAAGTGTCTAAATTTCTTTTTCTACTGTTAGGGTGCATTCTGTAATAAGCGCTGCGATAGCTCCTATTGCAGCAAGAACAGGGGCAAGTACTGTTCCTACAACGCCGATGGTCAACGGGAATTCAATCATCGTTTTACCATTTTTGTCTTTAACAATAATTCGTCTTACATTTCCTTCTTTTATTAACTCTTTTACTTTTTCGAGCAAATTAATTCCTTCGATTTTATATGATTCTTTTTTAGTTTGTTTGGCCATAGATTAATTATAACATTTTATTTATAAAAATATTTTTCATTATGATTAATTCTTTTATTAAATTTACAATTTGGATTAATCTGACAGCCTTTTCTTATTTGATCTTGATAAAATCCTTTCAAGGGTCCTTTTTTCAGCCATAAATTATCAATCCCCCAAAAATCAATTAAGTATGAAGAAATTAATATTGCAAAGATGATTATTCCGGTTATTGCCCCAAAATTTTTTTTATAGGAAAAATCATATTTTTTAAGTAGCCTTATTCCGACTACAGTTCCTAAAATTCCTAATACAAGTGCCCACCAGGGAAATGATTCAATCATGGTATTGATTTTAAATTGAGCCATAGGACCGTGTAGTCTTAAAGAAAATATAATAATACTCGTAAAAAGAATCCCGATAATAAGCATTGAGGTTAGTCCAATAATCATGGCAATAGCGCCAAAAATAAAATAACTTTTTGGTTTCATTTTTACATTACCGGAATCAATTTCCGACATTACTTTTTTTAAGATTTTATCTTTTTTTATATTTTTTGACATAGTTTTTTCATTAATAATTTTGCTCTATTAATTCTTGTTCCTACAGTTCCTATTGGGATTCTTAAAATATCGCTGATTTCCTCGTATGATTTTTCTTCTAGATAAAAAAGAGATACCGGTTCTCTGTAAAGTAAGGATATTTTATTTAAACATTTTTTTACTTTCTCCATAACAATTTTTTTATCTAACTCTAATTCCAAATTCTCTTTTTCATCGATAAAAATATTTTCATCAATTTTAACTTCTTTTTTATGTTTTTCAAGAGCATTTATGGCCTCGTTATGGGCTATTCTATAAATCCAGCTTGAAAACTTTAATTTTTTATTAAACCCTTTTAGATTTATAAATGTTTTTATAAATGTTTCTTGAACAACATCTTCGGCTTTATGACTATTATTTGTTATATATTTAACGTAACGCAATAATTTATTTTCGTAGCGTTTTACCAGTTCGTTATATATATTTTTATCTTTTGAAATCACTAATTTAACAATTTCTTCGTCTGTTAATTCTTTTAAATTCTGCATATTGCATAGTATATTACAGCAAGTAAATCCCTGCTACTTATTTGTAGCAGAGACTTACTTAATTAATCTTATTTTTGGAAATTTCTTCCCATTCCTTTACCGTTACCTAATTTTTGACCTTGACCCAGTCCCAATTCCGTTCTTATTTTATTTGCTTCGTCTTTTTTGCCTTGAAGCATTAATTTATGCATTTCAGCAAATTTTGCAAAATTTTTTTCATCTATTTTGTTAAGAACTGGTTTTCCGATCATAAGCTTTTTCCACTCGTTATAATTTTTACTTTCGAGTGCTTTTTGAACAGCAGCATGTTGTTCTTTTGTACAATTTGGCCCAAGCTTATTCGGATCACTTCTGTATGCAAAGGTTTCTGAAGTCATTGTTTGTCCTAAAATCAGAACTAAACCTAGCGTTGCAATTGTTATTGTTATATTTTTAAGTTTCAATTTACTCACCTCCTTTTCTATTGTTAATACAATTTAAGCGCAGGTTTTATTTCAAGCAGTTTTTAAGCAGAAGGGGTTTTCCCAAAAATTACAACTTGTGTTCCGTTTCCATAATTTGTCCAGCCCGTGGTTGGCGGGTCTGCCCAGTAGTATATTTTTTCTACATCTTCAGTTTTCATATTTACGCATCCGTGGCTCATTGGATGACCAAAATTATTATGCCAATATGCTCCATGAATTCCGTATCCAACGTATTTTGGTATTTCGTTATTGTAAAAAAACATCGTATAGGGAACATTGGGCAGGTCATAGTATGTTCCCCAATCTTTAGTCCCACCAGTCATTCTTGTGTACCTAAGTTTTACCCAAATATTAAAAATTCCGGTTGGGGTTTTGTACCATTTTCCAGTAGATACAGGAAATTCGTAAACCAGTCTGTCTCCTTCGAAAGCCCTTAATCTTTGAACGGATAAGTCGATTTCAATTCTTTTTTCATTCGTATTTTCTCCCAAAACCTGATTATTGTCTATGTTTTGAACAATTTCGTCTGGGGATTTAACAACTTCTCCCATATATGTTCCATATGTTTTTGTATATTCATAGCCACCAGAGAGATTATCTATGCAACTAATGGAATTTGCGCATACGAGCTTATCCCCTTTTTTGTTACTTAGAAAATATGAAACTAAAAAAATAACTCCCAGAAGCAAAACCAATAAAATAATTAAAGTAGTATTTTTACCTAGTATTGACTTTCTTTTTTTGTAATTTTTTAACTGTTTTTTCTTTACCCTTTTCTTACCCACAATATCATAATAGATCATTTTTTAAAAGCTTGTAAAGAAGTATTTTTAACCTCCTTAAACAACTTGACACTTATCTTATAGTATGCTAAAATAGCGAACTTATGACTGATTTATTCAGCCTTATTTTATATCTTTTTGTTTCTACAAAAGATAATATAACCTATAGCAAAGAGCAAGTACTTGCCTCTCGTGCGATTTCTTTGGAAAAAAGATACAATAACGAATTTATAAATACAGTTTTTAAAAAAAATATTCTTCTTAACATTGGCTACATGAAGGGATCTGTAGAAAAAAATAGTTTGATTGATTGGGACAAAATTCAAAAACCCTTTGAATACAGTTTTTCTTTAAATCCTAATGAGACTTTTGCTTTTCATGACGATGTACTTAGCAAATATGAAAATAAAGTCGCTAAAACTACTAATGCTCACTTTAATTCTCAAGAAGGATTTTTATCCGATGGGTATTTAGTCGGAGATGGGGTTTGCCATTTGGCATCGATTATTTATTGGGCTGCAAAAGACGCTGGGCTTAGTACAGAAGCTCCTACAAATCATGATTTTATGGAAATACCGGAAGTTCCAAAAGAATACGGTGTTTCTATTTATAATTATCCGGGGAAAGAGGATATAAGCTCAATGCAGAATCTTTATATTACAAATAATAAAGAAAAATCGATTACTTTTTACTTTAAATTTGACGGAACTAATTTAGCTGTGTTTATATTTTCTGATGATGATTCTTCTAAAATCTCCTACTCTGGTATCTAAAAAACCTTTTAATCTGGTATAATTACAATTAAGTTTTTGCATTGGGAGGTCGTCTAATGGTAGGACAACGGACTTTGGATCCGTTTATTTTGGTTCGAATCCAAGCCTCCCAGCTTCGTGTTAGCTTCAAAGTTATATAATTTGGACAATATGACTAAAAATAAATTCAGATGTGTCATACATGGAAGTTTTCGTAAGCAATTAGATGTTATCCAAAAACCCTACGATTCTTTTATTGAGCTTGCGGAATATTAAGATGCTTTTCCATTTTTGTTATTCTTTTTTCATGAGAATTATATCCAGTCTGAATAAGCTCAGAAAGCGTATCTATTGTTTCTTCCTGAACTTGGTCTATCTTTTTATTGACAAGTTCCACTTTTATTTCTACAGTATCTAGTTGTGTTTTTATTGGTTTTAATTGCTTCTTAATTAAATTGTCAATTTTATCCAATAATTTATTATCATCCATAATTATTATCATACTACTTTGTGCAAATAAGTTTTTCAAGTGGTAAATATTCAATATAGGAGAATTTCAGCTTCGGATTAGCCTCAAGAGTGAGTCTGATATAATAAATTAATGAACAAAGATCAAGTATTTTTTGTAGGACAAAAAGCATTTATTAGAAATACAAAAGGCGAAGTTTTAGTGCTTTATGATGAAAAGATAGGATTAGATTTACCAGGAGGGAAAGTTCAATCTGGTGAGCAAGATTTAATTTATTCATTAAAAAGAGAGGTTGAGGAAGAAACAAAGTTAAAAATTAATGTAAAACAACCTTTTTATACATGGGTTTTTAATTATCCATTTCAGGAAAAAGGTTTAGATAAAAGGACAGATGGAAATTTATATTTAGTAGGATATAAATGTGAGCTATTATCAGGAGAGGTTTTATTAAGCGACGAGCATGTTAGTTCCGAATGGGTTTCTAAAGATAATTATAAAAGATTGATTAAAAAAGGTGGACATTTTAAGGCATTAGATTATTATTTTAATTCAAGCTATTAACTGTAAAACTCCCTACCTCTCCAGTAAATCTCATTAACATTTTCCCACTCATAAGTTCGGAAATCATCAACGACAGCCAGCTTCGGATTAGCCTCAAAATGATAGACTCTTGACGCTTGAAGTTAAGATTTCATATTGATATTATTGTTCTATGTTAATAGAGAGACATATAAAAAGGCTAAGAGAACTAGAACAAACATATGGCTTTAATGAAGGTGTTTGTTTCGGAACACAATTGCCTGAGCAATTAAGACCCCCATTAAAAAGTTTTCAAGAGCAACCTAGAGAAAAAACTATATTTACTACAGAAAAATCAAGATTAGACAATGACGAAATAGAAGAATTGATGAAAAAAGGTCAGGAACTTAGAGAAGAGTTTTTTAAAGAGCAAGAAGCTGTTCATAGACTTTCTCCTGACGAACTGACTAGAAGGTATGATTGATAAGTTTCCTAAAAACCCCTCTGTTTTTCTATAAATCACCTCTGGATATCTCGACTCAAAAGTCCGGAAATTACCCAGAACAGCCAGCACTGATATATTTTTATTTTGCTAATTCTTCAGCGGTGAAAAGAGTAATTAATTTAATTTTATTTTCTTGAAGATTTTCTCTTGCCTTAGGATTTCTTTCTAATACACCTAGCGCATATTCAACATTTGCACCAAGAATTCTTAAATCATTAGCGCTTAAAATAATCTGTTTTCCAGTAGTTATAATATCTTCCACTATTGTTAAATTTTTCCCAGCAATATCGGGTCCTTCTGCTAATTTCTTTGTACCATATTTTTTTGCTTCTTTTCTAACTTGCACTTGTGGAAGACCTGTTTCTAATGATAAAGCTGTTGATAGGGAAATTCCACCCATTTCAAGCCCTGCTAAAATATCAGTATCAGATGGAACTAATTGAGCCATTTGTCTAGCTACTTCTTTAAGCAATGTAGGATTTGATTCAAATTGATATTTATCAAAATATTCATCCGACATAATTCCTGAATGGAGCTCAAACCTTCCTGTTAAATGTGATGCAGTATAAATCTGGCTTCCAAGTTCCGCTTTGTTCATCAGACTCATATTAACAGAAAATGTTTTAGATAATAAGTATTATAGGTGTCAAACGCTATAAGGCCTAAATAGGTCTAGTCTGACCCTTTCAGTTTCGGATTAGCCTCAAAATGATATAATATTTTTATGAAAAAAGTATCAATTTTACCACCAACATATTTGTTTATTTTTTTAATACTATCAATTTTTTTTCATTTCTTATTTCCAATTCTTATTATTTCAGACGTTTATCGTTTTTTCGGAGTTATTTTTGTTGTGATGGGTATATTGTTAAACATTTGGGCAGACAATATATTTAAGAAAGAAGGAACTACGGTTAAGCCTAATAAAATTCCTTCGAGATTAGTTACTAAAGGTCCATTTCAATTTAGTCGCCATCCAATGTATTTAGGTTCGGTTTTAATCCTCCTAGGAGTTTCAATTACTCTTGGGTCAGTCAGTTCTTTTTTTTCTCCGTTAATGATGTTTCTTGTTCTTGAAAAAAAATTTATTCCTCTTGAAGAGCATCAAATGAAAAAACAATTTGGGGAAAAATATTTAATCTATAAAAAAAATGTTAGGCGATGGTTATAAAAACTTTCCACATGGTCAATTCCGATTTAATCGGAATCAATTAGATCCAGCTTCGAATTAGCCTTAAGATAACATGCATTACGTTTTGAAAACAAAGAAATATATTATTTGGTAGCTACAAATATGGTATTAGAAAACTATTGCTTTAAACTTTTTTGATTAGTGGCTATTTCGTTTACTACTGTATTTATAATTTCTTTAATTTCTATAAATTCTTCGCTATCATGCTTAACTGGTTTTCCTACGGAATAAGGATTTTCTCCTTTAGTAAATATTCCACTTCCTTGATAATTATATTTTGCTAGAGTATTTTCAATTCCACTATTATCTTTTGCACTAATTTTCATGCTTCTGTGAGGTGCATATTGTAAACCTTGATATAAAATTTCCTCTATGATCCTAACTTCCCTGTCACCATATTTAACCCAATCTGTTTCCCATGTATAATCTTTTGCCAATGTCGTAAATACGCTTCTTTCCGAAGCGGGTTTTTCTATTGCCTTTACCTTGCCATTAGCGACGCCTATTCTTATTGATTTACTTGCTTTTTCAAACAACTCTTTTGCAGCTAATCTTTCAGTTTCTACACTTCCTTCTTTAACCTCCTCTGAGCCCATATCAATCATATTAGCCTAATTATAAACAATATTATTATTCTTTTCAACGAAAGTAATTCATTTAAAAAACTGTTTGTTCCTATAAAAAATTAAACCAGAATTATCTAACTCAAAATTTGGAAATTATCAGTCCCGATTCAATTCAGGTTAGCCTCAGAAATTTATATCTGATATACTAAAAAAATGATTGTTCAAAACGGGCTAAAATATAAAAACTGCATTTTTTTAATTTTGTCATTTATTGTAGCGATTTTTATTTTTAAAATTCCGTTTGTACATAATTTTTTTCTTAACTTAGGTAGCTATGGCTATTTAGGAGCTTTTGTAGGGGGAATGCTTTTTGTTTCTACTTTTACTGTTGCGACAGGTGGATTAATCTTAATGATACTCACAGAAACACTGTCACCAGTGGCAATTGGGATTATTGGTGGATTAGGTGCGGTGATTGGTGACTTTATAATTTTTAGATTCATAAAAAATAATTTATCAAATGAGTTAGAAGAAATTTACAATAAAATTGACAGTAACCACCACTTGGTAAAAATTTTTCATACAAAGTATTTTAGTTGGACATTGCCGGTTATCGGCGCAATTATTATTGCATCACCTCTTCCTGACGAAGTTGGAGTTAGTTTAATGGGGATATCAAAAATGAATATTTGTAAATTTTTACTAATCTCATTTATATTAAACTCAATAGGAATTTTTTTAATAATTTCTACAGGGTTATTAATACGTTCATAAATGATTCTTGGTTGCGGTTTTTTGTTAAAAATGATATAAAATAAATAATGAATAAAACTACTCAAACACAAGAAAATCTTCTTAAAGCATATGCAGGCGAAAGCATAGCTAGAAACAAGTATACAATGTTTGCAAAAATGGCTCGTAAAGAAAATTACGAATGGATTGCCAGAATTTTTGAGGAAACAGCCGATAATGAAAGAGCTCATGCGGAAGAATTATTTGAACAAATAACAATGTCAATTGAAGTTCCCGGAAGTTTAGAGATTAAGCCTTTTAATAAAACAATTGATAACTTAAAAATGGCGGCTGAGGGAGAAAAGTATGAATGGACCACTATGTATCCTGATTTTGAAAAGATTGCAAAAGAAGAAAATCAAATAGAGCCAGTAAGGCTTTTTGGACACCTTAAAATGGTAGAGGAAAAACACGAAGAAAGATATTTAATAATTGCTAAAAAACTGGACAACAAAACTCTTTATGAATCCGATGTCGAACTTGAATGGAAATGCTTAAATTGCGGCTACATTCATAAGGGAAAAACTCCTCCGAAAGAATGTCCGGTTTGCCTTAAACCATTTACGTGGTATATGGCGCTAGGAGTTGTGCATTAAATAATCTTAACTGTATCCCCTACTCTAATATTGTTTTTATTTATATTATTATTTGGAAGCTCAATAACTTTATTGTATTTCGGATTCCAGACGAAAATCCTGCGGGGTTTTAAATTTTTTTTTAGTTTTGTAACCTGATTTTTTTTGTTTAATATTAAAACATCAATTGGAAATTTTACTCCAAAAGTATGTATTCCAAATCTAGTTTTGATTAAAATTGTTCTTGGGGTCTTGTATCCTATAAGTCCTTTCGTGCCTTTTAAAAACCCCCTACAGAAATTTACTTTAAGAGTTTTATTCATATCGCAACGCATCAATTGGGGAAAGGTTTGCGGCTTTTTTTGCAGGATATATTCCAAAAAGAATTCCAACACCCATAGAGACTCCAACAGCAGCAATTATTGAAAGTCCATTTACAACAAACGGTATCCCAACGGCTAAAGAAACAAGGTACGCAATTGATATTCCAAGAAGTATTCCGATAATCCCGCCGATAGAAGTCATAACAATAGCTTCGATTAAAAATTGTTTTAAAATATCTTTTTCTTTTGCACCAATAGCTTTTAAAAGACCGATTTCTTTTGTTCTTTCGGTAACCGATACAAACATAATATTCATTACGCCTACGCCTCCAACTACAAGTGAGATTGCAGAAATCGCTGCAACCATAATGGTTAAAAGATTGGTAATTGTTTCAACGGTAGAAAGAGTGTCTTGATAGCTTTGAGTAATAAAATCATTACTTTCCCCTTCTTTAATGTTGTGTCTATCTTTTAGGATGTCTTCTACGTCAGCAATTGTTTGATTTATTATGTCTGTATTTTTTACAGTAATATCGATTTCTTGAACAAATTCCTTTCCTAAGATTTCGTTAAACATTACATTTACCGGAATATAAATTGAGTTATTCAGCATACCCCCTGCTAAAATACTTGTGGATTCGGTAATGCCGATTATTCTAAAAGGTATGTTGTTTAGTTTTATTGTTTCGCCTGTTGCGTCGGCATCTTTTCCAAAGAACTTCTCAACTACATCTATTCCTATTACGGCAACTCTTTCCGATGAAAGATTATTTTCGTCAGAAATAAATTCTCCATATACCATTTCGGGCTTAAAAATATCAAACATTTCGTAGGTTGTTCCATAAGCCATCATACTTCTTTCTTCACCGTTTGCAGAGGCTTTAACTGTTGACATTGCATTAATAGTAATGAGATCAATATTCGTTAATGATTGATCATTTCTTATTGCTTCGACATCGTTCATGGTTAATGTATTTGCTCCTCCGGCAGTTGCACTCATCATATCGGAGCCAGGATTTATAGAAAAATAATTAGTTCCGAAAGAAGAAAGCTCGTTAGTGACAAAAGCTACAGCACCCTGACCAATCGAAACAATTAAAATAACAGATGATATTCCAATAATTATTCCAAGCATAGTTAAGAATGTTCTTAGCTTATTTGTTAATAGAGCGTGTAGCGATGAGAATAAAGACTCTTTATATTCCATAATTTATTTCTTTAAAAGAATATCTGAAACAATTCTTCCGTCAACTAGTCTTATTTTTCTTCTTGCATGTTTTGCTATATCATCTTCGTGGGTAATAATTACAATGGTTTTTCCTGATTTATTTAAGTTTTCCAAAATTTCAATTATTTCATTTGATCTTGCCGAATCAAGATTTCCCGTAGGCTCATCAGCCAAAATTATTGATGGATTCATTATTAATGCTCTGGCAATTGCAACTCTTTGAATTTGTCCGCCGGAAATATGGTTTGACAAATTATTTGCCTTTTCTTCTATTCCGACTAATCTTAAAGCATCCATAACTCTTTTATGTCTTACTTCTTTTTCTATTTTTGCATATAGCATTGGTCTTTCGATATTTTTATAAACCGTTGTTCTTGGCAGCAAATTAAAAGATTGAAATACAAACCCAATTTCTTTATTTCTGATCTCTGCAAGCTGGTCGTTTGTATAACTTGTAATATCCTTTTGTTTAAAAAAATACTTTCCGCTTGTTAGAGAATCTAATGCGCCTAAAATATGCATTAAAGTAGACTTTCCCGATCCTGATGGTCCCATAATTGCAACAAACTCTCCTTCGTGAATATTTAGTGAAATTCCATTTAATGCTTGGTAATTTTCTCCACTTTCTAAGGGGTAACATTTTGTTATATCTTTTAGTTCAATTAATAGTGGGGCTTTTTTTTGCATTGAAACTAGATTCCAAACATCCCTTTTCTTTTAATTTGTTCATTTTTTAATGAGGTTATTACCTCTTGTCCTTCTTTTATACCTTTTATAATTTGTGTATATTTATCGCCTTTTATACCGATTTCCACAGGTACATATTCTATTTGATTCGTTCTTTTATTAATAATTCTTACTGCTTTATCGTTTTTGTATGGTTTAATAGCAGAGTTTGGAACTGTTAAGATATTTTTAAGTTGACTTGTAATAATATCTACATCCATAGTCATTCCAAACTTTAATTTGTCATCCGGATTTTTAATTTCAATATAGACATTGTACTTAACAATTCCATTTTCGTTTGTTCCAATATCATCAACCCTTACAACAACACCTTTATACTTTTTACTTTTATAAGAATCTAATTCCAGCGTTGCTTTTTGATCAGTTTTTACTTTGTAAATATCGGCTTCATTAAGCGAAAGTTTTACTGTATATTTTGAAAAGTTGGCAATAGACAGAACAGGTCCAACGCCCAACACAGATCCATTTGATGCCCTTACATTATCTCCTACTCCAACAGAAAGATTTGAAATAACGCCATCAGACTGAGCTAACACTGTTGCATTTTGGGTAGCTTGGTATAAAAGCCATGTTGAATTTACAGCTGCTTGAGCTTGAGAAATTGCTGTTTGTTGATCTTTGTATTGTTTTTCTGCTGCAAGCCATTCATCTTGTGCTTGTTGAAATTCCGCTGCTAACCTTTCGTCCTTCTTAGGATTTTTATCGGAATCTTCATAAGTAGAATTAGTAGCCATATCTCTAAAAGTTTTCCAATATGAGTACATGTCTGATCTTAATGAATATGCTGTTGAATTTGCTGCATCTAAAGTTGCTTTTGCGGCAAGATAATTTGCGTATGCAGCTTGTTGTTCTTGAACCGTTGCCGTACTTTTTACCGTAAATAGTTTTTGATCTTTTAAAACTGAATCTCCGTTCTTAAACATAACTGAATCTATAATGCCAGTTGAAGGAGAGTAAATATCGGTTTTTCCCAGCATTTCTATGTTTCCGCTTTCGGATACGATTTCTGTTATAGAGCCTGTTTTTGCTTTTTCAATAATATAATTATCTTGTGTTTTATTTTGGAAATATTGCTGAATTGCAATTATTAATGCAACCACAATTATTACGACGATAATTTTCTTAATCTTGGATAATTTTTGAAATCCTAAAAACGGAACTCTAATAAGTTTTGCAAATTTGTGCATACCCATAGAGTACCGTTTTTAAGCTATTTTTGTCAATCTTTTTACCAATTAACAAAATACTATTTTGCTAAAGGATTATTCTTAAATGACGGATTTAATTGAATGTTTAGAGCAGTAATTGTTCCATCTGAATTTGATGTTCCAAAAGCTGCAATTTTTTCACCGACCTTAAGATCTGTTTTTTTAGCTTCTTCTGTTTTGCTTACGGTAGTTTCATTTGAAATTACTATTATCTTGCTATTTCCGTCAAGAGTTTTAACAGTGATGCTTTTATCATCTATTGCTGTAATTTCTCCGTTTACAGGATTGTTTCCTCTATTGCCATTTTGCTTATTAATTACTTGTTGTCCGGGTTTCTGAACTTGTACTCCTTGCTTGTTAAACATTTCGTTTCCAGAAAAACTTTTAGCTTGAGTTTTTTGATATTGTATTCCTCCAAAAAAACTCAATACACCAACAATCACGGCAGTAATTATTATTATTGCAATGATGTTTTTTTTCAAAATGATTCACCTCCTTTCGAAATTATTCATATTTAAGCGCTTCTATTGGTTGTAAATCTGCTGCTTTTTTTGCAGGGTACCAGCCAAAAATTATGCCTATACCTACTGATACAAAAAAAGCAAGCAACACGGAGTTTATAGAAACTATAAAAGTTGTGTTATTTATGACAGAATATATATAAAATCCAAAAACCCCAAGAATTATCCCTATAATTCCGCCGGAAAAAGTAAGAATTACAGATTCAATCAAGAATTGTTTTATAATATCTTTCTTTTTTGCTCCCAGTGCTTTTCTTAGACCTATTTCTCTTGTTCGTTCGGTTACCGACATGAGCATGATGTTCATAATTCCGATTCCTCCAACTAATAGTGATATTGCTGCTACTCCAGTAAGTAAGGTGGTAAAAGTTCCGGTAACCGCAGATGCGGTCTCCAAAATGTCCGATTGAGACATTATTCTAAAGTCAGCGCTTGATACGTCAGATATTTTGTGACGTTCCAAAAGAAAATATCCAACTTCATTTTGTGCTGCAGTCATAACTGATTCGTTTTCTGCTTCAAGCGCAATAGACGTTAAGTACCTTACTCCGAAAATTTGCTTCTGAGCTGTCGTAAGAGGTATATAGATTCTATCATCTGTATTATTCATTCCCGATCCTCCTTTTGATTTTGTTACACCGATTATCGTAAAAGATTTCCCTAAAATTCTAATTGATTGCCCGATTGGATTTGTCCCGTCAGAAAATAAATCTTCTACTACGGTTGGTCCTAAAACCGCAACTTTTGACATAGAGGTGTTATGTTGAACGGTGATAAAACTTCCGGAAGTTAGAGTAATTTTTCTAACTTCTTGATAAATTGGCTCAACACCGACGATTTGTGTATTTGTATTATTCCCTTTATAAATTACCTGAGCTCTCCCTGAGTATTCAGGAGAAACATTTTTAACAGTGGTAATTTTTTTTGATATTTTTATTGCTTGGGCGTCTTCGTTGGTTAATGTCGTTGCTCCTCCCATTGCTCCTCTTATTCCTCCTGACGATTGAAAACCGGGAGATACGGTTAAAAGATTTGATCCGATTGATTGAATTTGTGATTGTACAGCAAACTTGCTTGCTTCTCCCATAGAAACGAGTGCAATAACGCTTCCTATTCCGATAATAACACCAAGCATTGCTAATCCTGTTCTCATTTTATTAACAGTTAAACTTTTAAATCCGTTTTTTATTAATTTTGTTAATTTCATAATTTCTTACTGACAATATATTGTTTATGATTATTTTTGTTTTTATGGATCTTTCCGTCTTTTATAAAAACAATTCTTTTTGCGTGTTTTGCAATATCTGGTTCGTGGGTAATCATTATAATTGTATGTCCTTTTTTGTTTAATTTTTGGAATATTGCCATAATTTCTTCTGCCTGGTTAGATGCAATATTTCCTGTTGGTTCATCAGCTAAAATTATAGAAGCATCCATAACTAATGCTCTTGCGATTGCTACTCTTTGCTGTTGTCCTCCGGATAATTTATTCGGCGGGTGGTTTAATCTGTCGGAAAGACCAATTAATTTTAATAATTCACTGGCTTTTTTCTTTTGATTGATTTCGGGAATTCCTGCATATTCCATGGGAATCATTACATTTTCCAGTGCGGATGTTCGTGGCAATAAGTTATAAGCCTGAAATACAAAACCAATTTTTTTATTTCTTATATCAGCAAGTTCGTTGTCGCTCATTTTACTGACATTTTGACCTTCTAAAAAATAAGTTCCGCTAGTAGGTAAATCTAGCGCGCCTAAAATATGCATTAAAGTTGACTTTCCGGAGCCCGATGGTCCCATAATTGCTACAAATTCTCCTCGATTAATTTTCAAATTAATATTTGACAATACCTCTGTTTCCAAATCGCCTGATTTATATACTTTTGTGAGGTTTTGTACTTGTATTAAGGAAGTATCCATATTTTAGAATCCTCCCATCGGTGGTCCGCTTTGTAGGCTTTTGTTACTTGAGCTACTTGATCTTCCTACTCCGCTAAAAGGAGAAGTTGTGTTATTTGAGGAATTTGTTTTAACTGTAGAAATGATTGATGTAATAACTTCGTCTCCTTGGTTTATACCCGATTTAATTTCTGTTTGTGAATCATTCGATTTTCCCGTTTCTACGATAATAGTTTGCGGTTTTCCGTCTTTCATTATTTGTACGGTTGATTGATTTTCTGCGATTGTAATAGCAGTCGTTGGGATAATAATTGCGTCTGTTATTATGGATGTAATAATAGTTGCGTTAACAGCCATATTAGGATAAATTTCAACCGATGCTTTATCTAAAAGAATTGTTACCGGATAAGATGTTACTCCTGAAGATAGTGTGCCACTTGTATTTACCCCTAAAATTTTGCCCGTAAATGATACATTGGGATATGCATCTAAAGTCATAGTGACTTTTTGATTTGCTTTAACGGATATTATGTCAACTTCGGAAAGAGTTATGGTTGCAATAATTTGCCCCGTTGGATTATTTACTTTTCCAACTGTTTGAGCAGATATGATTGTTGCACCGCTGGTGTTGCTTGTGCTTGAACTGGCTGCAACTACTACGTTCGAAGCCAAGGTTAAATCACTTATTGTCCCCGAAGTTGGAGCATATATAATTGCTGAATTTTCCTGATAATCTCTTAATTTTGAACTAACCTTTGTATTGTAATCTAAAATTTTTGCATCAGCATCTTTATATTTTATTTCGGCCGCGTTATATGATTTTTGTGCTTCTTCCAATGTTTTATCAATAATTGTTTTTTCGTTTACTGTCCACCTTTCATTAGTAATAGGATTGAGAGGATTTTCTTTATAGTATTTAATATCTTCTTCGGCATCCATAATATCCTGTCTTGCTTCCCACATATTAAGATCTGCTGTTGATTTTGATTTTTCTGCGTCTTTTACTGCTTCTTGAGCTTCTAAATAATCAACCCACGCAGCGTTTTGTCTTTCCAAAGCGTATTCATCTAATTCGATCAGCGCAATTTTTTGCCCTTTTTCTACGGTATCTCCGTTTGTTGCATATACTTCTTTAACAACGCCTGACACTTTCGTTGTGATGTTTGTGCTGTTTCCGGAGTTAATTGTTCCCGATCCATTAATCGATGTTATAAGCGTACCCTTTTCTACTTTTACTGTTTCGTACTTTACTGATTGATTATTTTTTGAATGTAGAAACCAGCCTATGCAAAATGTCAGCGCAACAATAATTGTTAATCCTAGCGAAATCCGTTTTTTACTTACCAAAATATTATCTTGGAATAATTTTTTAATCCTATTAAATAAATTCTTTATTTTTGCCATTTTTATAATTTTAGTTTTATAAACTGAGAAATAGCTTAAAGATTAATAGATGTTTTTTTATGAATACTTAATTGGTAGTTTTACTAAAACTTCAGTTCCCTTTTTTGATTCACTTTCTATTTTAATTATTCCTTTGTGTTGCTTAATGATTTTTTTAGCAATTGATAATCCAAGTCCGTAACCTTGGATATTTGATTTATTTCTTGACTTATCTGCTCGGTAAAATCTATCAAAAAGATAAGGAATATTCTCTTTTGCAATACCTAATCCATAATCTTTTACGGTAACTTCAATGTTTTCATTTGTTTTCTTAGAGGTTAAAATAATTTTTGAGTTTTTATTACTGTATTTAATTGCATTATCAAGAAGAATCACAAATAACTCAATTAACATCGCTTTGTTTCCTTCTATTTTGTAATTATTAGCTTTGTTCTCGATTGTAATCTTTTTTATTTTTGTTAATGTTTCAACTTTTTTAATAGCATCTTTTATTAAATTAGATAATAAAAGTTTTGAAATTAGTATATTATTTTTTACATTTTGGTATTGGGTAAGTTTAATTAGCTCATCCGATAAAAGCTGTAAGTGATTTGTTTCTTCAAGGTTACTTTTAAGTAGTTTTTTTGCTTGTTCCAATGTTAATTTTTTATCCCTTAAGTTTACTTCTATTTCTGTTTTTAAAGAAGTTAAAGGAGTTCTTAATTCATGAGAAGCATCAGAAATAAATCTGTCTTGTTCATCAATCATATTCTTAATTGGCTTTAATGTTTTTCCTGCCAGGAAATATCCTGCAGCAGCAGATGATCCGAGAATTGATATATTTATAATCGTCAAAATTATCATAATCCTATTTTTTGCATCCGCAATAATTTCCGGATTTAAATAAGGAGGCTTTGGCAATCTAAGATTGTTGTTATTTTGCAATAAGCTTCTTTCGACTCTTTCTTTTTGCATCTTTTCTATTCTATTAAGTTCAGAAGTTAATGAATTATAAACAACAAGGCTAAAAAACAAACACACAAGAGTGATTATTAATAAATACCATAATGTTAATTTAATTCTTGCAGATTTAAACATTTATTCTTCTTCTCCAAATCTATATCCAAATCCTCTAATGGTTTGAATCAACGACTTTTCATTGGGAAAGCTTTTATCAATCTTATTTCTTAAGTATCCAACGTAGACCTCCAATGTATTCGGAAGTATTTCTGTATCATAGTTCCATACGTGATTTATTATTTGATCTTTTTTTAATATTTGATTTGGGTGTTTTAAAAAATATTCTAAAAGCGAAAATTCCCTGTTAGAAAGTTTTATTACTTTATTTTTTCTTTTTACTTCGTATGAAATTGTATTTAATGTAAGGTTATCAAAAGCTAGAATAGGACCAATATTATTGTGTGGTCTTCTGGTAAGTGCTTTTATTCTTGCTAATATTTCCTCAAATGCAAAAGGCTTAGTTATGTAATCATCTGCTCCAGAGTTTAAGCCATTAACCTTATCTTCTATTTGCCCTTTGGCAGTAAGTATAAGTATTGGTGTGTGATTTTTTTCTGAACGCAATTTTTTACAAATTTCAATTCCGTTTATTCCCGGTAACATCAAATCTAAAATTATTACATCATATTGTTCAGAAGATGTGAGGTCAAAACCCTCTATTCCATCGTAAGCAATATCAACGGAGAACATTTCTTGTTCTAGTCCTTTTTTTAATGAATGTGCGATTTTATGTTCGTCTTCGACTATTAGTAGCTTCATTGTGGCTTACATTATACTACTAACCTGAAAAATAGCTGAATTTTATAATTGATTTTGGGAGCGTTTTCTTCTTTCTTCGACTTTATCAAGAATAATTTTTCTAATACGAATATTTTTAGGAGTAACTTCTACTAATTCATCGTCTGCAATAAATTCAAGTGCATCTTCGAGCTCCATTATCTTGGGAGTTTTAAAATAAACAGCAGTTCCTTCTCCTTTTGAACGCATATTTGTTAAATGTTTTGTTTTGCATATATTGACTGTTAAATCGTTGTCTCTTAAATTTTGTCCTATGACTTGTCCTTTATAAACATCAATAGCAGGACCTAAGAACAGAATTCCTCTTTCCTGAGCATTATTTAATCCATATAAATTTGTCGTTCCTGATTCATGCGCAATTAAAGATCCCTGATTCTTTTCATAAGAATATCCGTTATCTTCGTCGTATTTATAAAATATTGCATTTATAATTCCAAGTCCTCTTGTATCTGTGATAAATTCGCTTCTGTAACCGAATAATCCTTTGGTTGAAATAATAAATTCCATATAAACAATTCCGTTTTCTTCCATTTTCATATCTTTTAATTCTCCCCTTCTCTGTCCCATTTTTTGCATAACGATACCGCTAAATTCTTCCGGGGTTTCTATGAATACTTTTTCATATGGAGTCAATTTTTTACCATCAATAATTTTATCAATGACATTTGGTCTACCCACCTGAAATTCGTACCCTTCCCTTCGCATTCTTTCGATCAAGATTGCTAAGTGTAATTCTCCTCGTCCGGAAACAATCCATCCTCCATTTGGATTTATTTTTACCCTTAATGCCATATCAGTTTCCAATTCTTTAAAAAGCCTCTCTTGAATTTGTCTTGAAGTTTTAAATTCTCCCTCTCTTCCTGCAAATGGCGAATCATTTACTATAAAATTCATTTGAATAGTAGGTTCTTCTATGTCTAAAATCGGTAAGGCAGTTGGATTTTGAGTTTCCGAAATTGTTTCTCCAATAACAGGTTCTTTTATTCCGGCTACGGCTACAATATCTCCCGTGCCGGCTTCTTCTATTTCTATTCTGTCGAGTCCTTCGAAAGTCATTAATGAAGTAATTTTGCATTTGTTTATATGTCCGTCTCTTTGAATTTGTGTAATTTCCTGCCCGTTTTTTATTATTCCGTTATAAACTCTTCCGATTGCAATTCTTCCTTTATGTGGGTCGCTCGATAAAGTGGTAATCAAAATTTGCAGGGGCAAGTTTTCATTTCCTGACGGAGCTGGAATTTCTTTTAAAATTGTTTCAAAAACCGGTGATATGTCTTTCATAAGACTTAAGTTATCTATCAATCCTGCTTTTCCATTCTTTGCAGAAGCATAAATAATCGGAAAATCAGCAGTAGCATCGTCTGCGCCAAGTTCTAAGAATAAATCTAATGTTTTGTCTAAAACATAATGGGTTCTCGCATCTTCTTTATCAATTTTATTAACTATTACAATAATTTTGTGTCTCATTTCCAAAGCTTTTTTTAATACAAAACGGGTTTGAGGCATTGGTCCTTCTTTGGCGTCAATTAAAAGAAGACACCCGTCAGCCATTTTTAAAACCCTTTCAACTTCTCCGCCAAAATCAGCGTGACCCGGAGTATCGATAATATTTATTTTTATATCATTCCAGACAACGGAAGCATTCTTAGAAAAAATAGTTATTCCTCTTTCCTGTTCAAGTTCATTACTGTCCATAATAAGAACATCTTTGGAATCTTTATGGAGTTTTGTTTTAGATTGTTTTAAAAGCGCATCTACCAATGTTGTTTTGCCGTGATCGACATGAGCGATAATTGCAATATTTCTAATATTTATCATATTAACAATAAACCCTCCCTAGCTTCCTTTTCGCCTTTTGGGTACTATTCGTACACGGCTCAAAGAGCGCAAATCGGAGGGTCATATACTATTTTCAAAACTTAATTGTATATGAAAAACCGCGCTTGTTTCGCGGTTGTTGTATTATACCAAAATTATGGGTAAATGTATATTTTAAGAGTTAAATTTTTCTCTTTGTTTTTCCTAAAACGAGTGACACTTTTTTTGTATTTTCCTTGTCCTCTTTTCTTTTTTTATCTGCTAGCTCTTTGTCTTTTTGCAATTTAATTCTTTTTTCGGTTTCCCTGTCTCTTTCGTCTTGACAAACAATATTTGAGCACCTGTATTCGCAAACCGTCTGGGAAAATCTTGATCCCTCCAGTTGTACAGTTTTTTTACTGATTAATATTAATTTTGATCCGCAATGGCAGCATTTGCGCGTTGGAGATTTTTTCAATGCTTTTTTATTATAGCATATCTAAAGATAAAAATCTGCTATACTTTTGCCATGAATTTATTAAATAAAATATTCGCTATTTACAAACCAAAAGGTATTTCTTCAAATAGTATTCTTTATAAAATAAAAAGAGAATATAAGGGAGAAAAAGTAGGTCATTCAGGAACACTGGATCCATTGGCAGAAGGTGTTTTAGTTGTTGGAGTTGGAAGAAAAGCAACAAAAAAGCTTGGCAAAATTTCAAAAAATACTAAAAAAACATACCTTGCGGAAATTGAACTTGGAATAAATTCGACAACAGACGATAATGAGGGAGAAAAAATAAGAATAAGCAATATTAAGCCAAAAATTGCAGAAATAAAAAATGTTTTAAAAAAGTTTAAAGGAACAATTTTACAAACTCCTCCAATGTTTTCTGCTATAAAAATTAATGGCAAAAGAGCTTATCAAAAAGCAAGAAAAAAAGAGAACTTCGAATTAAATCCTCGGGAAATTAAAATTTACAAAATCAAATTACTTGAATACGATTATCCTATTTTAAAAATGGAAATTATTTGTGGATCAGGGACATATATTAGGGCTTTTGCAAGAGATATTGGTAAAGAACTTGAAACAGGAGCGTATTTAAAAAATCTTGTTAGAACAAAAGTAGGAAAATATTCTATAAAAAACGTAATCGAAATATAATCTTCTAAATTTTTCTTTTATGGATTATTATTAATTAATGGACCTGTTGCCGATAGTATTAATAGCATTTGGATTATCTATGGATGCCGCAAGTATTAGTGTGGTAAGTGGATCGAGTTCAAAAAAAATCAATTTTTTGGAAGGCGCTAGGATAGCATTCTTTTTTGGGTTGTTTCAGGCAATCATGCCAGTTATCGGTTGGTTTTTAGGAGTTAAACTAGAAGAAATTATAAAGAACATTGATCATTGGATAGCGTTTATTTTACTTGCAGTAATTGGTGTAAGAATGATTTATGGTTCTTTAAAAAAACAATATGAAAAAAATAATATTTCCGGGTATTACGATTTAATATTGCTTTCTATAGCGACCAGTATTGACGCCTTAGTCGTTGGTGTTACTTTAGGTTTAATGGATGATTCTATTTTTTTCTCAGCTTCAATTATAGGCATAATCACATTTATTATTTGTCTTATGGCTTATTTAATAGGGGGAAAATTTGGTTCTGTAATTGGTAAAAAAGTGGAAATTTTAGGCGGGATAATATTAATTTTTATAGGGCTTAAAATTTTCATCGAACACTTATTTTATATTAAATGAGAAAAATATTGTCTATATGTATAATTTTTATTTCTTTATTTCTGCTATTTTTTGCTTATTATTTTCATTTAAATAATAATTATAGTAATACAAAATTAAAATCACCGTTGCCTGACTTTTTAACTATATTTAACAATTGTCAGGTTTCTACAACAAGCCTATGGCTTCCTTCATTGTCTAATAAAATAAGTTCAAAAATAAAAAAACCTGATATTACTGCAAAATCGGCACTCGTTTATGATTTGGAAAATAAAATTGTGTTATATGAAAAGAATTCAGAGAAAAGACTTCCGATGGCTTCTCTTACAAAAATAATGACTGCAATAATTGCTTTAGAGAACCCAAAAAAAGATAACAAATATTTAGTTAAAAAAGAATATCTTGTTGGAGAAAATTCAATGAATTTAACAGAAGGAGAATTGCTGTCTCTTGAAGAGTTAATGTATGGTTTAATTCTAAACTCCGGAAACGATGCAGCAGAAACTATTGCAGGAAATTTTAAAGGAGGAAGAGGTGAATTTATCAAAGCAATGAACGATAAAACAAAAACATTAGGACTTAATAATACTAATTTTACGAATCCGACCGGGCTCGAGGGTGATGGAAATCAATATACAACAGCCTACGATTTACTAGTAATGACAAATTATGCCTTAATTAATTTCCCTTTGTTTAAAAAAATTTCTGCCACATTCAGTTATGAAATTGATAAAACTTTTACTCATAAGAAGTTTTATCTTGAAAACGAAACCAATCTTTTAACAAGCTATCCGGGTGTTAAAGGAGTTAAAACTGGATATACATATGAGGCAGGTCTTTGTCTTGCTACTTATTTAGATTACAACAAACAAAAAGTAATCGGTATTATTTTAAACAGCGAAAACAGAAGGGATGAAATGAAAGAATTATTGGATTATTCGTTAAAATCACTTAATATTGATCCGCCAAAACATAGTTAATCCATATGTTGGATTTTATAATTATTTTTTAATATAATTTTAATAGTTTTGATATAGTTTAGAAAATAGATAGCTTTACGAAAGGAGGTGATTATATGTTAGAAAGACAAGATAATGCTCCGAGAGTACCGAGTAGTGAAGCTGGGCAAAAAGAATTTGCGACTGTATTTAGTAGGGTTATAGAAAACTTTAGTAGTGCATATCATACGAGTTTACCAAGCGAAAGAAGTTTGAGTCTTGATGGATTACCTAAAAAAGTGTTAGCAGCTGCAGAATTACGATTGCACGAACACAAATATCAGCTTAGTCAAGAATGGGAGAGACGCAACGGGTTACAATCTTTGGATGAATTAAATAAACCTAAAATACTTAAAGCAATAGCACTTGAGCTTATTGTCAGACACGGATTTATTGATTATTCAGCTTTTTGTAAAACAGCTAGAGAACAGATTATCGGCGTTAATGTATTGGATTTATCTAAAGCATATAAAGATTTAGACAAAAGCATAAAAGATCGTTTTCCGGGCTGGCTTAGTATTCAAGAAGGTTAAATTTTTAAATGTATATTTTTAATTTGTCGGGGACAGAGGACTCGAACCTCCGACCTCACGGTCCCAAACCGCGCGCTCTAGCCAACTGAGCTAGTCCCCGTTCTTCAGAGAAGAATTCTCTTTGAGAAAAGAATCATTATATTTTATCAAATATTTCCTTAATTTGTAACCAATGCCTGATTTTAGAAATTATTCCCTTTTCTCGGCACATATTTTACAATAGAAATTTTCGAAGTAAACTAATTTCCAGGGACGATATGTTTTGGTATATGTAGACAATCCAAAGTCTCTCTTCTAGTTTTTTTATTGTAAGTCCAACGTAGGATTTAGTTGGATTTATTAGACTCTTTAGGATATATACTTTATACACATTAAATTCTGCTCTGCATGAATTTTATCAAAATAAGGTTTAAATTAGAAGCTTTGTTAATTTGTTGTTGCTGATGGTGATGATGTCCCGTTATATATAAAGTTTCTTGATAAAGTTTCTTGATCGTTTGAAACTGTGCTTTGCACTCTTAGATCAAATCTAATTTTCCCTTTTGGAACATCATAAAGACATACGGAATTACTGCTATATTCAGACCATTTTCCCCCATTGATACGGTATGACCATACAACAGAACAATAATTTTCGTTATCGTGCTTTATGGTAAGACAAACCGGATTATCTATTATCTCCTCATTTTCTTCTGGTGACGCAATACTTATTGGTCCAACTTCTTTTTTACAGTTTTCTGATGGAGTTATAACAACCTTCTCTGGGGTTCCGGTTGGAGGATTATTCAAGCCTTCATTTTTTATAATTATTTGTTTTTCGTTTGATTTTTCTTCTGTTTTGTTTTTTGCCTGTAGATTCATAATATTCGTTATAAGTACTGTTAATAGAACCGGAATTGTTAATGTTGCCACAACAAAATCCAAAAAATGTTTTCTATTTACAAGCTTTGTGAACCACTTTTTTATTTTTATAAAAAACTTCTTTAAAGATGAAATCATATCTATATTATCGAGCTTTATTTAATTTTAGTCAACCATCTTAATTTAAACTTAAAGTTTTTTTTGATATACTTTGGGTTATGGAATATGTAATTATTATTTTAACGATTCTTGGATTATCTGCTTTTGAAATAATTTCCAGCATAGATAACGCGATAATAAATGCAGAAGTACTTTCCACAATGCAAGAGAAGGCAAAGAAGTGGTTTTTAACTTGGGGAATTTTATTTGCTGTATTTATTATGCGTGGAATTTTACCTTGGCTTGTGGTTTGGATCGCAAATCCGTCTCTTGGTCCGATTGGTTCACTTACTGCAACTTTTTCTGCCGATAAAGCTACGTTAAAATCAATTCACGAATCCTTTGAGGTGCTTTTGGCATTGGGAGGAACTTTTTTAGTTTTTTTATTTCTTCATTGGCTTTTTATAGAACCCAAAAACTTTGGACTTAGGGGTGAGCCTTTTTTTCAAAGACAAGGTGCATGGTTTTATGCAATAGTTTCAATTTTATTAAGTCTGCTCGTTTGGTTTGGTCTTCAAATTAAACCGATGCTGGCTTTTGGAATTGTTCTTGGATCAACAATATTTTTTATAACCCACGGCTTTAAGCAATACGCAGAACAAGAAGAGAAAAGGCTTACGCAAAATAACGGAAAATCGGATATAAGTAAACTTTTATATCTGGAAGCAATTGATGCTTCGTTTTCCATAGATGGGGTTATTGGAGCATTTGCATTTACTTTTTCTGTTCCCTTGATATTTTTAGGAAACGGAATTGGTGCTTTTGTTTTAAGGAGTATGACAATTGCCAATATGGATAAGGTTAAAAAATATAAATATTTAAAAAACGGAGCAATGTATTCAATTTTGGTTTTAGGTGTAATTATGATACTTGAGGGATTTGGTTTTGAAGTTCCTGCAGGATTCTCCCCTATTGTAACTCTTGCGACAATTGGTTACTTTTTTTGGAAATCTAAAAAAGAAATGAGTGTTTAGTAATTTTGGTTTCACAAGGTTCTAGAATTCATTTGTATCCTGTGCCAATATTCTACAATATATTTTCGGGTACATTGGATTTAGCTAATACCGCTTACTAGCAATATTATTGTCTTCGAGTAATAATCAATTATTAAAGTAATCTCTTAGCATCGTTTTTAAAGTTGTTCTACCTTTTGTAGTTTTTAAATACAATTCTCTTCTTTTGGCATCAACTTTATTTTTATACGCTTCGTAATGAATCAATTCAAATGGTTTATATTTGTAGGTAGATGGAGAATTACCATGATTATGTTCTTTAAATCTTTTTTTAAGATTTTCTGTAAAACCAACATAAATCCAATTCTTAATTAGACTTTGCAACACATAAACATAATAAAATTTCATGATAATTATTATAAATCAAATTTTAAAGAATAATAATATTAGAAGAGTTTTGTGGAGACGCACCAGTCGGTGCATCTCACGCTATACTGTTTTATCTAGTCAATTTATATAAGGCGTTTTAAATTACCTAGCAAAGCCGTGTACCGTATGGTACGCGGTACCGCGAGAGAGACTCGAACTCTCACACCCTTGCGGGTAAAGGCTCTTAAGGCCTTCGTGTCTGCCATTCCACCACCGCGGCTTGCTTTATATTTTATCTTAATCGCTTGTTTTCTTCAAGAATTGCATTTGAGGCTATGTATTGATAAAATTACAGAAGTAATAATTTGTAATCTGCGGGTGTAGTTAAATGGTAGAACACCACTTTTCCAAAGTGGATACGAGGGTTCGATTCCCTTCACCCGCTCAAAATTTCTGACAGAAAGCATTAAAAAAATGAATAAAGAATGTGAAGTAAATTGTGAATATGGGGTTTTTAAAACAAGAAGAAAATTGAAACCCATTGAGCAAGGCGTAGTATGTAATATTATTAATTGTAAATGCTTAAATAATGAGAGAGGACTTACTAGAATAATGCTTGAAAACGGAATAAACATACATGTGCCTGATTGTGAGTTGAGTTTCATTGGAGACATAAAGAAAGGGGATATTGCAGTGGTAAATACAAATATTAACCCAGAGACTAAAAAGCCATATAATTCAATTGTTTTTACTAGAGATGGTTCTCAAATTTGCAGTATTAAAATTGGTCAAGAATATTGGACCGAAAAAGGATAGGTAAATGGCCCGGTAGCTCAATGGATAGAGCAACTCCCTTCTAAGGAGTAGGTTGCGCGTTCGACTCGCGCCCGGGTCGCAACGCATTATTACAGCTAAATGGTGGATGTAGCTCAACAGCAGAGCGCCAGGTTGTGGACCTGGAGGTCGCGGGGGCAGCACCCGTCTTCCACCCACTTTTATATGTTAAATGGAAAAAGAAATAATTCTGCCTGTTATAGCATTAAGAAATCACTCCTTCTCTATTTTGCCTTGATACTTTTTATACTTTTTTACAGAACATTTACCGTTTTCGTTACGAATAATGTTTCCTATGCAGACGAAAAAAATAGCTTTAATTATTGCATTAAAGATTATGCAAGTGAAGCTACTAATACTACTACTGCAGGACCTAGAATTTCTTCTTCTCCGACTCCCTATCCTAGTTTAGCTAAGCAAGATAATCTAATAGAAGAAGCCGTGCAAAAAAATGATTATTGCTTAAGTGTTCCGGTTTTAATTTATCATCATATTCAACCGCAACCCGTAGCTCAAGAACTTGGTCAAACAGCCTTAAGCGTTGATAATGGTATTTTTGATCAGCAAATGGCATATCTATCGTCAAACGGTTATATTACTCTTTTTGCAGAAGATTTAATTAATGCACTAAGAAATAAAACAGGTTTACCGCCAAAAAGCGTATTAATCACCATAGATGATGGTTATAAAGATATCTATACTTACGCGTATCCTATACTTAAGAAATATAATATTAAAGCAAATTTAATGATTCCAACAGGATTAATGGAAAATACTGGTTTTCTGTTATGGTCGGATATTAAAGAAATGCAAGGAAGCGGTTTGGTTAATATGTATAATCATACGTGGTCTCATTCCTCTTTAGGAGTACAATCAAGAGAAAAAATAGAAAGCGAAATAATAATGGCTAATATTCAATTACAAGATAATCTTGGTAAAAACGTGACTGTTTTTACTTATCCTTATGGATCACAAAGTAATCTTGCTGTAAGTATATTAATTAATAATGGATTTACAGGTGCTTTTTCTACAAACCCGGGATTTTTACAATGTAACTCATTTAGAATGGGTCTTCATAGAAACAGGGTCGGAAATTCTCCTCTTTCCGCCTATGGATTATAAAATCCCCTTGTGAATTTGAATTAGTTTTAAATAAATGGTATCATCAGCGTTTAAAATGAAAGAAGCTAAAGGATTTGCAGTTGATATTCAAAATAATTTATATCCAATAGAAATAGACAAAAGCGCTATGGGAAACATAGTTTGCCTTAGGGCGTTATTAAATAATCAGGAGGTCGGAAAATTTAATTTTTCTCCATTTAAAATCGATGGAAAAGACGGTTTTAGATTAGGACTTTTAAAAAGCCATCTATCTGGTCAAGGTGTTGCAAGAGCACTGGTAAAAGAATTTGTTTCTTTGGTTGGAAAAGAAATTCCTGTTTCGGCAGTCATTACCAATAAGGAAACAAGGGAATTTTTAAAATCCATTGATGAAAATTCCGGTAGAAAAAAAGTAGAGATTGTCGAAATGACCGATTTTGAACAATTAAAACAGCTGCCTATAGTTAGAGTTTTTTTTTCCGGTGGAATTAAGGCAGAAAAAGTTACTGTTTGTTATTGTCCATTAGAAATTGATAACGATTCTATTGTTGCTATTGATTTTTTAGGAATAACGCATTAAATCCCAAAACTTAAAATTGATCTCTAATGTCGTATTTTGTTCTATTGTTTTTCTAGTATTTTTTAATTAAAGTTAAGGTATGACTGCCCTTCGACTCACTTCGTTTACTCAGGGTAAACCCGATAAAATAATTCTTCATATTGATTTTGATTCATTTTTTGCAAGCGTAGAACAGCAATATCGCCCTGAAATTAGAGGAAAACCAATGGGAGTTACGGCTGCTAACAGTAGAACCTGTATTATTGCATCCAGTAGAGAGGCAAAAAGACTAGGAATTAAAACAGGTGCAAGAAGCTTTGAGGCAAAAAAAATTTGTCCAGATTTAATTTTAGTTCCGGCAGACTTTAATAAATATTTCGAAGTTTCTAAAAAATTTCTAAATATTTGCAAGGACTATTCCCCTTTTACAGAGCTTTTTTCTATAGATGAAGTTTTTATGGATGTTACAAAAACTGCTTCTCTTTTTGGCGGTCCTTTTAAAACAATTGAAACTATCAAACGAAGAATTAAAGAAGAAATCGGTGAATATATAACTGCCTCTTTTGGAATTTCGCATAATAAACTTCTTGCAAAGTTAGCATCTGGAATGAATAAACCAGATGGATTAACAGAAATAAGACCAGAAGACATTATCAATATTTATACAAAGGCAGAGCTTACAGATATTTGCGGAATTGGAGAGAGAATTAAAAAAAGATTAAACGACATAGGAATTAATAATTTAATTCAATTAAGAAATGCTTCCTTGGAAATGCTTATTCGGGAATTTGGCAATGTAGAGGGATATTTTCTTAAAAGTGTTGGGCTTGGAATAGACGAATCGGAGGTAGTTTCTTATACAGAGCCAACAGAAGTTAAATCAGTCGGTAGAAGTTATTGTCTTCCAAAAAACGAATACGAAAAAAGAGTTGTTCTTCAAAATCTTCTAGAACTTTGTGAAGAAATCGGAATAAAACTTAGAAGGCTTGGTAAGAAAGGAAAAACAATAGGACTTTTTTTAAATGGAGACAAATTAATTAATGTAAGAAAAACCTTTAAGGACTATGTTGATTCAGGATTGGATATTTATAATTTAGCTTATTCTCTTATTAAAAATGACTTTGTTTTTCAAAATTATGTTAGGCAAATCCATATTTGGGTTTCGAATTTAGAAGATAAAAACAACTTAACTCTTCCTCTTTTTAATTTAGAAACTAAAAAAGAAAAAATTTCCAAAACAGTAGATAAAATAAACGAAAAATTTGGAGACCATACAATTAGAAATGGTTTCTTGCTTTATTCAGATAAGTTAACAACAGTTCCAAATGGATTTTTGGCTGACAAATATGAGAGGTTTAAATTAACCAAGATTTAATTTACCAACACCACCATAGGATACAGGTTTTTAGTTGAATCGTTTTATTCATTTTTAGCACAGGGGCAATATCTTTATTTACTGCTTTTGATTCATTTTTGTTTTTAGTTGTTGTTTCTGTTCCCTTTACAGAGTTTTCGCTTAATGCTTTTGATTCATAAGAAGAAGAATTAGGAACAGAACTATTTCCGGAAATTATGTAAAGACCTGATTTATCTGTAACAAATACAGCATGGGACTTTTCATAAGTTAAGACTATAGATGTATTTGTTAATTTTTTCCAGGTTTTAGTAGTTATATCATATCTTAAAACATTAAGACCATAGGTGGTATTAATATCTTTAGTTAAGGGTAAGTATATTTGTACAGGAGATGATAGGGTTTTTATTTTTTCTCCTGTTTCATAGTTTGATGGATCAAATTCGTATATTTTGGTTACTGATGAATTGGTAATTTGCTTTGGAATAGATACTGATTGATTAACGATTGAATTTTTAGCTAGAATATCTTCTTCTGTTCTTTGATCAAGCCAGATATATGTATTATTAGGTAAAGATGAATTTGGTCCTAATACTACTTTTAACTCTTCTTCTTGTTTAGTTTCCGAGTCTTGTTTTTTAAAAACCAGTTGTCCTTTTGAATAGCTACTTACTATATATTCATTAGGAGGAGATGTGTTGTTGGATTGATTGGAATTATTATTTGAACTACTATTTGAAGATGATGATTGCGATGCAGGAGTTGGGGTAGGGGTTGAGGTTATATTAGGTTCAGAGGTAGGGGTAGGAGTGGATGTTGGAGTTGGGGTTGGAGTGGGTTCGCCAAACTTTGCAAAATAGTCAATATTTGATCTTCCGTCAACAGACGTAAAATCTCCACCGACATATATATCTGAACCGGAAACGGCAATTGAATAAACATATTTTGTTATTTCATAGTCTATATTTGGATCCCAGGTTTCATTAGTAGCTCCGGTTGTATTATTAAGTTTGGCAACATAATTTCTCTCCTGCCCTCCAATGGATGTAAATTCTCCTCCAATATAAATATCTGATCCTGAAACTGCAATTGAATTAACAGTACTTCCTGCATTTGGATTCCATGTTTCATCCGCAGCGCCGGTTGTATTGTTTATCTTTGCGATTCCTCTTCTTTCCTGACCTCCAATGGATGCAAAGATTCCTCCGACGTAAATATCTGATCCTGAAACTGCAATTGATAAGACTGACGCATCGGCATTCGGATTCCAGGTTTCATCCGCAGCTCCTGTTGTGTTATTTAACTTTGCGACATAATTTCTTTCCTGTCCGCCAATGGTTGTAAATTCTCCTCCGACATATACATCTGACCCTGAAATGGCAATTGAATAAACATAGGTTTCGGCATTTGGATTCCATGTTTCATCCAGAGCTCCTGTTGTATTATTTAGCTTAGCAACAAAATATCTTTCCTGCCCACTAACTAAATGAAAATCTCCTCCGATATAAATATCTGATCCGGAACCGGTTATTGAATATATATATCCATTATCAAGCCACGCAAACTCTGCGTCTGCAGACCAGGCAGATACAAGGTTGCAGTCAGAGTCAAGTTTTGCAATGCCTTTTCTTGTTTCTCCGTCTACGCTAAATATATCTCCTCCTATAAATATGTTATTGTCTTCGTCTATATATATTGCAAGAATGCCTGACCCTTCAATTACGGGATTACAGGTTTTGTCAATTGCGCCCGTACTTTTAAATATTCTTGCAAAATATGGTTGGGCAACTTCGCCGATTTTAGTAAAGTTTCCTCCTGTAAACACTTTTGAGCTATATAGTGAGATTGTACGAACAGTACTTCCTGCATTTGGATTCCAGGTTTCATCCGCAGCGCCTGTTGTATTATTAAGTTTAGCAACACGGTTTCTTGTTTGCCCTCCAATGGATGTAAAGCCACCTCCGACATAAATATCTGATCCTGAAATGGCGATTGAATAAACAGTACTTCCTGCATTTGGATTCCAGGTTTCATCCGCAGCGCCTGTTGTATTATTAAGTTTAGCAACACGGTTTCTTGTTTGCCCTCCAATGGTTGTAAATTGTCCTCCGACATAAATATCTGATCCTGAAACTGCAATTGACCAAATAGTACTATTGGCATCCGGATTCCAGGTTTCATCCGCAGCGCCTGTTGTATTATTAAGTTTAGCAACACGGTTTCTTGTTTGCCCTCCAATGGATGTAAAGCCACCTCCGACATAAATATCTGATCCTGAAATGGCGATTGAATAAACAGTACTTCCTGCATTTGGATTCCAGGTTTCATCCGCAGCGCCTGTTGTATTATTAAGTTTAGCAACACGGTTTCTTGTTTGCCCTCCAATGGTTGTAAATTGTCCTCCGACATAAATATCTGATCCTGAAATGGCAATTGAATAAACAGTATCTCCTGCATTTGGATTCCAGGTTTCATCCGCAGCTCCTGTTGTATTATTTAGTTTTGCAACACGGTTTCTTGTTTGCCCTCCAATGGATGTAAAGCCACCTCCGACATAAATATCTGATCCTGAAACTGCAATTGACCAAATAGTACTATTGGCATCCGGATTCCAGGTTTCATCTAGTGTACCGTCTGCATTTATATGGGCAATGCGGTTTCTTACAGTTTCTCCAATATATGCAAATGTTCCTCCGATATACCATCCTCCTAATCCGTCAGGAGCGCTTGCGTACACGCTTCTACTTGGAATGTTGTTAAAAGATGTAATTTCTCCTGTAGTGCTATCTATGTTGGCAATGTATTTAGCCTGAGATTTAACATTACTAAATGAACCTCCTATATATGCATAGGTATCATCTGTTGTTATTGCATTAACTCCCCCGTCTGTGATGTATGTAGAGGTATCAACCGTATCATTTACGGCAAATACGCTTCTGGGATTTAAGAAACATAAGGTTAGTAAAATTGCAGTAATTAAACATTTTTTAAAACTTAATTCTTTCATATTCTGTCTTTAATTAAAGTATATATTGTGATTAATTCTAATTCAATTTTTACGCTTTAAATTAAATAATTTTTTATATGTAAAAATTACTAAAGTTGCTAATGCAGTGAAAAATAATAATGTAAGCATAAACATTGGAAAGTTATTTTTATTAACTTTTATGTCTAATTCTACGCTTTTTATATTTCCTGTTAAGTTAACAGATTCTTCTCCAACGGAATTATTAATTTTAACGACTACTTTATGACTGCCCTGTTCTATGTTTTTAAAAATCGCAATTCCTTCATTGTTGGTTTTTGAAGTTTTTGGAGTTGAATAAACCGTAACTGTGGCATTTTTAATCGGTTTGTTATTTTTATCCGTAACTTTTACTTTAAATAAATAACCATTATTTTTTTCAGAATTATTTTTTTTGCTGCAATTTATTTCTAATTTCCAGCCAACAGTTAAGTTGCTAGAATAAAGCAAGCTTGAATACTTATCTTTATTGTTTTCGATAATTTCCTTATATTTTGATCCGTTCCCCAATAATTTAGTTGCAATGTTCCAAAGACTATCTCCGCTTTTTACCTCATAAGAATTACATGAAGTATTTTCCTGTTTTTTATATTTTAATTCTGAGCTAACGATATTTAATTTATTCGGATTTTTTTGTAATTCGTCACTTGTATTATTTTTATAGAATTTAATTTCTGAATCAGATTTACTTTTTTGTGTTTTAATTTTTAAAATATTACTCCATTCTCCGGGCATACATCCTTTTTGACCTCTGACTTTAAAATAATATACTGTGTTTGGCTTTAAGGATTTTATAATATATGACTGAACGCCTTCGCTTGCAAGAACCGGATCTGCGCTAAAATCTTCTGCGTTTGAATTTGTAGAATAACTTATAAAAAATGAGCTTGTGTTATTAATGGGAGTAAAGAAGAGGTTTGCTTCGCTATCGGTAGTATTTATTTGAAATAAATCCGGTGCAGAAGATGGTTTTTCATCGTGACAATCAGGAGGATTGGTAGAAGAGGGAGTAATACTTGAATTAGAAGAGTTGGATTCAGCTACATTTCTAGCTGTAAATGTTGTTGCATGGTTTGTATTAAATACGCAAAGACCGGACGTAACAGTACAGGTTGTTTCTTTGTGCCATTCCGATTCCAAATCTGTTTGATAATAGACAGATAATGTTTGCCCATTGTAATTTTCTCCAACTGATATATTTATGGTGATATCTTTTGAAAACGTTAATGGAATGCTAGGTATACCAAGTTTTATCGCTCCAAGGCTATCTGAAAGTTGAGTTTTAATATGTTCTGTAATATCAGTTGTAATAAACGAAGTTAAGTCTATTGTTCCCCCACCGACTTTTGTTGCAACTGTGCCGCTTGGGAATACAACCGAAGCACTTCCGCTTGCAAAGGAATAGTTGGAATTAAACGTAAAACTTGATGATTCAGTTGCAGAGTCTCCCTCGTAACTGATTCCTCCATCTGAAATTTCGTTTTGTATTGCAGATAAATTTACGCTTGTGAGATTTTTATCCGGAATAGTGTTTTTAACAGTAAAAGTACCAGTTGAGCGGATGCCTGTATTGCCAGAGCCAGTAGGCGCAGAAGAGAAGTGGACCGGTATATCGGTGGAAGTATTGCTGGACGCTGCCTCTATAAAATAGCTATGAGTTCCGTTGTGAAGAGTTGAGTAAATTGGAACTGTATATGATCCGGTCCATGTTGAAATTCCGTTTTCGTCTGTTGATTGAAACGTTAGAGCTGAAGTGTCTCCGTTATCAACGTAAACCTGAAGCTTATTTGTTTCGTTAGTGTATAAATTTGTCGGGAGCATAGTAGTTGTTACTGTAAAATTTACAGCATCTCCTGTTTTAAGCTGAGCGTCTGTAAGATTGGACGTAACTGTTTGTGTCCAATGTCTAAAAGCCATTAGCTTACTTGTCCTGCCGGTATAATTTGCAATCATAGTATATAGATTTCCGTCTTCGTCAAAACTAAGTGGAGAAAAATACGCATTTGTTGAATCAACGCTTTTAAACTTAAACTTATTAATTCCGTCATAATCATATAAATTTATGTTTGAAGAAACTGTGCTGTAAGTGCTTGTGTTAGTTTCACTGGCCCTATGCCATATACCTGCATTGTCGTAAATCCCGCAAAATTCAGCCGATTGTTCCGGAATTTCTTTTGTCCAAGCCTCAGACCCATCGCTTGTGTTTAAAGCAACTATTGCCATTTTGTTTAAGTTTTCCGGAATAACAGCATATGAGGAATTATATATTTTAGGTTTTCTATCTATTAGTAATGTATTGGTAGATGTAATTGCACAAGGATAAAATGTGTACTTTGTATTGCCAAAATCATGCGACCATATTAAGCTACCATTTGGATTAAAAGCAAATGCTTTTTTTTCCGAAGAAGTATCAGTGCCTAAATCATCGCTGTTTACAGCGTAAATCGTATGATCGCCGCCGATTATAATTTTTCTTACGTCTCCTGTTGGATATGTCCAAGCTTGAGTGCCATCGCTTGTATTATACGCATAAAGTATCCCTTCGTTTGTGTAAAGTATAGTTGTACTGTTGTAAACAGTGCTTGATATAAACAGTTTTCCATTGTCAATTAAAAAATCTGAAACATAGATTTTATTGGGAGAGGTTACAATATTTGGTACACTTGTTTGATATTTTATACTTCCGTCTGGATTATAGGCATATATAACAAAACCTGTATCAGCACCCGATAATCGAATATCATATATTATTCCGTCGTTGTCAATTTTTGGTGGACCATATCCATGGTGTCCAAATGAATACTGATGTGTCCAGCGTATGCTTCCATCGTTTGCATTATGGACTACTAAAATATCATTCCATACATCAGAAATATAAATACCACCGTTTAATGAAAGAGTATGTTCAGAGTCTGAATAACCCGTTCCCGACCAAGCTTTCTCGTAATTTGTTTCTCCTGTAAGTCTATTTAAAGACATTAAATGCCCCAATGTAAAAGACAAATAATCCCAAGAGCTGCCTCCTCCTGTTTTTACATAAATATCATTACCTGTTCCTCTTGTAATAGCAGATGCAGAATTAAAAACATCAGTATTTTTAACCCAGCGAAGCGTCATGTATTCAGGGTTATTCCCGCTAAAATTTAAGTATTTATTTCCCTGCTGATTGTAATACATCGTTGGATTAAAAGCGTTTGCCATCGGCGATGCGGATAAATCTCCTTGATTTACAGTCCAAGTAAAATTAATGCTGTCTATTTCCGGTGTTGCCGAAGTATCAGATGTAAAAGTAAACTTGAACTTAATCCTGGCAAATTTTGAGTTTCCTGTATGAGGAAAAGCAACTGTAGTAACGCTTAAATTACTTAAGTCTATAATGGTATCTGTAAAACCTGCTGTGTTTCCGGGTAGTAGTGAATCTGGAAAAACTTCATTACTTTCGTCAAGAATCTGGACGTTAACAGAAGTATTAGCGGGGATATTTGCAGTGTAGGAAAAAGTCCCCCATTTAGCAACACTTGTTGGGGCTATTGTTGAGGTAATTGCATAACCTGTTGATACATAAGGAGAGCTAAAAGTATCTCCCGAATTTGTTAATTGAAGTTTTCCTGTCCCTGTATTTACGTTTACTTTTTGATTCGTTGTTGATAATCCTGCGGTATTGGAAAAGTCGTCGTTATATGTTCCGTTGGTTTGATCGTAAGACGGAGCGGCAAAAACAACGGAACATAACGAAAAATAGATTATTGCACTAAATATATAGGCAATCAGCATGCCTATTAATTTATTCATAATTTTCCTATAGTATCTAGTAATTTTTTTATATTGTCAATTGATATTTATTGGTATAAAAAGGATTTTAAATTAATAATTAATTTATGATCTAATGATAATTTGATAATTTTTAGTTTTACGTATTTAATTGTTAACCTGAATAGTTATGGCAGATAAATATGAGAGGTTTAAATTAACCAAGATTTAATTTAACACAATAAATCCTGCTTCTTCTAAAACTTTTTCTTTTTTAGTTTTATCAATTGCTAAAATATCTAAAAACTCCGGATTTTTTACCAAATCCCTGCACATTATTATATGATTTTGCATTAATTCCTGTTTTTGAATTTGGGAAAGTGTAGTTAAGGCTGTAATTGGGAACAATCTTGATTTTTCGATTAGATCCCTTAAGCTTTGTTCATCCGGATAACTCCACCCGATTACCTTCATATTACTGCACAATGCATAACTTAAAGCGTCTTCGGTAACTTTTGTATTAGTAAAAAGCCATACTTCGTCTAAGTTATTTTTTTCTTTAATATCATCAAATCTTGCTTTTGTGTACATAGCAACATGGCAATCGGTTTTTATGCCCGGTGCATTATGGAATTTTGCTTCTATAATTATTTTTTTATTATCTTTTTCCGCAAGTACGTCAATTTCGTGCGTTATGCATTTTCCGGTAAATTGAAGCCTGACTTGTGTTTTAAATCCTTCATTTTCTAATATGTCTGCCACGTAATCTTCAAATGGATATCCGGTTGGACCAAGATCCATTAGGGATTGTTTTAAGCTATATTTCGATCTGCCATATGAATGATTTTTTTTAAAAAAATCGCTGATATGTTTATAAATCTGTGATGTATGGATATTGTTGTAAAGATTTGATTCAATATAATCAATTAACTGATCTTGCTGATTTTTTGGTATTCCAGCTCGTTTTATTGAATTCCGTAGTTTTTCTTCGCTAAACGGCTCAATTTCTCCTGTAGCTTTAATAACGTTTATCATCCTAATTCTATATTAGCTGCATTAAAATTATTTAGCAATATTTTTTCTCTTAAACGCTACAAGATCACCAGTTTTTTTTACAAGTTCAAAATCCAAGTTTTTTTGCAAACTTAAAGCCATTTCTTTCTGAGAAGTAAGAGATGGTTGTGCAAAGGGGTCATTTAATAAAAATATAACAAAATCTGCCTGTTCAATTCCGTTTGGAATAACATACAATTTTTCCCTATTGGATAAGTATGCACCTAGATTATTAGTTGCGGCAACGCTATATTCATTCGACAACGAATCTAAAAAGTAGGTAATCTCCGATCTATTTATTAATGGCTTAGTATACATATCTACGTTAGGATTTTTAGAAAAAGGAAGAGGTCCAATATGGTAAGCAGCGCAGATAGAGCATATTAATAAATAAATTATTAAAATATTTTTGTTTATTTTTTTTGTCAAGATTTTAAATCCAAATATTGAAGATATAAATATAAATGGAATTATGGTAGAAGTGTATTGGTAATAAATGTCGCTTAATTGTTTATTGTTACTCAAAAGATTTATTCCAAGATCCGGAAGTGCAAAAATTAAAAACAAAGGACTAAAAATTGATAAAAATCCTACGGGTAAAAATAAATTATATAAATATTCAAGCTGTTTTTCTTGAAAAACGACACTAATTATTTTTATTGGATCAAAGATAATATTTTTAATTATTTTACCCGGACTATTCCCAAAGTCAGAATAATAAGAAAGCGCAAAATGTGTTGATCCGGACACATTTGGGATTACAATCCATAGTAAAACATAAAAAATAAAGAAAGATATTAAGGAAAATATTAAGCTTAAAAATCTTATTGTTTTTTTTCTCGTGGATGAAAAATTTGAATTATATGTTTTTATAAAATAATATAAAGACAATATTCCGCTAGCTAGCCATACCTGCTCTTTTGTGAGCCCTGCAAGAATAGCAAAAAATAAAAATAATAAGAATTTATTTTTTAAAATATAGAAAAAAGCTGCTAAAAGAAAAGTAATTGCCAAAGCTACAGCATGAAAGTCATAAAGATTTACATAATTAACTAGCGGGTTTATTAAATAAGAAAAGGCAAAAACAAGAGAAATATTTTTATTTTTTAAAATATTGTTTGAAATTAAATATATGTAAATTGCACCAAAGGAAATAATAAGAGTCTGAATAAGCAGAAGTAATTTTGGACTCTCCCATAATAAGTAAAAAGGCGAAATAAGTATCAATATAAAATCAGCGTGAAAAGCAAGCCTTGAGACAATCTCTGTGCCATTTGGATTAGTAAATTCAAATATTCTTCCGTTAACAGTATTCCACGCCGTTTGGGACATATTCCCCAAATCGAATTTACCTGTGTAAAAATTATCAAATCTTAAAAATGTTGTATTTATAAAATACAATACATAAATAATTATTCCTAATCCGAGAAAAAAAATATATTTATTTTTTGAAGTAAAAGAAAAAAATTTTTTAAACATGTTTTCATTTTTGCTACTTAATTTAATGGTTAAAAATATAAAAAATAATTCAGATATAATTAATACAAATCGTGTGAATATAGCTAAAATTCCAGCATTTTCAATTCCTAGTATTTTTGAAAATCCGAGTATTATTATCCCCTCTCTTACGCCTAGTCCCATAGGTGTAATTATTGAAAGATATCCTATTAGGATAGAAAAAGTAAAAAAGCTACTGTCTATTAAAAAATTTCTTATATCAAGATTAAATAACGCAATTGAAGAAAAATAGCTTCCTAATCCAAAAGCAAAAACAGCAAGAGAAGAAAGACTTAAAAATTTAATGTTTTTTATATAGTTAAATTTTGGGAAAATTGATAAAACTAATTTAATAATTTTAATATTATTTTTTTTAGATAACGAAGCGTTAAAAATAAATATGATGAAAAACAAAAAAAATAATATATAAATTGTAAAAAAAATAATACCTGAGTAATTATTAACATTAAACAAATCTAAAATCTTTGAAATTGACAGTAAGGAAACGATAATGCACCCAAGTATAAAAAATTGAGCTTCGTAGAAAAGAAAAAACGCTGTGTCCTTTTTTTTAATTCCTTTTTTTTCGAACGAAAAAGTTCTTCCGAGAAACGCCCAAATGCTTCCCGGTACATATCTTTTAAATTCCGATATTGCCCAGAGATTAAGAGATTCGAATAAGTTTATTTCAGTTTTTTCCCTTACAATTAAATGCCACAAATATCCTCGTAAAAAGAAAAAAATAGTCAAGAATATAATTCCTAGCATTAGATTAAAAATGTTAATTTGATTAAAAAGAGGAAAAATGCTTATTGATTTCTGACCAATTATTTTAAAAATGAATATAACTGCGATTAATGAAATTGGCCACCCTATAATAAACTTTAGAAAACTAAAAATTTTATTACTCATATCTTAGAGCTTCTATCGGAGAGAGCTTTGATGCTCTAATTGCAGGTGTCATGCCGAATACTACTCCAACTAAAACAGAAAAACCAAACGCCAACAATACGGACCACATTGTTACCTCCGATACAAATATTATAGCTAAAATTGTTGACGCAATCATCCCTAAAATTATTCCAATTAATCCCCCGCTTAAGGACAATATAACTGCCTCTAATAAAAATTGCTTTAATATATCGTTTCTTCTTGCTCCCAAAGCTTTTCTTAGCCCGATTTCTCTTGTCCTTTCTGTAACAGATACAAGCATAATATTGGCTACTCCAATTCCCCCGACTAAAAGTGATATAGCAGCAATTCCTCCCAGGGCGATTGTCAAAATATTCGTTATATTATTTATTGTTTCTAATCCTGATTCAGCAGTTTGAATTGTAAAATCATTATCGGTTAATCTTTTTAATAAGGTTTTCTCAGCTTGTTGCTTAACAAATGGGATGTTTTCTTGTTTAAAAACAGAAATATAAATAGCATTAATGTTATTAATGCCAAATTGTTGTTGAGCAGTGGATATTGGGACAACGGCAATATTGTCTTGATCAACTCCAAACGTTGAGCCCCTTTTACCAAGCGTACCAACAATAGTGTATCTTACATTACCTATTGTAAGCTCTTTGCCTATTGGATTTCTTCCTAAAAATAATTTTTCTACTACAGTATTACCGATTACTGCAACTTTTGCTCCAGAACGTTCTTGTCCCGATGTAAAAAATGAACCATTTGTAAATTTAATATTTAAAATTGTTCTTGGATAATTAGCTGTTGTACCTGCAACGTTTACGTTTTTATCTGTTTTATTTTGATATTTTAGATTTGCTGGTTGAATTATAACCGGAGAAATTTCTGCAAAATTTTTTAATTTTGTTTGTAAACTTTTTGCATCAGACACTAAAAGCTTATTCGCAACTACTCCCCCAACTGTTCTTCCTCCGATTTTTCCTGGAATAACAAACATTAAATTTGAACCAAGGCTTGTTACCTGATTGGTAATATATGCCTGCAGACCAGAACCTATTGAGACAAGCATAATTATTGAAAATACTCCAATAATTATTCCAAGAGTTGTTAAAAAACTTCTTAATTTATTTGCAAGTAAAGCCTTGATTGATAAATGGAATAATTCCTCAAATTTCATATTAAATTATTACCCCATCTTTAAGCGTGATGATTTTTTTTGCTCTATTCGCAATATCTTTTTCGTGAGTTATTAATAATATTGTTTTTCCTTGTTCATTTAATTTTTTAAGTAATTTCATAATGTCATCTCCTGATTTTGTATCCAAGTTTCCGGTTGGTTCATCAGCCAGGATTAATGAGGGTTCGTTCATTAGTGATCTTGCAATTGCTACTCTTTGCTGTTGACCTCCGGAAAGCTGGTTGGGCCTGCTTTTTATATATTCAATAAGACCAACTTCCTCAAGGTGTTTTTTTCCCTTTTGTTCTCTTTCTTTTTTATTTAAGCCTGCATAAATTGCTGGAAGTGAAACATTTTCTAGAATAGTTGCTCGTGGCAATAAATTAAAAGATTGAAAAACAAATCCGATCTCTTTATTTCTAAAATATGCAAGCTCATCTTCGCTAAAAGTTGTTACATCTGTGTTGTTTAAATAATATTTTCCCCCCGAAGGTGTATCCAAAAGCCCGATAATGTTCATTAGAGTAGATTTGCCAGACCCAGATCTACCGGTTATTGCAATAAAGTCGCCTTTTTTTATAGTAAGGGTTATTCCTTTTAAAACTTTTACAGCAATTTCGGATGTTTTATATGTTTTCGTTATTTTTTCTAATTTAATTACAGTGTTATTTATTGCCATTTAAAATTTGAGTAGGATCAATTACAATTTCGTCTCCAACTTTTAAACCACTGATTATTTCGTATTCAGCATCGTTTTGTAAACCAATTTTTACCGGTACTTTATTGTATTCTGATTTATTTTTTACGTAAACAAATTTATCATCAACAATAGAAGATATGGGAATTGCAATAACGTTTTTCTTTTCTTGAGTAGTAATTTCTGCATTTCCATTCATTCCAATTTTATATTTAAGACTAGAATCATTTAATAACCTTGCTTTAACAGTAAAAGCATCTCCTCCGGTTGATGTTTTATGTGTTGCGAAATCAATTTTTTCAATAACTAATTGAATTAGTTTTTCTGGATAAGCATCTAATTCTAATTGTACCTTTTGACCGATTTTTATATTTCCAATGTCTGCTTCATCTATATCCATTTCAAAAGTCATTGTGTTTGGATCTGCGACAATAAATGTAGTTGTTGGGGAAATGTTAACTCCTGTTGTTTTTACTCCTGAGCTTATTAGTATACCTGAAATTGGAGTTGTTAAGACAGATTGTTCTTGTATAAAAGTTTGAAGTTCCACAGAGTAAACAGCTCTATTTAAATCATATTGATTATTTTCCAAAAGTCTTTTTACTAAATCATTTAAGTATTTGTCTTCTACTTGTCCGGAAACTGCATTTTTTGCTGTTGATTCAAGGCTGATTTTTTGCTGTTGATAAAGTATGTTATTTTTATCACTATCTTTATTCTGTTCAAAAGTATTTCTTTGCTTCATATAGTCATTTAAGGCAGATTCAATATTTTTTTGAACTGTTTTTTGATCAAGTATTGCAATCGTTTGATATGCGTAAACAGCATCTCCTTCTTTTGCTCCGAGATAAGTTATTTTACCGCTTGTTAAAAAGTTTAAATTTGCAATATTTTCTGCATTTATTTTTCCGCTTGCAGCTATTGTCTGCTTAAAATCAGTTAAGGTAACTCTTTGTGTAGTAATTTGCTTTTGTTTTTTTGGAAAGAAAAAAACAATTCCTAAAATAACTATTATTAATACAGAAATCGAAATTATCTTGTGTTTTTTTATAACATTTCCAAATTTTTTTGAGGATTTTAACAATTTTCGTCTCATAATAAATTATTAGAAGTTTAAATTATAACTAAAATGAATTTAAAAAACAAGTTTGGAGATAAAATTACGTAGCCCTATATTTAGCGCGCCTGAAGGGAGTCGAACCCCCAACCCCTTCGTCCGAAGCGAAGTGCTCTATCCATTGAGCTACAGGCGCATAATGCTTACATTTTAAAAACTTATTTGATATAGTATACTAAAATACAAAGATTAAGTAAAAAGGGCCGCTAGCTCAATTGGTAGAGCAACTCCCTCTTAAGGAGTAGGTTCGGGGTTCGATCCCCCGGCGGCTCGCAGGTATTTAGAAATATTAAACCTTGTTCTATGCTCTTTACAAAATCCATTTTTTTTAATTGCTTCTTTATGAAATTTAGTACCATATCCTTTATTTTTACCAAAACCGTATAGAGGGTATTTATTGTTAAGTTTTACCATTAAATTATCTCTGTAGACCTTAGCAATTATAGAAGCTGCGGCAATTGAAACACTTAACCTGTCGCCATGTATTATTGGTGTTTGATTATTTTTATCTATTTTATCAATATAAAATGCGTCAATTAATATATGATTTGGTTTAATTTTAAGTTTTTTAATGGCAAGACAAAAAGCTTTTTGAGTCGCTTTTATTATTCCATATTTGTTTATATATTTAACATCAACTTTGCTTGTTGAATAGCATATTGCAGCTTTTTTTATTTTTTTGGAAATCTCAAGTCGTTTATCTTTAGGAATTAATTTTGAATCATTAATTTCAAAGTCGGGCTTAAAATCCGGTGAAAATATAACTGCTCCCGCAACAACCGGTCCGGCAAAAGATCCTCTTCCTACTTCATCTACGCCTGCGATGTATAAATACTTTTTTTTCCAAAAAATTCTTTCTTTTTTAAATGT